>Ga0180433_10002202_pt1 | contig 30594 bp, 61 predicted proteins | sample SS_ome_8_FD_132980 | JGI IMG/M metagenome (GOLD analysis project Ga0180433, IMG submission 132980) | Hypersaline lake sediment archaeal communities from the Salton Sea, California, USA - SS_1_D_1 metaG | ecosystem: Environmental > Aquatic > Non-marine Saline and Alkaline > Hypersaline >... | reverse complement strand
CAACTTTTAGAATCTGTGAAAAATGTCATAAAACTTTTGAAGTTATAGACAGTCCAAAATTTAATAATAACAATATTTGTTTAAATTGTTCAGGAATTTTAGATAAAAACAATCCAACAGAAGTTGTTATTAAACCAAATTTATTGGATTTATCTAACATTCAACAAGGAGAAGGTTCAACAGAATATAGACCATCTTCTTTTAAAGAATATATCGGACAGGAAGAAGCAAAAGAAAAAGCTATTAAATTTATCGAAGGTAGTGAAAAATTCGGAGAACCTTATCCCCACACGTTTATTGTAGGTCATGCTGGCACTGGTAAGTCTTTGTTCGCAACAATACTTGCAAATAAGCTAAATAAAAAGATTGTTTTTACAACTGGAGGAGAATTAAAAAACGAACAAGTGTTTATTGATAAACTATCAGAATCAGATGGTGGAGTTATTTTTATCGATGAAGCAAATAAATTATCAAAAAAGGTCGGCTTCTTTATTCTTCCTTTGATTGAGCAATTTCAAATCAATGGTCAAAATTTAAAAAGGTTCACTTGTATTTTTGCCACAACTCACATTGGAGATATTTCAAAAAATTTAGATGCTTTGATTTCTCGATGTGATGTTATTAATTTGAATCCATATAAACCTACGGAATTAAAACAAATAATCGCACAGTATAAAAATAAACAATACCCATCAATTAATTTATCAGAATCTATTATGAGTGATATTGTTTTAAATTGTAGACAAACTCCGCGAAATGCAAAAAATCTTGTTAGAGCATTTGCTTATATTGGAGATTGGGAGAAAGTAAAAAAGTTTAATAATATTATTTTTGAAGGGTTAACAAAACAAGACGTGAAAGTATTAAAATATTTATCAGTCAATAATGGTATCGGGAAAAACAGTATATCAAATTATTTAAGAATTAAACCTCAAACTTATGAATTTGAAATCGAACCTTATTTAATACATAAAGAATTAATTACAGTTGGTAATCGTAGGAAAATAACAAAACAAGGTATTGAATTATTAAATAAATTACAATAGAAAGAAGGTGATGAAATGACACTGGTGAGAAATTTTTTTAACCTTAAATCTCCGTATGTAAAAATGGCGATTAAACAATGTAAGAAAAAAAATAAATTTCATATTGAAGAGTTTGAAGAAGTTTTAGAGATTGAAGATTTTTTTGAAGAATTATTAAATATTGTTGAAAAGGAAAAAGATAAAAATGAATAAAATAGTAGATATATTCCCTGTTGAAAATTATAAAACAAAACAATCATTTAAAAATCGGAAAATATTTGAATTATTAGAAAAACAAGATTATAAATGTAATCATTGTTCAGCTATTGCTTTAGAATGTATTGTAATTTATGATATAAAGAGTGGATGTATTGATAATCACATAACTGCCATTAAAGCAGATGGTGTAGAGTCGAGAATGACGATAGACCATATAATTCCAAAAAGTAAAGGTGGAGCTAATGGAAAAGAAAATTGTCAAATTTTATGCTTAAAATGTAATCAGAAAAAAGGAAATAAATTAATTAAAAGGAAGAAAAATGTATCTCGATAAATTTAAAAATTATTTAACTTTAAATAAAGATTCAAAATTTACAGTTAATACTTATTATAATCAATTAAAAGTATTTTTTGATAAGTATAAAGAGTTTAATCAAAAAAATATTGATAATTTTTTGCAAGAAAAAATAGAACAAAATGCTTCAGAAAATACGATTAATTTATTTATTTACTCTTTTAAAGTTTACAGTAAATTTGCAAAAATCTCTATTGATTTTCCAAAACCAAAAAGAATTAAAACTAAAATTCAATTTTATATAAACGAAACCCAATTAAATGATGTTTGTATTAAATTAAATATTATTACTAATTATGCATTTAAATGGAGTGTTATTTTAAAATTTATGTTTTATACAGGTGTCCGATTAAAAGAATTAATTCAATTGAAACGGAAACATATTGATTTGGAAAAACAAATTATTTTAATTAAAGATACAAAAAATAAAGAAGAGAGATTAATTCCCTTTTCTAACCATCTTAAAGAATTATTAATTAAATATTTTACCATTGAATCGGAAGAAACAAACGCTTTTAATACAACCAGAGCTTCGATTGTCTATATTTGTAAAACAATTAAAGAATATTTTAATTTGGACATTCATCCACATTCTTTAAGGCATAGTGCCTGTCATTATTTTTTAAAAATAACTAATAATAAATATGATGTTGTTCAAAAAATTATGGGTCATAAAGATATTGAACAAACAATTTCATATTCGCGATTAACACAGTCAGAGGCTATTAACTTTATGCATGACACTTTTAAAAACTTAAATAAATAGGATAAAAAATGAAAAAAGTAAATAATCAATTTTTTGTACCTCATAATGTTTTAGAAGAAGAAAAATTTTTAAATATGTCACTTTCTGCTCAAATGTTATATGTTCATTTATGTAGATTAAAGAATAGATTAAAAATAGAACCTTTTTTTAGAGATATTAAAACTTTGTCAAGAGAAACTGGAATGCATATAAATACAGTTAAAAAAGCTAAAAAAGAATTAATTAATAATCTTTATATTGATATTGAAAGAGATTATTATACTCATTCAGGATTTCGGTCAGCAGATAGATTTAAATTAAATGGTTATAGATTTAAAGACAATACTTAGAGTACAAAAAATGTACCTTCCAACAGTACAAAAAATGGCTAATATAATTAAGATTTAGAGATAACTAATAAATTAAGAAAAAAGATATTTATAATCGATTTTTGACAAATAAAAAATCGAATAGCTCGTTTCACTCGCTAAATATTGAAAATACATAACTTACAATAAAATGCTTAAAAAATTTCGTCTGATTTTTAAGAAAAACTTAACGCTTTTTGATGTAATTTTTACTTAAAGTATTGAAAAATAATATAGATGCAAACTTTTTAAATAAAAAGAACAAAACTTGCAATTACATGTTTGTATATGGTATACTTATATTAAGAAAGGGTATAAATGCAAAATAAAATTAAACAATTATTAAATAAGTTTGTTGATAGTTTAAAATTAAGTGGAATAGGAATCATCATAGCTATTTTAGGAGCCTTTGCTGGAAGTTATGGTACATCTTTACTATGGCGAAGATGTGGCATTTCTGTAGTATTTACAATTCTAGCATTAATTGAATTAGAAAATTTATGGGTTATTTTTTTAATGTCACTTTGGGGGTGGTTTAGCATTGGATATGGTATTCCTGATGCAACAGATGATGGTTCTACACTTGGCAAATTCTATTATAATTTATTCAAACAAAATCATTTTTTAGCTGATATATTCACTCGCGGAACAGTTGGGTTGGGAATGAGTTTATCTTTTTTAGTGATTCCAATTCTTAAAGGAAATTGGTTATTTTATTTCTTAGGAAGTGTAGGAATTATTTTAAGTCAGGCTTTTATTAGTTGGCAAGGATTAGGTAGTGTAGAATTAAAATGGAAAAATAAAAGTTATTCTCTCTGTAAAAGTGATTTTTTAAATTATTTAATTATTGGTTTTTGTGGAAGTTTAATTATTTTTAAAGGATAAAATGAGTTATAAATCAAGAGATGGTAAAGATAAGTTTTATAGAGAATTAAGATTAAATAGTGAAGACCGTAAATTAATTAAATGGTATCGCAAAATTGCTCAAGCTATGAAAAACGAATTAAAAAAAGAGAAATAATCTATAAGGAGAATATTAAATGAAAGCTGTCTGGACAATAACTATTGATGATTATTTAAAAGTCATAGAAATGGCAAAAGCTAATGGAAAAACAATGAGCGATTCTATGGAAGAAGAATTTTTGCAATATATGAAAGAAAAAGGACAAAAACCTTCAGGGCATACAGAATTAAATAAGGAAGAACTAGTTCAAGAATTAATTAGTAAAAATAAAAATGTATTGGATATCACATCAGATGAAAAAGGAAAACCAATTTATAAATTTTATAAGAAAGACGATTCATCATCTTAAATATTTGCTATTTAATAAAAATGTATGGTATACTTATAGTAGCAAATATAAAAGGATGCAGTGTCCGAAATGTCAAGAAAATATGATTTTAATTACTGGAACTTATGGGCATTATTTAAAGAATTTTTATTGGAAATGTTTAAATTGTGCTAACGAAATTTTAGAAAAGGAGAATGAAAAGTGAATAAAATTTTAATATTATTTTTAAGTTGTGTTTTACTATCTGGATGTAGTTTGATTCCTAAAATTAATTTTGATACTCCCAATACTGTTCCTCAAAGTGTTCAGAAATCTAAAGCAAAAGAAGTGTGCAAAGGTAAAGCAGAATTTGATGTCAATGGTAATATTACTTTTTGTTCTAAAGGATATTATAGTTATGATGAAGGATATAATAAAGAAGAAAGAAAAATGACTATCACAGAAAGAGTTAAGAGTTTTATTAATTCTTTAGTTGGTTGGGGATTTTGGGGGCTATTGTTACTTTTTATTTTAGTGCCAGGATTATTTGGAACTATTATTGGTAGAATAGTTGAAGGAACTGTTGGCTTGACAGGAAAAACATTAAAAGCAGTTGTTCGCGGAGTACAAATAGCTCGAAAAAATGACAAAGATTTAAATACTGCTTTAGCCACTGAATTAGATACAGATGATAAAAAATTAATATCAAAAATTAAAGATAAAAATAATATAAAATAATTATGAAAAAATATCAATCACTTTTAAAAAAGAAGAAAAAATTAGAAGAACAAATAGTTAAACTTTGCAATCGTTTTACCGATAGCACAGGTCTAATTATAGAAAATATTTATATGAATCCTGATATTAACATTTTAAATGAACCAGATAAAGCAACTCAATTTTTTTCAAATTATAATGCAGAGGTTAATTGTAGATTATGAGAGACTCTCAAATATTAATGGATATTTATAAAAGATATTTAGATGTTACTTCTGATTTAGTTGAAATCTTAGAAAGACATTATGAAAAATTAGATAAAGATTCAGTTCAATTAAAAGAAAAAAGAAAAACATTTGTAAAACATGCTCAAAATATTATTCAACAATTTCATAATGATTTACATATATTATTTAAAATTTCATGGGAACTTGGTGAATTAGAAAAAGAAGAGAACGTTAAATGAAAAAAAATAAAAAATTAACCCCTGTGTTTGAAATTGATTTAGATACGCTTGAAGAAAATATATGGTATGAACAATTATGTTTTTTTAAAAAGAAAAATAATAAAATTATTGTTGGCGAAATATCTTTAAGAGGAGAATTAAATGAAAAATATATTTATCAATTCGAGTACAATTAAAACTATTTCATATAATATTCATACACGAGAATTACAAGTTCAATTTAAAAGAGGGGCTATTTATAATTATAAATGTGTTGATTATATTGACGTTTTGGGTATAATTTTTTCTGATTCAAGTGGTTATTATTTTAATAAAAATGTAGCTAACAATTATAAATATGAGAAAGTTGAGGATTAAAAAATGCCATATCTCCAATACAAAGATAAGGAAAATGTTACAGATAACGGTGGACTTCAATTAGAAAATTATTATTCCAAATTATCTGCTCCAGATTTTGCAGGTCATATTAATTATTTAAATTTTTGGTTGATAAAAAATTGGATTCAAAAAAATGGAAAAAAATATTACATCTTCGCATTATTTATTGGCACATTAGTGTGCTGTGTTTTTGAAGTTTATCGAAGGTTAGTCGCTCCATACGAAGAATCTAAAATCCAAGAAAACGGAGATGTTTAAAGTGATATTTGACGTTAATTTACCACAAATTGAATTTGTTATTCCATTAACTATAATATTTAAAATGGCATTATCGATTTTAATTGGAATGATTATTGGTAAAGAGAGAAAACGTTATGATAAACCAGGCGGTACAAGAACATTTGCTTTAATTTGTTTTGGGTCTTGTTTAATTGCTATGTTATCTATAAAATTAAAAGAAATGGGTTACAATTTTGATTTTGTTAGATTACTGTCCTATGGGATAGCCAGTATTGGATTTGTTGGTTCGGGCGTTATTATAAAGAATCGAGATAAAATAGAAGGAATTACAACCGCTAGTAGTATGTTTGCTTTAGTACCGACAGGTTTTTTTGTTGGAATGGGATATTATATTATTGCAATATGTTCTACTTTATTTATTTATTTTTTATTAGAAAGTAAACAAGTTAAACGGAGAAAATAATGGACTATGTTATTATGCCCTCTGATTGGAAAACAGTATATTTAGGAGAAACTCAAAACCCTAATGAGTTTGGCGAAGCTTTAAGAAATTATTGTTTTGTTGGCAACTGTATGGAAACTGGCTGTTATTCTACATTTAAGTTAGTAGATTGGTTAAAAGAAATTAAATCTGGTAAAATTTATGAAGAAGCTAAAAAAATAATTAATCCAGAGTTTCCAGATAGTTTGCATGTTTTTCATTTTAAAAAAACTGAAAAAGATTGTTGGTTTCTTGATTATAATCCTAGAGGAGAAGAAGATAAAATGAGAATAGGAGAACCAAGTGAACTTGTATGTGCATGGGCTTGGGATGGTGATGGTCATTTATATTTTAGATGGAATGACCGACGAGTAGAAAATACAGATTGTAAAACAAATTACACTTGGAGGTGGGTAGAATGAAGAAATTAGTAATTTTGGTCGGGAATATAGGATGCGGAAAAACGACTCTTGCCCAAAAATATCAGAAAAAAGGATATGTGGTTATAGCGAGAGACCAATTACGTTATGCTATTGGAAATGGGAATTATGTATTTAAAAAAGAATATGAGCCAATTATTTTTTCTACAGAATTATATATGCTCAAAGAATTTTTAACAAAAGGAGTAAATATAGTAATTGACGAAGTAGGGATTAGTTTTATTTTAAGAAAAAGATATATTGATATTGCAGAAGAATATGGATATAAAATAATTTGTCATATTTTACCTAGATTGCCTATTAAAGAAGCTGTACGAAGAAGAATGAAAAATCCACATGGACAATATGATAAAAAAATCTGGAGACAAGTTTGGACAAGATTTAATAAAATGTATGAAGAACCAGTAAAAGAAGAAGGATTTTATAAGATAATAAAGGAAAAATAAAATGAATCCACTTAAATCAATTGTTTTTGGAGTAATTCTTGGATTAGTTTTTGCCATGCCATTTGTTAATAGGGTAGATGCCAGAGATTATGAAAACGAAATAGAAGTTTTAAAAAGAATAGAATATATTTTGGAAGATATATTAGACAGTCAAAATGATTTAAAAGGGCAAATTGAAATTATTATTGATAAGATGGATAGCTTAAAAGAGAGGGTATAAAGAAAATGTTTAATCCAGATATTAAATATGCTCATTCAAAAGGTATAGATTTGCCATTAATGTATGTTTACCTGGCTGGCTATATGTCAGGAGAAAAATTAGAAGAATGTACGTCATGGAGAAAAAAGATAAGAGAATATTATCGTAATTGGGAAAAAGTTGAAAGGTCTGAGACTGTACAGAGAGAGGAAATCTCAGCATTTCCTATCGCTTTTCTTGACCCCTTCAATGGTAAAGAAATAAATACAATTGATAAAAAAGGATTAACTTCTTCATTTCCCCCTAACTCTATTGTGCATAGTGATTATATGTCTGTTAATAAAGCAGATATGGTAGTAGCTAATCTCGATACCTTTGGTTCTGAAAGACCTTCTATTGGCACTCATTGGGAATTAGCGTGGTGTTGGATGATGAAAAAGCCATTTGTATTAATTGTTCCAGAAGGTCAAAAAGAAATTTATATTAAACATCCATTTACTGCTCAATCTTCTTGGATTTTAGAAAGTGTAGATGAATTATTAGAAAAAGGAGTTTTAGAATCTTTTTATAAAAGAATTGCAGGAGCTATTTATGAGTAATGAAATTATTATCAATAATTGGATTAAAACTTATCTTATAGGAGCTATGAGTAAAACTGAGAAGGGAGATGCTGGTGTGGGTTGGAGAGAATCTCTTCAACAAGAATTACATAAAAGAATTGATAAAAACGGTAATCCTATTTATACTTTTAATCCATGTAATGAAGAGCAAAATAAAGTTGGATTAAATCCTTTAGAGTATCATAAAAAAATTAACGGTTGGATTAATTCAGGTAATAATGATAAAGTTGCAGAAGGTTCTAATTTAATTTGGAGAGGAAAGCATTATATTGTGTTAAATGAAGATGGAAAACCTCTAATTAAAGTTATTCCAGGTGATAATTTTTATGTAGAAAATAGTAATTTTTTAATTTGCAAAATAGACCCTAAAGATTCTCCATGTGGTACATATTTTGAAGCAGGATATGCTATGAAACTAAAAATTCCAATTTATGTAATACAAACTATGCCAAGAGAACAATATCCCGAAAGTTTTGTAGGGTGGGTATTTGGAAGCGGTGGAAACTTTTTTTCGAATCAGTCTCAGTTATTAAATTTTTTAGATGAAACATATAACTTGAAAATCAAGAAATAAATATGGTATACTTATATTAAAGGAGATTAAGATATGCACGATTGGGGTGAAGAAAATTTTGATTGGAATGGATTAAATAAATGTGTTCGTTATCTTGGTATTAATTTGCGAAGATGGGGTAGAGTGAGTGTTTCTACTTATAAAGAAAAATATGGAACTTGTAGAATTTATTGTACTTTAGGATGGAGAAATTTATTTAGCATTACTCATCCAGGATGGGTTAGTTATAAAGTAGCAGGATACCCTCAATGGTTAATAATATTTGATATTTATGTTTTATCAAGAATAATTCCATATTTAAATTATATTATTGTTCCGTATCAGAAATGGTTATATCGAAAACTTTACTCAGACTGTGTTAAAAAATATCCACATTTAAGAGAAGAAATAGTATGCTGTGCCGATTATCCTGAATTATTAAAAGGTTTATAAAATGTATAAATTTTTTTATTATATAATGTTACTAGGTTATTTTGGAGTAAGTTTTCAATCTTCAGATACAAAAACTAAATTTGTTGGTTTATTATTATTAATAGTAAATGCTATATTATTTTATAAATAAGGAAGGAAAAGTAATGGGAAAAGTTCGTCAATTTTCAACAGGAGCCACACGAGATACAGATAATAATAAATACGATTATGAGGGCTTTTACAGTCCTTTGGTTGTAGAAAGATTCGCAGAGTATATGAATAAACATCGTAAACAATCTGATGGAAAATTAAGAGATTCTGATAATTGGCAAAAAGGGATTCCATTAGATGCTTATATAAAATCAAAGATGAGACATGATATGGATTTATGGTTTCATCATAGAGGACTTTCTGATAAAGCACGTGAAGGTTTAGAAGATTCTTTATGTGCCATTTTGTTTAATGTTCAAGGCTATTTATTTGAAATTCTCAAAAAGAAACAAAAAAAGGATTAAATTTCAATGGATATTAAAATTCTACTTAATTATGACACAAATCTTTGGTGTACGGAATGTAAGACTCAAATTAGAGTCGGTAAAAAATTTGGAGTAATTTATGATATGGATTCCTACGGTCAATTTGAAAAAACTTATCACCTTGACTGTTTACCAATAGATGAAGAAAATGATTTAATTTAAACCAAAGGAAAATAATGTCGAAAGTTATATTGGTTGACAATAGTTCTATTGTTCATCAAAGTATTTTCTCCTGGAATGCTCAGAAAAAAAGACAAATAGAAACTAAAAATGAAACTGGATTTATTTTACCATCTTCTTATTCTTATTTTATGTCTTTAATTTCTTTATTAAAAAGAGTTGGAGTTAATAAAGATGATACAGTTATTTTAGCAGGTGATGGACGTAATAGTTGGAGAAAAGCTTTTCTTAAAGAATATAAAGCTCAAAGAAAAGACTTTAGAGAATCACATGACCTAATTGATTGGAATTATCATTATTCTAAAATTAATCAAACTATTACAGCTATTGAAGAATCGACAAATTTTCATATCATATGGTTAAGTGGAATTTTTACTTTTTTAGATTTATTAAATACTCCAGAAGGTCAAGAATTTTTAACTGAAAATGATTTTGATGATTTAATGTTAGAGTTTGGATTAGAAGCAGATGATATTATAGCAACTGCCTGTGAAACATTTCAAGATAGAGACTGTGTTGTGATTACAAAAGATGCAGATATGGAACAACTTTGTGTTAGACCTAATGTACGATTTTTTAGTATGAATTTAAAATGGAAGGGTGGAACTGGAGTTTATAAACCTGTTGAAAATGGTTATAAAATTTTAGAAAAGAAAATTAGGTTAGGAGATAAAAGTGATAATATTATTATTCCTGAAAATGATACCGAAATAGACCAGCAAATAAGGAAATTAATTATTGACCTAATTCATTTACCAGAATGGGTCAAAAATCCAATCAATATGATATTAACGAACCTTCCTAATAAAAAAATAAATTATAATCTCCTTCCATATCAAAATAGTTTAGCCAAAAGATTCTCTCAAATTTATGCTAATGATAAAATTATTACATATGAAGATAGTCTTAAAAGGTTAGAGCGTCAAAAAAATAAAGTCAAAAAGAAAAAAGAAAAGCTTAAAAAAGAATCTAATTTTAGAAAATTAAAAAAGGAGAAAGTTAAAAAATGAAAGCTAACGTAAAAACAAGATTAGGAAGCGTGGAATATGGTTTTGAAGTTGAAGAAAAAACCGAAATCGAAACTCTACATAAAATTGCTGTTTTAGGTAATCCTCCAAAATTTTGTGACGAATGTTCCAATGACGATGTATCAAAATTTGCTTTAACTAGTAATAAAGATAAAGAAGCAAATTGTTATGTTAATGTCGAGTGTGGAGTGTGTGGAGCTAAAGCAAAATTAGGTTTATACAAATCAGGTGGTTATTTTTGGCATCGTTTTGTGAAATATATCCCTAAATCAGAATAATAGCTAAATTTGGAGAATATACTATGACTAAATCGAATGAAATTAAAAAAGAGTTAACTGTTAAATGGATAGTAAAGGATAAACGAGTAATTAAATTTCTTGAAGAAGATGATAATACTTATAGATTAGCAGAGAATGTCTTAGAATATTTAGATGATATTAAATCTAATGTTGCAGTTGATGTAACTATAAATGATAATCAAGTTACTTATATTGCTAAAAAAACTGCTAGTAAGAAAAAAGTAGAAAAAAAAGAAACAAAAAGCACTGAAGAACCAGTAGATTCTTCGCAAGAGTCAAAAAAATGTGAAGTTGTGACTGTGAAAGGAATTTCTAAAACTCGTGATTATTATTTATTTGACGAGTATGGAGAAAAAGAATGGTTTACAATCGCATCGAATGTAAAAAACTTTTTAAAAGATGTTAGTAATGGGGATAAATTAGAAATTAGTTATGAAGTTTCTAATGAAGGAAAACGCACCATTAGAACTGTAACATTCGCAAAAATTATTGAAAAAAATCAAATACAATCTAAATCAGAATCTAAAAATAATTTTACAAACAAATCTTCTTATCGTGATGAAGGAGCGACAGATAAAAGAACAGCATCTATGAATGCTAAAGAGGTAGTAGTGGCTTTAATTAATAATAAATTAATCGAAAAAGCAAACATCAAAGATGCTATTATAGATTTAACAGAATTATTTTATAATACGACTCAAAATTTAGAATAATACTTAAGGAAGTGTTATTATGCCCTCAAAACAAACTTTAACATTAACAGATTATGATAAATTTCATGAATATAATTTGTTTATTCCAACTCGCACCATTTATTTTGCTGGAAAAACTGGTAATATTATAGATGGTGAAGTTGCGGATGAGGTAACAAGTTCTACTACAGCCGAATTAATTAAAAATTTGCAAATTTTAGAACATCGAGAAATCGCTCCCATTTCAATTTTATTAAATAGTTGCGGTGGTTCTTGGGAAGATGGTATGGCTGTATATGATTTTATTAAAGCCTCTAAATCACATGTGACTATTATTGGTCTAGGTAAAATTTATTCAATGGGAAGTGTAATTATGCAAGCAGGAGATGATAGAATTTTAACTCAAAATTCCTATATGATGATTCACGATGGCTCGGAAGGATATATCGGAACTCCTCGAAGTTTTGAAGCTTGGGCGAAATTTTCAGAAGCCACTCGCAGTACAATGTATAAAATTTATTATGATAGAATGAAAAAGAAAAATCGTAGAATTACTTTGAAAGAGATTGAAAAAATTTGTTCTCATGATACTATTTATACAGCAGAACAAGCAGTTCAGGTAGGACTTGCTGATGAAATTATTACTAATCCTATTAAAAAATAAACATCTATGAATAATTTATATTTTTCCTCAGATTATCATTTAGGACATGCTAATATATTGAAATATTGTTTTCGTAAACCTTTTTTATCAAAACGCGAAATTGAAGTATTAGCGAAGGGAACTGAGGCTCAAAAGAAAAGATTGAGAATATCTAAAAGTTCCCTACAGCGAATGAATGATGGAATTATAAAGAATCATAATGCACGAGTCCAATCAAACGATACTTTTTTTCATATTGGAGACTTTTGCTTTAGAAATAGTAGAGGTGGAAAAGTTGGCGAGGGAGCTATTGATAAAGCTTCTACATATTTAGAAAAGTTAAATGGCAATAAAATCTTTATTAAAGGGTCACATGACCATAATAATTCGTTAAAAACTAAATTGCATAGAATTATCTTAAATATTGCAAATATTTATATTGACTTGGTTCATGACCCCAAAGACATATTATTAAATTCTTCTGAATATTATTATCCTTTACACTTAGTTGGTCATGTTCATAATACATGGCATTTAAAAGAATTTGAAAATCACAGAGGAGAAGTTTCTCTGTGTATTAATTGTGGTATAGATGTAAATAAATTTAGACCTATTTCGTTTAATGAAGTTATGTCTTTTTATTATAAGTGGTTAAATCACCATCAAAAAAAAGCTGATATTATTAGAAACATTAAAAAGACTAATAATAGAAAATTTTCTTCACATTATAAAGGTAGAATTAAATGACAAAAAAAGAATTAACAACTTTAGCCAAATCCTATATTACTGATTATTTAAAATATCATTACCCTCAATTAAAAATTAATAAAACAAATCTTTTTGATTGTCCATTTAAACATGAACATGAGAATGATAATGGAAGACCCTCATGTAAAATTTATCCACAGTATGGATATAAAGTGACCTGTTATCAGTGCGGAGAATTAGGAAATATTTATAGTATATTTCGTAGAATCGAACCTGATATGGCAAATTTAAAAGATTCAGAAATTGCAGAATATTTAACTCATTTATTAAATATTAAAGAAAATGCAAGTACTGATAAATTATTAGCAAAATATTATGAATCTGATTTTCATTTAATTCCTTTACAACCAAATAGTAAAAATCCCATACAGGGTGAAAGTTGGAAAAAGAATATTTGTCACGACATTAATAAATGGAAAGAATGGGTTGAAGCTGGATTAGGTTTAGGGCTAGTGTGCGGTGCAAAAAGTAAAATTATGACTATTGATATTGACGTTAAAGATATTCCTGAAGAAATTAAAAATATAGCTAATGATACTTTAACACAGGATACTAAAAAAGGTTGGCATTTAATTTATGAATATGATTCTGATTTTGACCAGGTTAATCATATAAATTTGCGACGCAAAGGATACGAAATTGATATTAGAATGAATAATTCTTATATTGTAGTAGCTCCAACTGTCGTGGATGATTATACGCGAACCTGGAATAATAAAAAAATCTCTATTATTTCTCCAGACTTTAAAACTTTTTTATTAGATTTAATTAATAAAGATAAACCTCAAGAAAATTCTGATAAACAAGAAGACATTAAAAAAGTAATTGAAGAAGAAGATTTTGAAATTGGAGACTTAATTAAAGAAGGAGAAAGAGACGACTCTTTAACAAAAATTGGTGGTATATTTAGAAAAAAAATGAACGCTTCTCAGGTTTTATCTGTATTATCTTTTATTAATCGAAACTTTTGCAAACCGCCTATTTCAAATCTACAATTAAGAAAAATTATAGACAGTTTAAATAAATATGATACATATGATAAAAAAGAATTAGCAAAAGAAATTCATGAACATTTACAATTAGAAAGTGTGAAATTAGCTAATACTCACGATTTAACTAAATCTTTAGGTTATACAAAAAAAGAAATCGAAGATTCTTTAGATTATTTAGTTAAGGAGCAAAAAGTTACAAGAATAGGAAAGCATTTTAGAGCTTTAAATAAAGTAGATTGGGAAACTGATTTTATGGGATTAAGTAAACCTTTAGGGTTTGAAGTTCCTTATTTTGATAATTATGCTAAATTTGAAAATTCTTCAATGATTATTGTTGGTGGTCGAACAGGACAGGGAAAAACTCATTTATCTATGAATTTTATTAGAGAACTTGTTGAAAGAAAAATTACTCCTTATTATGTATGTACTGAAGCTGGAAGTAAATTTAGTTTAATTGGAGCATCTTTAGGTTTAAAAGAAGGAGATTATAAATTTAAAGTAGTACCAGATGCAACAAGTATCGAATTAGAAGATAATGCTGTTACTGTTATTGATTGGATTAAGCCTCCATCCAGTGATTATTCTAAAATGGATACCGTTATGGAAAATTTAAATCATCAATTAATTCGACATGGTGGCTTATTGATTGCTATGGTGCAGATTCGCAAAGATGGTTCATTTTTTGCTCCAGATTTAATTGATTTTTATGCCAGTTTAGTTGCAACTTATAACTGGACGACTAAAACAAATAGTAAAACTCAAGAAGTTAGTTATGACGCTGAAAATACTTATCTGAAAACTTCTAAAATTAGAGATAGTAAAGTTGGATTACAATATTTAAAAATTCCAACACATTACAATAAAGAAACCAAAAAGATTACTTTACGAAATGAAAGCTAAAAAAATAACAATCGAATGTACCGAGAAACAAGCTTTATTAATTGAACAATGTTTAGAATATTGTGCAAGAATCGGAGCTGGACAATTACATCATATTAATAATATTATAGATTTATGTTCTAATAAATCACGAACAGTAATTTTGCCAACAGGCGAAGAAGCTGGTTGGTATAAATTAGGAATGTGGATTCAAGAAACTATAAAACCAATATTATTTCCAGAGTTACGTCCAAATGCTTCATATGGAGTGGGAAATAAAGAAATACCTAATGGGCAAATAATGTATGAAATTTATAAAAAATTACAAAATTTTAGAATGAGAGATGGAATTGATGATTGTGGAGTTTTAAAAGACGAACCATTACATTACAGTAAGGAGCCTCTTATTAATGTCTACGAAAAAGAATAATTTTACTTTATCGTTGAAAATAAATAATGTGAATGAAAATTCAAGTGAAGAAAAGCATTTACATTCTTTTCAATATTATTGGGAAGCAAAAAAATATTCTAATCTTTTACAAAAATTCTATAAAATCCTAAAAGATAATAATGAAATTTAAAATTTATGATTTAGAAAAAAAACTTAATAAAAAAATTAAGAAAAATTTAAAAGTAATTGGTTTAGACACTGCTAAGGTTACAGGAGTGTGTTTTATTACAACTAATTCTAAAACTATGTCTATTGATTGGTGTAAACTTGAATTTAATTATAATAATCAAAAAGAAATGTTAAAGTCTATGTTTAGAGAATTTGGACAGTTATTTGATAATGAAGATTTAGCAATTATTGAAGAAGTATTTGTAGGCTTTAGTAGAACAGGGTCAATTCATCTAGCTAAAATGGGTACATTGGCTATTGCTCAATGTTTAAATAAAAAAATAGATTTTGAATTAATTTTAGCAAAATCTGCTAGAGCCAAATTTTTTGTTTTGGATTCTAAAAAATATAAAGGAAGAACAAAAGAAGCTGTCGGTGAGTATTTAGAAGCAATAGGTATTAAAACAAATGACAATGATGTGAATGATGCAATTATTTTAGCTTTATGTGGGATATGCGAAGGAATCGATTTTACTAAAAAACCTACCAAAAAGAAAAAGAGAAGAAAAAAATGATAGACTGGAACGAATGTTTTAGATTTTATAAAAAATATGTTTTAAGTTTATATACAGGATACTATAAAGATTTATGTTATTGGTATCAAGATAGCTGTAGATTTTATTTAGATGAGGTAAATTTATGATAGAAAAATGGAAAGCATTAGAACATTGGATTTGTCAACAATTAAAAATCCTTGACCCTTATATTAAAAGAACTCCAGGGTCAGGTAATGGAGCTTGCAAAGGTGATGTTAAAATGTCAACTAATTTAGGTTTACATTTGGAAGCAAAATATAGAAATCAAAAATCTCCTTATAATCAATCTTGGTTAGATAAAACTCAAGCTGAGATTCCTTTACATGTTAATAAAGTGGCAGTAGTAATTACAGAGAATAAAGAGGGAAAAAAAGTTGCACATTTAGATGCTGAAGAATTTTTTAAAATGTTTATTAAAAGTAAATGTCGATAAGGATATTATGAAAATAAAATTTTATGAGTTAATGAGAATTATATGTTGGAAAATTGAAGATATTATAGATGTTATTTATCCCAGTAACCAAATAGATATTTCAAATTATTGGCAAAATAAATTAATTGAACAACATGCTATTAAAACTGAAAATACTTTTAAATTAAAGTCTAGGAAAAAAGGAGTTTAAAATGATTACAAAATGGTTAATGAAAATATTTAAAGTGGATTTTGATTTTGAATTAGAGGACATTTTAAAAAAAATTGGCATTTATATATTTATTTTTATAGGTAGTTTAATTGGATTTATAACTATAGACAATATATTTTTATCTTTGATTTTAAGTAGTCTTTTATTTGGATGCATTTTATACTTAATTGCATGGTGGGCTAAAGAAAAAGAATTTAAAGATGTATGGAATGGTCAAAAAACTATGGAAATGAAGAAATCGAATAAACTTCATACAGAATGGAAACAAAAATATCCTATTTTAGAAAAAATACAAGATATTTATTATACTATTAATAGATGGTTTGAAATTCCAGGTGATACTTATAGAGCTATTAAGTGGTTTATTCAAAGGGGGAAAAATGGTTATGCAGATTGTGATGTGTGGAATTTAAGTTATTATATTGATAATGTAATGTCAAGAGCTTTAAAAGATTTAATGGAACAAGTACATGGATGTCCTGTAAGTTTATCAAACTCCGATGATGTCACAGATAAAGATTTCAACGAATGGAAAAGAATATTAGGAGAATTAAAATGGTTATTTGAACAGGATATTATTATGAATAGTAATGAAGTAATTTACGTTCCTTATGAAAAAGAAAGAAAAAAATTAGAAAATTATGTTAAAAGATTAAATCAACGTAGAAAACCAGAAGATAGAATATTTCCAGAACTTCCAGACCCTTATTATAGAGTAATGACAAAAAAAGAATGTAAAAGATATAAAGAAGCTTGGAAATTATTACAAAAATATTGGTTTAGTTTGTGGGACTAATAATGAACAAGTCTATTAAAAAAATTAAAATAAATCCTCAATATCTTAAATTAGTAGATAAAAAATTTATTAAAATAAAAAATTCTAATTATTTAAATAGTTATTTTTATGGTATCCCGATTGAAATAGATGATAATATTTTAACGTATGAGGTAATTTATAATGGATAATCAAAGAAAGCAAAAACTTTTAGAAACAATGAAAAAATTTAATAAAGACCAAAAAGAAGAAGTATTGTTTTTTGGTAACGAAATAGAAAATCAAGAAGTCATTTCTACTGGTATAAAATCTATAGATAATTATATTGGTGGAGGAGTAAAGAGAGGCACTCATACAATTTTATGGGGAGACTTCAGCACTGGCAAAACCTCACTTGCTTTACAAATTATAGGAAGTGCACAAAAAGAAGGAAAAATTTGTGCATATATTAACTTAGAGAAACCAGTAGACAATGAGCGTTTTGAAGCTTTAGGTGTTAATTTAAAAGATTTAATTAGAGCCGATTGCACTAAAAATGCAGAGCAGGCTCTTAATATAGTTAAAACTTTATGTAAAGAAAAAGTTATAGATTTAATTATTATTGATTCTATTCAAAGTTTAAGTCCTAAAGCTGAAAACGAAAATAAAGGAAAGCAACGAGAATTAGATGAAAAAACAATTGCCGAATTAGCAAGAACGATGTCGGAATTTTGTCGAAGAGTTAATGCTGATATTTATAAGGCTAAAGCTGGTATTATTTGGATAGGACAAGTTCGTACTAACATAGGTTCATTTTTTTCAGGTTCAATTTTAACAGGTGGAAATGCAATTAAATTTTATGCATATCAAATTGTATTTATGCGAAAAGGACAAAATTCTAATGCTCCTGTGAAAAAATTTAAAAGATATTGGCTTGACCCTGATGAAAAATTACATTATCAAACCGTTGAAGAGACTATTGGTCATGATGCAGTTTTTCGCATGGATAAAACTAATTCCTCAAAATCTGTTAAAGAAAAAACAGAAGGTCATTTTCCATTTTTAGCTCATCAAGGTTTTGTTGATGAATTTAATCCTAATGAAGATATTGAAATTCAAATTGACCCCGAAGCTCCTGAACCAGAAAAAGAAAAAATTAAAGAACAATTAATTGAAAAGGGTATTTTGCCATCAGATGTAAAACAAAATTTTACAGCCGATGATTTTTTAAATGAAGAATCAGAAAATTCAGATACTCCTAAAACTGAAGTTTTAAATAAAGTTGAAAAACCAAAAAAGAAACGTGGCAGACCGAAGAAAAAGGATAAATAATGGCTAAAAAAGAACAAAAAGGTTTAATAAAATTACGAGCAGTAACTGGTAAAACTCCAAATTATCCATGTGAAAACTGTGGATGTAAACGATATTCAAAATGCGGTTGTATGAAAAAACAAAAACAGTCAGGAGAATCTAAATGACCAGTAAAGAAATTTTTACATATCTACAATCAGAAAAAGGTATCAAAGACCTTTATAAGAAGTTTAATAAATGTTTTAAATTGATTGATGAATGGTCAGATATTTTTATTCAAGGAGATTTACTCGATGAAAATCAATTAGCTCATGCTTTAGACCAAAGTACAGGAGTTTTTTCTAAATTATGTCCAGTTGTAAATGCTCTTGAATCTTATATGGAAAGAATTCTCTATAATGAAGAACATAAATTTTATAAATCTCAAGAAAAAATTAGAACTCAAGATACATCTCAAGCTAAAGCATTAGCAAGGGCTACAGTAAGCGATATAAGAGATTATTTAGCAGATTTTAAAAGTTATTTATTAGCTTCTCAACAAAATATAGTCTCGGCTCAATCCAGATTAAAAAGATTAGTGGTTGAAGCAGGAAGTAAACACGTCGCCTCTCATGGCGAAACTCCAGTTGAAGAACCAGAAATTAAAGCAGAAAGGAATTGGTAATGAAGCTCTTGTGGGTAGATACTGAAACTTCAGGTTTAAATCCCTTTGAACATGATATTTTAAGCATTGCTTTATTAGTAGAGATTGATGGAGAAATTAAAGATAAACTTTATTTAAAAATTCAGCCAATTAATCCTGATAATGTTACAGACGAAGCTTTAAAAATTAATGGTTTCACACGAGATGAGTTAAAAACTTTTATGAAATCACAAAAAGCTTTAAGAAAAATTCTAAATCTTTTAGAGAAATATGTTGATAAGTATAAAAAGAATAAAACAATGGAAGATAAATTTGTTTTAGCTGGTTATAATGTTACTTTTGATTCTTCAATGTTATCCGAGTTTTGTAAAAAATTAGGATATAAATATTTGGGAGCTTTTCTTGATTATCATAAATTAGATATTGCTTCTTTGGTATTATTTTTAAAGGCTAATAATAAATTAAAAATTGATGGATTTAAATTAATTAATGTAGCTAAACATTTACAAGCTTCGATTCAAGCTCACGATGCATTATCAGATATTGAAGCTACAAGAGAAATTTCATATAAACTATTAGAGAAAATAACTTTTAAGGAATAATATTGAATCTACCAATTCAAAATATATCGAATCTTGGCTCTACTATTTTTCTTTTTTGTAGAGAAAAGGATAATTCATTAAAAATTATTGAGGATAAAAAGTTTCTTCCTTATTTTTATGAACCTACTTCTGATAAAGAATCTGATGCAGTATCTATTTTTGGAGAACCATTAAAGAAAATTTATTGCACAACTCCAGGCGAAGTTTATAAAATGAAAAGTTCTGACGCATACGAAGCTGACGTTTCTTATTGTAAACGATATATTTTAGATAAGATTAATAAATTTGAAAAATCAAATCCTAGAATTTTATTTTTAGATATAGAAGTAGACGCTAAAGAACTTCCTCATCCAAAAGAAGATGGGAAATTAGACGACTCAATTACAGTTATTAGGTTCTTTGATAACTATACACAAAAATATAAAAGTTGGAGATTAGATAAATGGGATTCTGAATATAATATGTTAGAGGATTTTTGTCAAGTAGTTAAAAAATTATCCCCTGATATTATTACTTGCTGGAATTCTTCTTTTGATTATTTTTGTTTATTTCATAGAATTGAAGACTTTCCTAAAAAAATTTCTCCGATTAATAGTTGTCATTGGCGAAAAGGATGTGAAATGCCGGCAGGAGTGTCTATTGTTGATATGATGGGATTATATGCCAAGTACACTTTACATAAAAAAGATTCATACGCTTTAATGAATGTTGCTAATGATGAATTAAATTATGACTTCGAAGATGATTTTGACTTTACAGATATTAATATCGCAGATGGAAAAAATAAACTTGACGTAGAAAAAATGGTCAAGTTAAATGAAAAATTAAAATTATTTGATTATTTTGATGAAATAAGATTAATCAGTCGATGTGATTGGGAAGATTTACCAAGTGAAATGAGAGCATATCAGTGGCAAAGCAATAATAGTAAAATTATTGATATGTTAGCTTTAGAAGAGGCAAAGAAATTAAACGTAGTGTTACCAAGTAAAAAGACAGGAGACGATATAGAGAAAGGTGATGTTGAAGGGGCTTTTCGTGAAACTTTTGGTACTGGTTTGTATAAAAATTTAGCCAAAGTTGACCTTTCAGGAGCTTATCCCCAGGCTATTATTGATTTTTCTTTATCACCTGAAAATTATAAAATAAAAAGTAATTCTAACACAATTAAGATTGATGTATTATCACGAGAAACACAAGAATTAAAAGAAACTTATTACGTGGAACAAAATCAAAGAGCTATTTTACCAGTTTTAACTTCTCGTTTATTAACTATGAAAAACGAATTAAAAAAAGAATTAAACTCTTTAATAAAGGATACTCTCGAACATAAACAATGCCAAATCGCATATGATTCTCGTAAAGCTCTGGTAAATTCAGCCTTTGGTGTATTTGGTATGCCTTTCTTTAGATTATATGATGAAAAAGTGGCAAATTGTATTACTTTTCTTGTACGTGACTTGTTACATTTTATTGATAAGAAATTAAATGATAATGAAATTAAAGTTCAGTATTTTGATACAGATAGTGTATTTTATCATGGTAAAGAAGATATTACTGAACAATTAAATGAATGGGCTATTGAATGGGCTATGGATAGGTATAATAATAATAAAATTAATATTACCTTTGATTTTGAAGGATTTTTTAGCTCAATTTTCATCCAAGCGTTGTGTAGGTATAGAGGTCGCCTTGAAACTTCTAAAGGTCAAAAAATTGAAACTAAAGGTATTCAAATGAAAAGAAAAGATACGAGTAAATGGGTTAAAAATTTTCAAGAAAAATTATATGATAAAATCTTAGATGGTAATTATAAAGAAATTATCCTTTCGTATATTAAGAATCAAATTGAGGATATGAAACAAGCTAATATTAAAGATATAGCTCTACCAGTAAAAATAAATAAAAAAGTAGAAGATTACAAAACAACTCCCAAATGGTTAAAACCTTTAGAGGAAGCTCAAAAATTAGTTCCAGAATTTAATAAAACAATAGGCGATAGATTCTATATCATTTATTGTAAAAGTGTCGAAAAAATTGCATTAGGAAATAAATATTATGAGCATATTAAAAGAGAAGATATTGATTGGAATGCTATGTTAGAAAAAAATATTTTTAATATCTTAGTTCCTATTTTTAAGGGTTTAAATTGGAGTATAGAACTATTAGAGTTAGCAGAATCTTATGGAATTATTTTAAATTCACAATATCGTAATAAATTATTAGAAGAATTAGATAACTTTGAAGAATTAAAAGAGTATTATTCAGCTAGAATTGCAAAAAAGAGAATAAAAGAAATAATAAAAAACACCGAACCTATTAATAAGGTTCGGAAAGTTAAACCGTTGAAAATAAATAAGATACAAAAGAATAAAGGTTCGGAAAGTTCGGAAAAATCTTGACAATTACAGATTGAATATGTTATACTTATAGTAGCCAACTTATTAATAATCAAATAATTAAAAGGAGAATGAAGAAATGGAAGAAAGAAAAATGAGAAGGATTAGTGACAAAGATTTATATGATACAATTGAGAAAGTAAAGAACAATGATGAAAATGCTGTTGGTGACGCTTTGATTGCTTTGCTAGCTGTCACTGTTGATACTCGTGCCTTTTTACGTAAACTTTATAAAGAAACTGTACCAGCCAAAGCAGTTAATATTAAACCAGTTGCAAATAAAAATGAAAAAAAATAAAAAATTAGAAGATATTACAGGTGTCGAACCCAAAAAAATCGATTCACTTATTCATTATTTTACAATCTATAAATCGGTAAAAAAGGGTCAAAAAAGCTTTCGAATAACAAATCAATTGTTAAATTCTTTATATAAAAAAGCAAGTGATTTAAATAAAGAAGGTTTATTAATTTTGACCCTTCCAGCCAATAAGGATTTTAATTATAGGGTAGAATGTATTCTTAAAAAGGAAAAAAAATGAAAAAATTAATTATAATCGTAAGTCTTTTATTTTGTTTAGTAGTTCCTGCGGATGCCTATGATTTGCCAGAGAATGTTAAAGATGCAAATACTTTACATATTCATATGAGACAAAATTTTTATTATGCACATGATAGAGTTATTCCACAATATGATGAATATTTTCAGGCTCCAGTAATCCTAGAATTTACTAGAGTTGGAGATTGTGACGATTTTGCAATTTATTCATCTTATTATTTACTAAAAATGGGCTATCAAGTTCAACCTTATGTTTTAATATTACAAGACGGTAACGAGTTTGTAGGGCATGCGATTACTGTATTTTATGAAGAATCAAATAACACCTATTCTGTGTTTTCGAATCAATATCTTTTTAAAACTTTAAAAACTGACCCAATTGAAGCAATTAAAGATATTTATCCAACATGGACTATAATTTATCAATGGAACTTTTCCAAAATTGGTTATTTAACTTTCAAAGAAGTTTATGCAGATTGTGACCCTGTTGCATTTGTTGACCTAGAAACCAAAATTCGATATTATATCGAAACAATAAAAGAAAAGGTTTTAGATTATGTCGATTAAAAAAAAGAAATTAGAATTTGTTTGCTACAAATGTGATGGTTCTGGTAAAATAAAAAAGAAAAACTGTAATATTTGTAAAGGTACAGGAATTTGGAAAGATGAAATTTATTATTTTATAGACGAAAAAAATAAACAAGCTTTTGATGGTGACACTATAAAATAATAAAATTAAGGAGATGATTATGATTGAAATTAAAATAAAAAATCCTGAAGATAAGTTTGAATTTGAAAAAGCAATGAAGACTTTTAAAAAATTAGTTAACCGAGCTGGTTTTATTCAAGAGATTAGAGAACGTAGATATTATATAAAACCAAGTGAAAGAAAACGATTAGAAAAAAAGTTAAGAAAACGAGGGAAAAAATAATGAGTCAAAAATTTTGGACAAATGAAAAAATTGATATTTTAATCACATATCTGAGAAATGGTATTTCTACTAGACAAATAGCTAATAAATTAAATACAACTATTGACGCTATTGGGTCGGCTATTCGTAGATACGATTTATCGGCTCATATTGTTCCTAAAAGAAATACAAAAACATTTTTAAAAAATATTGACTTTTCCGATTTAAATGATAAAAATTTTGATAAATTAAAAAAAGAATCTATGTTAAATTGGAAGATTCCAAAAACAAAAATTAAAGCAAATAAAAAGAAAAATTATCAAATTGCTTTATTTTTACCAGATGCTCATATTCCTCATCATAATAAAAATATTTGTAAAGCTTTATTAAAGCTGATGAACGATGTTAAATTTGATAAGTTTATTATTGTTGGCGATTTTATGGATTTAGGCTGTATTTCTCATTGGAATAAAAATCGCCATAAAACTCTCGAAATGAAAAGATTAAAATCTGATTATATTATTGGTAACTCTTTATTGGATGAGTTTGATAAAAGACTACCTAAAAATTGTGATAAACATTTTCTTGAAGGTAATCATGAACTTTGGGCTACTCAGCTATTGGAAGAGATGCCAGCACTAGAAGGATTAATCGAACCCGAACACATGTTAAAATTAAAAGAAAGACAATATAAATTTCATAAATATAATGAATTAGTAAAATTTGGTCGATTATATGTTACGCATGGAATCTATGTTGGTAAATATCCCATAGTCAAACATCTAAATGAATTAAAAGTAAATATTTTATTTGCTCATACTCATACATTGGGAATGAAATTATCATCGAGTCCTGCGAGAGAAATAGCTTTTGCTGGTTATAATATTGGAGCCATCTGCGACTTGGCTCCTGATTATATGAAATCAAAACCTAATGCGTGGACTCATGGATTCGCAGTAGGATATTTTTATGAAAATGGATATTTTGATATTCAAATTATTCGTATTGTTGATGAAAAATTTGTATTTAATAATCAGGTTTATAATGGTAAAAAATAATTAATAAAGGTATGTTATAATGCCTACTTACGATTTCGTTTGTTCAAATTGTGATTATAAAATGGAAAGATTTGTTCCGATATCTTTTCCTAAAAAATCTTTTTGCCCACAGTGCAAACAAAATACATTTATCAGATGTATTGGCACTGGAAGTGGAATTGTATTTAAGGGTGAGGGTTTTTATGAAACTGATTATAAACAAAAAGGTGATTGGGTAAAAGAAAATGATGCAATGAATAAAGAAAGAGATAAACGGTCTAAAATAGACCCCGATTATTAATTATGATAAAATTTATTACTCTAAAAAATTGGCAAGCACATAAATATTTACATTTAGATTTTACCAAAGATTTAAATATTATAACTGGTTTATCTGATGCTGGTAAATCATGTATCCGTCGAGCATTAGATTGGATTTGTTTCAATTGTAATATTTCTGAAAGCGATTACAGAAGAGAGGGGTCAAAAGAAACTTCGGTACTTATTGGATTAAATAATGGATTTGAAATAGAAAGAGTCCGTTCCAATACTTTAAATCGTTATATTTTGCGTCAAAAAGAATGTGAAGAAAAAGTTTTTGATTCTATTGGTAAAGATATTCCAGAAGAAGTAAAAGATGTGTTAGGATTATCATTAATAGAAATTGATAAAGATTCCCTTAATTTAAACATAGCTAATCAATTAACTCTTCCTTTTTTATTAGACAAACCTGCTTCATTTCGTGCCAAATTATTTAATAAATTAACAGGTAACGAATTACTAGACCAACTTTTTCAAACATGTAATCGTGAAAACCTTCATATTAATAAAGAAATTAAACAAATAGATGAACGTATCGAAGAACAAGAACGAGATATAGAAATTTGTACGAAGGAATACAATCAATCTAAAGAAACCTTACAAAAAATTGTAGATATTTATACAAATATTGAAGAAAATGTTATTATTTACGACGAATTAAAAAAATTAGCTTCCAAATTAAAAGAAAACGAAAAAACTCATGACTCCATTAAAGAGAAATTAGAGAAGATTGTTATTATAAGTAATGCCACTTTAAAAGATTTAAAGGAAAAGGTAGAAACAATTAAAAATCTAATTTCTAGCCAAAATAAAATTCAAAGTGTTAATGATTCTTTAAATAAAACAATTGAAAAAAGGAATCATTTAAAAATACCTTCAATAAATTTTGAAGCGTTGCAGAATAAAGCAAAAGTATACCATGAACTGGAACAAGTGTTCGCTGAGATAGAACACAACAAAGAAATCACAGAAGATATTACTTTAACATTGCAGAAGAAAACTACTTTATATAAAAAGTTAAAACAGCAATTAAAAGAAGTTTGGAATAAATTAAATTTTTGTAAAACCTGTAAACCAATTGCAGAAAAAGTTATATTTGGAGATAAAAATGAATAAATGTGAAAAATATTTTTGGAAAAAATATGAAATTAAAGATACTTTTTTTGGTGCAAAATTTTCTTTATATCAAGAATTTTATAAATTAATTAAAATATATTGGAAAAAATTTAAAATTGATAAATTTTTTAAAATAAAAAGTCATAACTATAGAATTATGAATTTTATAGGGATTTATAAATGAAATTTTTATATTTTCAAGATTTCCACATTTCAGGTAAAAATAGTCGTAATCGTTTAGGTGATTATTTTCAAGATTGTTTAATAAAATTAGATGAAATTTTATCTCTCGCAAGCAAACATAAATGCGATTGTATTTTAGATGGCGGTGATTTTTTTGAGACAGATAAACCATCTTATAAAGTTTTAGATAGTATCGCTGATAAAATTGAAACAGCTAAAATTCCACTATATTCGTTATTTGGTAATCATAGTATGTCTTATGGTCATGTTACAAATAGTCAAAATACAGGATTGGCTCATTTACAAAAAAGAAGTAAATATTTTAAATCATTAATAGAAGATTTTCCATTTCCAGACGAAACACAAGCCGAAGGTTGGGAAATAAAACCTATTGAATACGAATTTAATATTGAAAATAAAATTAAAGATGGTATTTCCTTTGATAAAGGTAGTTATTGGAAAATAGCTATTATCCATGCTCTTGTTACTCCTGGTAAATTTTTTGATAATGTTCCTCATATTCCAGTTCAAAATTTAAAAACAAATGCGGATTTAGTTTTATTAGCCCATTATCATATGCCATTTAACAAAGTAATTAAAGATACAACATTTTTAAATATTGGATGCTGTGGAAGATTAAATATTAACGAGGCAAAAATCGAACCATCTGTTTTATTATTAGATACCGAAAAAAGAAATTATAAAATTATTAAATTAAAATCTGCTAAAAAACCAGAGGAAATTTTTGATTTATCTAAATATGAAGAATTAAAAGAAAATGAAAAAAGCATTGAAGAGTTTATTGCTTCATTAAATTCATCAACTTGGCAAGTCAGTGATTTAAATTCTCAAATTGAAATTATTGGCAAAGAACAAAATATCGAACCACAGGTAATAAAATATATTAAAAATAAAATGAAAGAGATTAAAGATGTCTAATTCAAATGTTATTAAATGTCCGCATTGTGGAAAAATATTTTTTAAAACAGAAAATGATATTTGTCCATTTTGTAAACAAAGGTTATCTACATTACCTGATTTTTTTAAAGAAATATTTAAAGACAATCCATTTACCAATTCTTAAAAAAAGGAGAATTAAATGACTTGTATCGTAGGTTATATTGATAAAGCTAATAAAACAGTTTATTTAGGAGGAGACACTGTTAGTGTATGTGGCACTAAAGTGTTAACTAGAAAAGATTCAAAAGTATTTGCTCGTACAAATCCTTCTAAAAATACTATGTTAATTGGATTTACAGGTTCGTTTCGTATGGGTCAATTGTTACGATATAAATTAATCATTCCTCAGCATCCAGAAGGTTTAAATACTTTTGAATATATGTGTACTCACTTCATAGATGCAGTTAGACAAGTATTAAAAGATAATGGTTTAGCGAAAATTAATAATAATGAGGAAGAAATTGGAACATTCTTGATAGCATATAATCAAAGATTATTTAAAGTTGAAAGTGACTTGCAAGTGGGCGAAATTGATTTACATTATAATGCCTGCGGTAATGGTGAAGACTATGCTATTGCATGCATGAGAACTTTATCGGAATATAGTCGAGAAGTGTATTCGGCTGAAGAAATCGTACAAACTGCTTTAAAGGTATCAGAAGATTTCTGTAACACTGTTAAAAAACCTTATGTGATTTTGAAATTAGAAGGAGACGAAAAGTAAGGAGAATTAAAATGAATTATATAGAAAAAATTAACACCCTTCAAAAACAAGTTGAAGATACAAAAATAGAAAAAGCTAAGTTACAAGAAAGAGAACAAACCTTAAAAGAAGAAAAAGAAAAACTTCTTAAAGAGTTAGAAGTTTATAATATTAAAGAAGATGATTTAGAAAATGAAATTAGTCGAATTTCTGCTGAAATAGAAACAGAGATTAAAAAAGTCGAAGACATTTTAAAATGAATCATTTAGACCTTAAAAAAACTATTCAGTCATTGGAATCAGAAGTGAGTAGTCTTGATGGTAAACTATCTCTTTTAAATCAACAATTAGAAGATTATATAGTTAAGAAACAAGACTTACAGTCACTTCAAATTATTAATACAAAAGCGATTGAATTGCTTCATTTAGTGAAAAAAATTACTCAAGATAAAATTAAAACAATGTTTGAAACGGTTGTAACTCACGCTTTACAATATATCCATCAAGATAATAATTATAGTTTTAGTTTAGAATTTTCACGCCGAGGCTCACTTCCTGAATTAAAATTTCTTATTAAAACTCCTGATATGAAAGAAGCTCATGATATTTTAGATACAAGAGGTGGTGGAAGTTGTGATATTGTTTCATTGGCATTAAGATTTGTACTCTTAGAAATTTCTAAAATGCCTGGATTTATTTTTCTTGACGAACCTGAAAAACATTTAGATAGTCCTGAAACTTTACAAAAAATGATTGAGTTTGTTCAGGAGATGCAGAAAGAGACGAATCGTCAAATTTTTTGGATTACTCACAAAGATGAAGTAGTTGAAAGTGCATTAACTCCAATAGTAATCAAAAAACAAATGTCTACTCAGACGAAATGTTCACTAAAAAGTGGACAATTAGACAAACCTAAAAAGAAAAAACGAGGAAGACCTAAAAAATGCGAAAACTAAACAAATCTTGGGCGAGTCGTTCAACTAGACAAAGTACAAATAAATATGATTGTCAATCTTGTAATAAAGAACAAGAAAAGATGCGAAGAAAAAATCAAATAAAGCGAGGAATAATTCATGTTATCGAAAATTAAAAATTGGTTTAAACAACTTCAAAAAAATCGACAACAGAAAAAACAATTATTGCAAATGCAGGAGTATTATAAATTGTTAAGAGCAGGGAGTTTATTTTTACAGTTCATTAGAAAGGATATGACTGAAATGAAAAAGAAAACTATGAATCGTTCTCAACGTAGACGATTCGAACAGTCAATTAATGAAAAAGGACAATTTAATGAAGAAATTGTCCAATATTATGCTTTAAAGATTGAAAGTCTTTTAAATTATATAGACGCTCAATTAAAACCAAAGAAAAAGAAATGATAACTAAAAGAGTTTTTATTATTGGGTCTGGAAATAGTCTTCAAGAGGGTTTTGATAATAATCTTCAAGAATTATTAAAATATAAAACTGTTTTTACGTTAAATGAAGAATTTCGATTTTTTAATTCGACTGTTACATTTTTTGGAGATTGGACTTTTTATAAATGTCGATATGACTTATTAAAAAATCATCCTTTAATTATTGGAAGATTTGATAATAAATTTAATAATGATGTGCCCAAATTACCACAATTAATTTTATTGCCATCTTGTCCAAAATATTTAGGACAGCACGACTCTTGGAAACAAGGTTTTTATACAGGCGTGTTAACAGGATTATTTACACTGACAGTTGCCATTGCATTAGGATTTGAAGAAATTTATCTATTAGGATTTGATGGACATGCCATTAATGGAAAAACTCATCATTATCAAGGTTTATATGGTTATGGAATGTTTGTTAATGACGATGGGAAACCAAGAACTGGAATGGGTGTTAAAAGTAATGGTATGTATAATACTAGTGTTTTTAATAAAGATAAAAAAAGATTCAATCAAGATTTTTGGGATAAATATAAACCTGAATTAAACAGGGTTAAAATTTATAATGTTTCTCCAACTTCTAAAATTGAAACTTTTCCAAAAATTAGTTATTCAGATTTATTTAAAAAATTAAAAAATGATAAAGAATGTATTAATCAATCTTTAATTAGACAAAAAATTAAGACTTATATTAAAACTCATGCAAATTTTAATAAAAATCTGTATTATTGTAATTAGTATATTTTTCTCATTGTTCTTATTACCTATAGCAATTTTAACATTACTACAAAAAAATTTTAAGTGGAAAGAAATAAAAAAATTATATATATTATGGCTAAGAGAATTTTAACTAATATTAAAAAAATTCAAGGAATAATATCTCAATGTTGTTTGGCAGAATGCGGACT
>Ga0180433_10002200_pt1 | contig 30612 bp, 40 predicted proteins | sample SS_ome_8_FD_132980 | JGI IMG/M metagenome (GOLD analysis project Ga0180433, IMG submission 132980) | Hypersaline lake sediment archaeal communities from the Salton Sea, California, USA - SS_1_D_1 metaG | ecosystem: Environmental > Aquatic > Non-marine Saline and Alkaline > Hypersaline >... | reverse complement strand
CCCTTCTATGGAGATGGAGATTGCTGATTGATATTACTGAATGTATTAAGGAAGGGGTTTAGAAAGGGGAAACGTAGTTGCCCCTTCTATGGAGATGGAGATTGCTGACTAAATCTATATATAATACTAAGACGTCCTTTATTTTATGACTAAGAGACAGGTTGAATTGATTCCTGAGAAAGTTTCTGATGAGGTTAAGGCGATGATGGATCCTGAGGGCGCTACTAAGGCTATTCGTTTCCTGGCTGATGAAGTTACTCAAATGTTTCGCGAGTTAAGTGAGCATCGCAGTCAGACTGAGGGTCATGCTCGTCAAATCTTGAGTCGCAGGCAGACCCGATTGCTTAATAAATTGCACGAGTTATTTCCTGATAACCCTAGTATTGTTGAGTCAGCTTATGGTTTAATGGCGCCTGTATTAGAGACTCATTTTGAGCGACAGCGTGGCAAGAAGTTTAAATAAAAAAAATAAAAATGAGCTTTTAGAAGTTGGATTATTTTTTCTTACCTTTCTTTGCTGGCTTCTTCTTTTTCTTTTTATCCCTGCAACCGCAAGTACTGCACATATAATTAATTATAGATTTTTTGGGTTATTATAATTTGTTAAAACTGTTTGATTAAGAAAAGAGTCAAAGAACATTAATAAAAAGCCAAACTAACGTTTTTTAATCTCCTTGAAAATATTTGTTTATTTTTTCTTTTTCTTTGTAACTTTCTTTGCTGGTTTCTTCATTTTTTTAGGAGCTTTTTTTGCCATTTTCTTTGCTGGCATGTATATTTTTTAATGTTTATTTCTTAATATACTTATGTATGTTTTTTCTTATAACGGCCTCGGGCTTCAACTTTCTTAAGTCTTTTTAGTACTTCCTTGCCTTGCTTGTAATCTTTTAAGTAAGCTTCCTTAATTACTTTCCAGGCTTGCTTGTAATCCTGATGGTGTTTGGCTTCAAGTGCTTGTTTTAGCACGTGTAAGTCCACTGCTTTAGCTTCAATTGATTTATTAACCTCGCTTAAACCAAAATCTATTAGGAATAATTCACCATCTTTTAGTATCATGTTGCTCGTGGTTAAGTCGCCGTGAATATAGTCATGCTCGTGTAACTTAGCAATCATGACGCCTAACTGGCTTAACTCTTTAAGGTTTTCTCTTAGCACATCCCTTAATACAGGGCCATTAATGTAATCCATCTTGATTTCAAACTCACTGACTTCATGAATTCTTGGCACATTAATTATCTTAATAGCTCGTTTCATCATTCTTGTTTCTGCCCTAGTCCTTAATCTTCGAAGCTTAAGATCTAATTGTTTAATTCGATAAGACTTCTTAACCCGTTTCTTAACTAATAAATCACCTTTAACATAAAGCTTGCTCTCTGCTCCCTGAGCTATTAACTTCATCGCCACGTCACCTTTACCTCATCTGTTCGTTCGCCTTGATCAATACTTGAAATACTTTTGGCTCCTGCTTGATGCATTTTAAGGCCTAAGTGCGCGATCATTGCTCCATTATCAACACAACAATTCATTGGCGGAGCCTTGAATTTAGCGCCTCGCTCTTTACACATTACCTCACACATCTCGCGTAATCTTTTGTTAGCTGCGACCCCGCCAGTAAGCACTAATTCACTTTTTTGAGTGTGAGCTAGGGCTCGTTCACTTACTTCTACCAGCATTGCGAAGACGTTTTCCTGCAAAGAAAAACATAAGTCCTCTAATCTATGACTTGAGAGCTTTTTCCTAAGACTTGTAAGGATTCCGGTTAAGGAGACATCCATTCCCTTCACAACGTAGGGTAGTTCTACGTATTTGCCCTGTAAAGCTTTTTTTTCAATAACTGGCCCGCCAGGAAAAGGGATGCCAGCGTAACGAGCAAAAGAGTCAATAAAGTTTCCAACACCAATATCAAGTGTTTCAGCAAACACACGATATTTACCACCCTGAAAAGCAATTACTTGAGTATTAGCTCCACTAGTGTAAAGAACAACCGGGTCATTAAGCCCAGTTAACCAGCGAGCGACTTCAACATGAGCAATACAATGATTAACACCAATTAAAGGCACTTTAAGTTTTTGAGCAATTGTTCGAGCAGTTACGGCTCCAACACGAAGTGAGTGACCAATACCAGGTGATCGACTAAAAGCCACGAGGTCAACCCGAGGGATTTTACTTAAGGCTTCTTTGATTAATTTTGGTCCTTCAAGCGCTAAGAAGTCACTAGCCTCACGAGGGTGAATCCCACCCTTTTTAGGCCTGTAAGAAGCTTTAAGGTTAACCAACACTTTTTTATCGTTTACAACGCCCACCCCAAAAGTATGGGCTGTGCTCTCAATTCCAAGACAAATCATTAAGTATCTGAAGTAAAATAATACTTATAAATAGTTAAGGGTGAGAATTTAATAATGAGTAATCAATACTGGACTGATTTATACAATAAATGCTTAGCTACTTTATTCTTATCTGGAACGGTTATTAAATCAGTTATTGGTAAGACACCAGTTCATTACTTTCAATTCCATGAAGGTTTACCACCTTTAGAATTCTCTCAAGGATTATACTTTCCTAAACTAAAAATTGACTTATCACTTTATGGTCAAAAAAAAGAATCAGCCTTTGAGTTTCAAGGTTTAACATTAACTCAAGTCACTTGCACCAAGGATTGGTATGCTGTTAGTTTATATGGTGATGCTCAAATGATTGGTATAGCTTATCTTAGTGAAGGGTTTATGGTAGGTGAATTAACCTTTGATGACTTAACCGAACTAGTTGAGGGGTGTCAGGATTTAAAACAATTAATACTTCAAGACGTTACTGGAAAAGATGAACTATCTAGAGAAGAGTTTAAGAGCATTGTTGAGGACGCAACTAAAAGGTTAATGAGTGATCCTTCATTCATAGAATTCATAATGAACTCAAATGATTATAGGCTAATACCATCAGTTTTCATTAGGGTTTCATCAACTGATTCATGGGCTGAGGGTATTAAATCAAAACTTGATCCTAATCACGCAGCACACTTAATTGATTTAAAAGAATTATTAACTGATATAACTAATTAAGTTACTTGATCTCTACGTAACCGCATTTACCGCAAACTAAACGGTTTTGGTGTTCTCCAAGGAATATGCCTGGACCACATCTAGGGCAGAAACGTTTTTTCTTCAAAGAGTCACCTTCAATAGAGTACATTTTATACTTATTACTAGCTTTACGACCTTTCCGTTCTTTCTTTTCTTTACGCTTAACAACTTTTTTCTTAGCCATTACTCTCCCTCCTTTTCCTCAGGTTTAACTTCCTCTTTATTATCTTCTTTCTTAGCTTCCTCTTCCTTTTTTTCTGCAGGTTTTTCCTCTGGCTTAGGCTCTTCCTTCTTTTCCTCAACAATTAAACCATTACGTTTTTGTAAATACATTGGCTCGTAATCTTTCAATTCATTCATGTTCTTATAGATCCGGGCGTCACCAATGGTTCGACCAATACCAAACAAGGTTTTGAAACCATCAATTATTATATGAGAACCATCACTACCAGTCTTACTGGCAAGCACTCGTTTAGCCTCAATTAATTTAGGAGTCTCCTTACTTTCATGAACTATCTCAAACCTAACTTCTTTACGATTAAATAAAGGATTATTAACCTCATTTAATATCTTAACTTCCATTTTACTTCACCTTCGAAGGGGTTACACCCCTTTTGAAACCACTCCATCATTTTTTAACATAAATTACTTCACCTTTAAAGCATACTTGCCTGGTTTAATATCCATTTCTTTAGTGATCTCACTGTCAGGCTCAAGTATTACTAATAACCCATACCATCGATTACTAAGTTTAGAAGTCTTGCATACAGGGCAATTCTTTTCCTCAGTGATTCTTTTACACTTACGGCAAGCTTTCTCAACCATTTACTTTTTAGCCCCCTTTTTCTTCTTAAACCATGACTCAGCTCCAAGCCCTTCTTGTCTCATGGTTAAACCAACCTTAGCAGTCTGCAAGTTCTTTAAGTTAGCTGCAATAACCCTAGCTTTGATCTTATCCCCAACTTTTAGGACTTGATTAGTTTCCTTACCAGTAAGGGTTCCAGTATTAGCATAAGATATGAAGTCATCCATTACTTGTGATTTATGAATTAAACCCTCTATAGGGCCTACTTTAGCAAAAGCCCCGAACTCAGCTATCTCAGTAATTGTTCCTTCAACTAATTCCTGAACAATAGGGTTATAAGCAATTATATTAAAAACAGTATCATAATAAACTGCGCCATCACCTGGAATAATTGTTCCTTCACCAATATTCTCAACTTCAACTAGGCTTAAGAATAACCCATGAGTCATGTCTAGGTTGCCTTCAAATTCTTGTTTAACGCTTTCCTCTACAGCAGCGTTAATATCACTGCCTAACAAGTTAGGTGGCACCCTAATCCTTGACTTTATTTTTAATTGTTTATACATTTTTAACCAACCACTTCGAAATACCTTTTTTGTCTCATTATCAGTACACGCAGGCTAGTATTTAAAAGCTTTTTCTTTAAAAGTTTATCCTGAGTGAGAACAAGACAATCATGCTTTTTTGCATAAGCAATAATTGTTTCATCAACGTTTAATGACTTAATCCCTGACTCAACTATTTGAAGCCCGTTTTTCAAGCCAAGCGTTAATATTGACTCCCACTGAACTGGTTTAAGGCCTTTAAGTTCTTGAACGCACTCCTCAAGAGTTATTAACTCAGCTCCAGATACAGTTTCTTTAACGCCTTGGTAAGGGTTAACCCCAAACTCAAAAGGCATTAGTAAAGCATTAGTGTCAAATAATATTTTCATAGTGCATCCTGGATTGGAGGGATTACTTGAAGTTTGCGACTCATGACTCCAGGCAAGAATACTTCACCATTCTTTGGTTCTTTCTTGAATACTTTTTTAATTAAATCTTCATCACCAGTAAACCATAACTTTGTGGCTTCTTCAAGAATATTAGTGACCATTAGGATAGCTAGTTTATAACCTGATGATTCCCTTATTCTTTCAAGCTCACTCATTAACTCATCACGCCTTTCTAAGGCTTCACCATAATCAACGATCTCTATTTGACCAACCCCAAAACGATAATTATTAAACTCAAATTCTTTAAAATCCTTCATTATTACTTCATCTGCAGTCATTCGCTCAATACTGGCTTTAGCTTTCTTAACCTCCATGCCAAAACTCTGGATGTTAAGGCTTGTTTGCTTGGCTAGTTTTTCTGCTATTTTTTTATCTTTTTCAGTGGTGGTTGGTGATTTAAATATTACAGTATCAGATAAGATGCCAGCTAATAATAAACTAGCAATGTCAACCGGAATAGGTATTTGATGATACATTAGGAAATCAGCTACTATAGTGCTTGATGAACCAACTGGTTCTGCATGAAATAGTATTGGAGCACTGGTTTGTAAGTCACCGATCTTATGATGGTCAATGATCTCAAGTATTTGTGCTTTATCAGCGCCTTCAACGACTTGACCCATCTCATTATGATCAACTAAGATTATCTTCTTGCCTTCAGCGTTACGAAGAATCTCTGGTTTTTTAACATTAAACTTTTTTAACACGTGTTTTGTCTCTTCATTTAATTCACCTGTACTCATTGCAACATAATCATGGCATTTTTCTAACTTGTTTTTGTAAAAAGCATAACCTATGGCTGCAACTATTGTGTCAGTATCAGGGTTTTTATGACCAATAACATATATTTTCTCGTTTTTCATTAAATTGAATGAATCTTTGATTAGTTTATAAAATTTTTGGGGGCTTAAGAATAAGGTATTACAACCCTTAAATCTTTTAAATTAGGAGTTAGTAACAAAGAACAATGGCTTCAGAAGTATTAAGTGAGGTAGAACAAATAATTAGTTTAAGTAAAAAAGAATTAGGGGTTTATGCTAAGAATTTGGAAAACGTTGATTTAAGGACTAAGGAAAGAGAGGAGTTAATATTTATTACCTTTAAGGAGTTTTTTAAAAACAAGAAATGGGCTGATTGTATCTTAATCTTTTTTGATGAAGCAGTTGGTTCAAGAGTTATTAACATGACAGATTTTGATATCCTAGAACTTGAAGAAGACAACATTTTTTTTACCGGGCCTTTTAAAAGGGATAGTACTGATGCTGACTTATTTATAATAAAAAAAGAAGATTTAACTCCTAAAGAATTGCTTAAAAAACTAAAAAAATTAACTCCTACAAAACTAGATTATAATAGGATAACTGGAGGTTATAACTATGTTGAAGGACCAATTACTAATATTAGACCTTATAATGGTTTATTAAAGAAAGCTTGTGATGTTGATTTTCAATTAATTGTTAAATTAATTAGTGATGATGAAATGCTTGTTTTACGCAAGGAATCAGATGATTACATTGAGACTATTTTTGAAAAAGAGGATTCCCGCTTTAGCAACCAATTCTTTGTTCAATACGTGGTTAAAGCAGGCATGCTTAGTTACAGAAGTGCTAGAATAATTACTATCTTCATGCCTTGCAATGTTATTAATAAGAATTGTTTTAATAGGGTTAAAAAACTTGGTAAAGAACTGAAAAAAGAATTAGAAACAAAAATTAGTGATGCTGATTTAATTAAGAAGAAAATAGAGACTGTTGGTAAGCACATTATGAAAAGGGTTAAAGGTGGCTTAGCTGGCGGTCTTAATGAGAAGGATAAGGCTCAATTAGCTCGAACACTGGCTGGCTTATTATAAATTATTAATTCTCTTGGAATATGATCAAGTATGGCTTCATGTTTATAACCAATAAGTAAACCAGCGTTTTTAGCAGGCAGTAATTTTAGGATGTTTTCTAAAATATTTTTATTAAAATTATTAACAAAGTCATCTGAAAATAAACTAATATTGCAAGGGCCTACTGGTGTTATTTTAATATCATACTCTTTTGCTTTTAAGATTACATACTCTGTTTCAAGAACTTCAGGAAAAGTACGGACTTTTTGATACCTTCTTAAACACTCTATTGGGGTGATCTCATTATTATTATATTGTTTGAATAACTCTATTTCAAAATCTGTTCTATAAATTTCAAATAATAACTCTAAACCACTGATTGATTGTAAGAAACCATCTGTTAATTCCACGTTATCATGATCTGATAATAAGACAAATAACTTCATGGCATGGTTTTCGTCAAGTTATTAATTTATAAGTTTTATGTAATTGGCATGGGGTTTTGAAAGGGGTGGAACCTCTTCAATTTATAAGTTTTATGTCAGCGTCTTTGCTAACCCCTATGCCGTGTTTCACGGCGTGTTTAATCTGTGGGTGAGTCCATGGGTTTAAGTTTTTTAATGGCTTACTGCCCAATTCTTGCAGTATCCTAATACAATTTACGTCTAGGGCTACCCTGTCCTTGCTTGCTAAGATCACGCCAGGGCTTCGCAGTTCGCCTTTATCTGGGCCTCCGTCAATAAAGCATTTAGTGCCGTCAATAATGTTCACCAAAGGGTTTAAGGCTTTATTGAACTCGCCAATTCGTTGCTTAAGTAATCGAGCGTGCATTCGCATTCTAGTCCTCATATGCAGTAAGCCCATTAAATTCTTAAGTGATAAAGTGAAGTCAGCCATTCTATGAGTTTTGAGTACTGCTAGGTTGATTAAGTGTTTGTGCTTACATAACTCACTGGTTAACCAAATACTTTTTAGGCTTGTGCCTGGTATTTTAACATTAACCCATTCACCATCATCAAAGAATGTTAAGGGCACTTTTTCTGAGTCACATACTTGTTTTAAACCAACTGTTTCAGAGCAAACACTGGTGTGACTCCAGAAAGCACTGCTCATGTCACCAACCGTTACCTTGGCTCCTTTTCTCTTAAGTAACTTGATTAACTCTTTTAGTCCTTCTGGCCTGGTCGTGCCTGGATAAACATCATCACTATTAATATTAGGCTTGACTAGTACTGAGTCACCCTTTTTTATTTCTTTAAGAAATGGTTTAAGGGTTTTAGTGATTGTCTTGGCTTGACTTACTATTGCTGGCTTCTTGACCTTAAACTCTTTAAGTTTGATCTGTTTGCAGGATTTTTTTAATTTAATAATCTCCTTAGCTCTAAAAGTCATAGGCATAGAAGGTTTTAATGCAGTTATTACTTAAATTACTATTGCGCTGCCAACTAAACGCCACTTATTATTAATGAAACGGCTTAAGGCAATGCTTTCACCTTTATCAATAGCTACTGGTAGTTTAAGCTTGACAGTAACGCTTTTAGGGCTTACTTTTGTTATGACGCCGATCGTCTTGGCTGTGAAAGCATTAATCATTAATGGCTCGTTAATCTTTAAGGGGCCTGCTTGTAATTCCTTGCTAGTACCAACTACTCGCTCCATTAATTTTGGCTCAATACTCATTTCGTCTGTGTGAACTTGAACCAAGTGTTTTTTAGTGCATACAACACTGCCAGCTAAAGCGTCCCCCCGAGTTAATGAGAAATCAAGTATGGTGCTAACCCCGAAGTTACCGCCAGGCACTGCTTCCTTAACTTCTTTGCTTCCATAGAATAACTTATCAATTTTAGTTTTTAATGGCTTCCAATTAGTTTGGCCTCCTTCCTCTATTTTTAAGCCAGGCAGAATAATGATTTCATCATCTTGCTTTAATTTGCCTTGTTTTAGGATCCCGCCTAAGACCCCGCCTTTTAAGTCCTCTGGCTTGTCACCTGGCTTGTTAACATCAAAGCTTCGGGAGACCAGCATTAATGGGGCTTTTGTTAAATCCCTTTTTGGTGTTGGGAAAAACTCTTGAACTGCTTCAAGTAATATGTCAAGGTTAGCGTCATGCAAAGCGCTCATTGGGATGATTGGCGCGTTCTCAGCCACGCTTCCTTTAACAAATGATTTTATCTCATTATATGATTCCTTAACTCTTTTATCATCAACTAAGTCGACTTTGTTTTGGACTATGATTAATTTTTGAATATTCATTATATTTAAAGCTGCTAAGTGTTCGCGGGTTTGTGGTTGAGGACATTTTTCATTAGCAGCTATGACTAGTATTGCTGCATCCATAACACTAGCCCCTGATAGCATTGTAGCCATAAGCGTCTCATGGCCTGGAGCATCAACAAAGGATATTGTCCTAAGGGGTTTTGCCTTAGCTCCATGAATTGGGCACTTAGCATCAGTAGTTAAGTGTCCTTTAGGGCATTGATGAATTGTCATGCTTGAGTAACCAAGCCTTATAGTGATACCTCTTTTCTTTTCTTCACTATGAGTTGAGGCCCACTTGCCGGTCAAACTCTTTAACAGGCTTGTCTTACCATGGTCAATGTGACCTACCATGCCAATGTTTATTTCAGGAATCATTAAGATAAGAAAGAATTAGCTTTTATTATAAGGCTTTCGATTAATAAACTATTAACTTAGGCTAATAGTTCAGGAATCTTCTGGCATTAAAGTACATAATGTCCTTTTTTTGTTGAATTGTTAAATCTGAAGCAATCACGCCAAGAACCCAACCCTTAATTGTTTGTTCATCAATCCTGGCTCTTAAGTCTGAACCAAAAAAGATTTTATCACTATACTTCCTGTACTGGTATAACCTTTTTGCATGAACTAAGTAGGATGATTCCAGGAAAACATTTGGCAAGCTTAGTGCAGCCCCTCTTAGAACCCCATATTGATCATTATCTTCTTTTGCATGGCCTATAACTATTTTAGTTTTGTAATCTGCAGCTAACTTAATTAATGGGTCAACTGGCACGCCCCAACCAGTGTGAAACATTACAGCAGTATTGTTTTCTTCTGCTTTACTCATTATTGGTTTTATTCTTTCAAAATAATCTTCTGTAAAGTTATCAAGCACGGTTATTATTTTAATCATTAAGGCTTCTTCAATAAAAGAGTCAAGGTTATCGCACTCTGGGCTCACCCATGGAGTGAAGATTAATTCATCTTCAGGTTTTAGGTAATCCTGTAGCATTTCATTAATTAGGTCTAATCTTCTTAATACAGTATTAATGTATTGTTTTGTTTTTGGTAGTGTTTGAGCTGCAGCATAAACTTCTCTTTCGCTTAAGCCCGCAAAGTCATAAGGTATTATGATTGCTTTTTCTATGTTATTTCTTTTTAGAATAGCTAGTCTTTCTTCAAGGTCTTGTTTAACGCTTAAGTGTTGATGAAAATCTATTTTAGGATGGTTTAGTAACTCGATGAATTCTTGAACACTTAAACCTAAATTCATTATTTTTATTCTGTTAATCTTTAGAATATAAGCTTTACTCTGCAGGCGTCTCAGGCGTCACTTCGAAGATTTCTTTAAGTTCTTTCTTACCTTTCTTAGTTACTGTAAGATTAATTTGTGAGGTGCCTTCACTAATGGTGTTGCCCATTACTGTTTTTCTTAAGGCATTGCCTTGTTTTTTCCTCCTAAGGATTTTGGCTCGCTCAGCTCCATTAACGCCTTTATGCATTGGGAAACCAGCTTTATCACTGCCTCCAGAAATCATGAACTCGTAGCCATTAAACCCAAAAGAGTCACCGCTAATGATAGCTCCAACTTTGAGTCCAACAAAAACATTAGTTTCTGGTTCTTTGACAATTTTTTTATAACTTTTTGCGCCGTCATTAATCGTTAGCTTGAATTCCATACGAAAACTAAAAAGTTGTTAGTTTTATAAGTCTTTCTAGAGCTTTGTTTGTGGTTTTTAATTCTTTTCTAGTAATAGATAAGGGTATCCTTTATAGTCTTGTTCTCCAACCTTTGCCTCGAGTTTTCCTAATGTGTTATGTAAGTGTTTTGTTGCTGCTTCAACACTTTCAAATTCATCCTTAGCTTCTAGTTCGATGAACCACCCAAGCCCTTCGACGTGATCTACTGCTACTTCCACCCTATCTAGCGCCCACGTGCTTCTTTTCTTATTGACGATTATCACAGGATTTAAGTTTAAACTGTTAAAGATTTGCTCTAATGCTTTAACATTAGTCACGATTGTTTCATATTCATCACAGTGTGTTGTCTTACCATCCTTGTAATGCCAGTTCTTATAATTCAACACTGTTCCTTTAACGCTTTTCCTGATGCGAAGCCATTCCTTGATTGGATTGGCTTTTACGAAATTGCGGTGTGGTGGCACAAAGTAAGTGTCTTCTTGTTCCACGTCTTGTTTTGTTATTTCAGCAATAGAGTTTAACTTAGAGATTACTTCTTCTGGGTTTTGTAGTGGGAATTTGATTTCAATTTCCATTATTCATCATTTAAGTGTTTAGTACAATTTAGTATTATTGGTTTAATATTATTATCCTCTAGTTCAAAAATGCTTAAACTTGTATTCCTTATTCGTCCTATGTCATTTAATGGTATTTGTGTGAAGTGATTGATTAATCCTCTTACCACTCCGCCGTGTGTGATTAAAGCAACATTTCCTGTGTGGTTTTTTTGAACTTTGTTTAGCACTTTTAGTATTCTTTCTTTTATTGACTCATCTGTTTCAACATCATCTGGTATGTTATTCCAGTCAAGGTCACTGCCTTGTTTATCAACAAAGCTGCCGAAATTTCTTTCTCTTAGTTTTTCTGTTAAGATTAATTTAGTTTTTTGTTGTTTGCTTATTGCTTTAGCAGTGTCTGCAGCTCTTTTTAGGTCGCTTGAGTATATTGCTTCAAAAGATTCATCTTTTAATCTGAGCCCTATTTTCTCTGCTTGCTCAAAGCCTTTCTTAGTTAGCTCGTAATCTTTTTGTCCTTGAATAATCCTTAACACGTTACCTACTGACTCCCCGTGCCTGACTATGAATAGTTTCATGTTTTTTGAGAAGTGTGTTTTCTGTTTATAAGTTTTTAGAAACCCCACATTGGGTTTTGTTCTCGCTGTAACTTTAATAACTCGCGCATTGCTTCAAGCTCGTCTGGTTTCAGGAACTTCTTTAAAGTGGTCTTCATTTTATGAAAGTCACTCTCACTAACATTTGAGAATAATACTCCACCTTCAATAATGTTCCGGCCAACAATTCCATCCTCAATGCTTACTGAAACGCTTTGCCCTTTCTTAGCTTCACTAAGAACTTCAGCTTCCTTCCTAATAGCTTTAATATGACCTACTTGTTTTAATTTATCATTAATTATTGGGTAACCTACCTTAATAGTGCCTGCTTCAACCTCAACCCCAATAATAGCTGGGTTACTAGCCCTGAACACATGATCTTCAAGAACTTTGATCTTGGCAGGTAAGATTAAACCAGAAAGGGCTTGTCGTTTTAATTCAACCTCAACTGCTTCCCTATACTCTTTGTAATCATCCATTAAACTATAAATAATGTTACCTGTGAATATTTTAACACCCAATTCTTTAGCAGTTTCCTTAGCTTCAGGCAATACCTTAGAGTTAAAAGCAATAATAACCCCTAACCTTGGGTTAGCTTCCCTGACACTGCCAGCTTCAATAACATCACTCTTACTAACATGACCAATAACTGTTTTCTGTATAGGAAAATCACTGAAAAGATTAGTAAGAGCTTCAAGTGAACCAAGTGAGTCAGCTTTAATGATTAAGCCCTGCTTATCACTCTTAAACACTACGCGCTTAACTTGTTCTTGAACCTGCTCTTGCGCTTTTAACACTTGATCTTCTTTCCAGCAAGCAATTAAAGGAACACCAGGAACTACCTCGTCAAGTCCAGGCCCACTTATCTTAACACCAGCAGCAGCAGTTACTTCTTTAACATTACTGAACTCCCCTTTCTCCCTCATCTCTTGTAAAGGCGCAGGCTTAAGCAAGGCTCGAGCCTTACTCCTTATTGGCCCTTGCAATCCGCCAATAATAATAATGTCACCTTCGCGTAAAGTACCATCATACACTATCACGTCAAGCGTGGTTCCAAGACCTTTTAACTCCTTAACCTCTAACACGCTACCAGTGCCAGGCTTGTTAAGGGTTACTTGCAAGTTCTTCTCAAGATAACGCTGAGCTAATCCTGTAAGAACCATTAGTAATTCAGGAACGCCCTCACCTGTAAGCCCACTAGTGGGTACAACACTAACTTCTTTAGTGAAGTCTTTAACCCTATCAAATCGCTCACCATTAATTCCAAGCCTGCTGAGTTCACCTATAATTGAGTATAATCGCTCCTCTAACCTGCCTTGAACTTCACGACTCTGGACTTTAATACTTTCAAGCATAAATTTATCTTTTTGTGAAACCCAACCACCAATAGTGTCAACCTTATTAAGCGCGATCACAAAAGGCACTTTTGCTTTCTTAAGGATCTCAATAGACTCAATAGCTTGTGGTTGCAATGAGTCAGTAACGTCAATCACTAACACGGCAATATCAGCGATCGTGCCCCCCCGCTCTCTGAGCGTGCTGAACGCTGCATGGCCTGGGGTGTCAATGAATAATAAACCAGGCAATGTGATTTTTAAATTCTTAACTAATGGGCCGCAAACTTCTTTAATAACTTCAACCGGCACTTCAGACGCTCCAGTATGCTGGGTGATCCCGCCAGCTTCCCTGCTTTGAACAGCCGTGCCCCTAATCTTGTCAAGGATCGTGGTCTTACCATGATCAATGTGCCCTAGTATTGAACAAATTAATTGACGCGTAGCCATAGAACTTAGAAATTAAGAATGGCTTTAAATAGGTTTACCAGGTTTTCTTATAAGCTTCTTGAATATCCGCCCTATCATAAGAGTAAATCTCGTTAGGACTGAACCAGACACTGATCTCATCATCTGCTTCTTCTACACTGCCACTGCAGTGAACAATATTCTTTATTGGCCTGCCAAGGTCATCAGATAACATGTAAGAGTCTACACTAAAGTCACCGCGAATAGTGCCTATCGGAGCGCCTCTAGGCTCGGTTGGGCCTGCAATCTTCCTAACACCCTCAACAGCGTGAGGTCCTTCAAGAACTAAAGCCACGACTGGACCAGAACCAATATACTCCATTAACATATTCCTAATATCTTCACCAATCTCAATATTTTTTTTATCAACTTGAATGCCTTTAGAAGCATAAGCAGCTTTTGATTTCTTACCAATATTCTCTAACCATACTTTATTATACTTATAGTGTTGTCCAACTAAGTCAGTGTTAGCCCTAATTAATTTTAACCCAACAATCTTTAAGCCCCGATCCTCGAATCTTTTAATAACCCTGCCAACCAGTCCTCGAGCCACTCCATCAGGCTTAACTAATACAAGAGTTCGCTCAACGTTTTTCTCAACTTTAACCATTATTTTTTCTCACCTTTAACTTTTTTAGCCTTAGTGATCCATTTAAGCTTTGCGGGATTACGGCCTAACTCATGATTCTTACGGCATTTATTGCTGCAGAACCTAACAACTTTACCATCCTTTCGGACAAGCATTGAACCCCTACCAGCTTCAATCTCTTTTTTACAATATGAACAATTCATCGCCTTCGACCACCTTTCATGGCCGCAGCCTCTAACTCTGTTTCAACAAGCATTAACACATCATCAACCCTGATTGGACCCCTAACATTACGCCTCATAATCTTACCTTTATCCCTGCCTTCAAGTATTTTACACCTAATCTGGGTTGCCTCACCGCGGGCACCAACTCGTCCAATAACCTCTATTACAGTCGCAGGCGTTGCACCGCCTTCTTTAAATTCAACATCCTTAGAGGGTTTAACCTCTTTTAACTTCTTAGGCATGATATTTTTCACTTCATTAATTTCATTAATAACTCTTTACCTTCACCTTCACCAGCACTAATGATAGCCACACTAGAACAAGGCTTGTTAATGCCAGTAGCGTTACCAAGCTCAGTTTTACTAGGAACGCTAACTAACTTAATTCCTTTATCCTTGCATAGTAAAGGTAAGTGAGCAACAATCTCTTTAGGGCTAACATCATCAGCAATAACTACTAGTTTTGCACTAGCTCGCTCAATAGCCTTTGTTACTTCATTAACCCCTTTCTTAACCTTACCCATAGTGCTAGGCGCAGAAGCAATCTCCACAAGCTCTAACACGTCCTTAGTCTTATCAACTTTAGGAGCCTTAGGTTTTTCCTCAGGTTTAACTTCCTCTTTACTCTCTTCCTTTGGAGCTTCAACTACTTCTTCTGGTGCTTCAGTATTAGTTTCAGGTTTTTTATCCTCAGCCATTTTGTTATTTTACACCTCGCTTCATTGGTATATTAAAGAAACAGAACATTAGACTTCTTTAAAAAGCTTACCTTTTATTTAACCTAATAAGGGGTGTCGAGAGGGGCACAGCCCCTTCGCTTTAAAAAGCTTACTACTTTTTCTGAACTTTAAGCCATTTAAGAGCATAAAAACCAATTAACCCAATAGCTACAATATAAGCTTCACTAACAAAAGCCATGATTAAGTTACCATCACTAATCAAGCTTTGGAAAAGGGGTACAGGCAAGTCAAGAGCTGACTTATAAGCTATTGAAATCCATAAGTACTTTAGATTCTTTGTTGTTAAACTCTTAACAACTAAGGCTGTGGCAAAAATGTGAGCTAGGATTGTGAAGAATCGTTCAATCCAAGCAGCTAATGACACAAGAGTGTTCTGGCTAAAAGCTGCTTCAATAGTTGCTAACTCAGCCTCACTTAATCCTTCAAGCATTGTTGGATTAAAAATCATCAACATAGTCATTAAACTAATAGCTCCAAGCGCTATTGCTTCTGTAGCGCCAAAACCAATACCTAAGCCAATAGCTTTATCCCAACTAAGCTTTTTTAACCGACCCTTAATCATTAAATAAGAAATACCTGACTCTAAGAAACCAGTTCTTAAACCAACAATTAAAGAGCCAACAATCATTAACAAGACCCCTGAAACAGAGTAAAGCATTTCATAAAAAGGCCCTAATAAAAATGAATCCATCAAACCCTTAATAGTGACTGCAATAAACCATAATAACCCACCCCAAGCAAAAATAATAAGCTTAACTTTCTTCTTCCTAAACCAGTAAATAATGAATCCTAAACCAATAATTATTATACCAATAGGCCCAAGAATCAAATAAGGGTTCATTAAAAGTGTTAGAATAATTACTGACTTAAGTAATTATTTATAATAAGAGACTAGACTGTGAGTATTTTATCACTGAAACCCACGTTCATCTCCAGGATGGGGAGCGCCCCCTCCTTGGAGCAAACCACCCCCCTAGCTTTGACTAAGCTTAAGTAATTATTTATAATAAGAGACTAGACTGTGAGTATTTTATCACTGAAACCCACGTTCATGACCTTGGTTTTACCAACCTTGGTGATCATGCCTGCTGTCTCATGAATATGACCACATAAGCAAAGATCAGGTTGGTGTTTCTCAATGAATTGCCTGACCGCAACGCTACCAGCCTTAGTCCAGCCAAGATTATCTAATAAAGTATCATATGGTGGGGTATGAGTTATTAACACGGTCTTACTGCAATCCTTAACCTCACTTAAAGCTTTTTCTAAAGCGTCTGTGACCTCCTGATCATCTAACTGGAATAAACCAATATTACCACTACCACAAGCAATGAAACAAGTGTCATCTAGTTTGATGCCTCGACCGTGAAGGTTATACACTCTTGGACCATAAAGTTTCTCAAGATACTCAATGCTCGCCAGGGTCTCATGGTTGCCTGGAATCATCAGGATAGGCTTATCATGTTTTTTTAATGGGCCAATAATGCCTTTAAGGTTATCCTCAGCCCATGTAAGGTCACCAGCAATAACTATCACGTCAGCATCCTTACTGCGCCTAACTAATCGCTTAACTAAGTCTTTGTCCTCATGAATATCTGCAGTTGCCAGAATCTTCATTGCACTTCACCCTTGATCAACTGATGAGGCCAAGAACTCTGTTCTTGAGCGTCTGCTATAGCAAGTATTTTCATATTAAACGTTGAATCAGAACCTGTTTTTATATGTTTTACTAAAGTTTATAAGTTTGATTTAAACAATAATCCTTTATGCCTTTATACATTGTCAAGGATGGATTTAACTTAGCTGCTAAACGCTTATCAAACAATGGCACTAGTTTTGTTTCATTAATGAGGCTTCATGAAGAGTACGCTTTGTTTAAGCGCGAATTACTACCTTTTAAGAAAGGTTTTAAAGAGATATTATTAAAGGATGAGGATGTTTTCTTCTTATTCAAGCTTGAAAGATCAGTGACTGACTTATTCTCTTTAATTAATGATCAAGAATTAAAAGCTTATGAGTATTTTAAGTGCCAAGTTTGTGGCAAGTGTTGTCAGGAAGTGCCAATGGTTTTTGAACAAGAAGCTCAAGAGATTTGTGACAAACTAGGCATAGAGTTAAGTGATGCTTTTACTCGTTTTTCACCATTTAACTTAACTAAGTATGGAGCTTATAAGGTTAAACGCAATCCAGGTTGTTACTTTCTTAAAAGCACTAAATGCTCAATCCATGATATTAAACCAATAGAGTGCTTACTAGCCTCTTGCACTGGTGAAAAACTAATAAGTGAATACGCTAGGAAGGGCTTATTAATCTACTAGATTAATTAATGATTCTAAACAACAATAAACTTTAATTACTAATTAATGATTAAAAATTGAAAAAGTGTTGGAGGTGATAAAATGGGTGAATGCGTGCACGTTGTTGACCGATTATATGATCGGATTGACGCAGTTAATAGTTATCTTGTTGTTGGCTTAGACCCTAGAATAGGTCAGGTTCCTGAGGAGATAAAGGCTAGATGTATTGAAGAGTATGGTAACACAAAGAAAGCAGTTGCTGAGGCTTTTATTGAATTCAATAAAACCATAATTGACGCTGTTCATGACTTAATACCTGCAGTTAAACCCCAAATGGCTTTTTATGAGAAGTATGGTCCAGAAGGTGTTAGGGCTTTTGAGGAAACTGTTGCTTATGCTAAGAGTAAGGGCTTGATTGTTATTGAGGACGCTAAGCGTAATGACATTGGCAGTACTGCTCAAGCTTACTCTCAAGGGCACTTAGGATTAGTTGACTTAATTGATGGTTCAAAAGTCCCAGGCATTGATGCTGACTTGCTTACAGTAAACGCTTATCTTGGCATTGATGGGGTTAAACCCTTTATTGAGGATTGCGAAGCATATGGTAAAGGCATTTTTATTCTTGATAAGACATCTAATAATTCTTCTGGAGACTTACAAGACTTGATTCTAAAAGAGTCTGGTATTAAAGTCTTTGAGTTAATGGCTGAACTTATTAATGAGTGGGGCAAAGAGGTTATTGGTGAAAGAGGTTACTCTGCTATTGGCGCTGTTGTTGGTGCTACTTATCCAGAACAAGCAGAAAATATCAGGAAATTAATTCCTAGAGCAGTGTTATTAGTGCCTGGTTATGGAGCTCAGGGTGGTGGTGGAGACGATGTTGTGCCTTGCTTTAATGAAGATGGTTATGGAGCAATTGTTAACTCATCTAGAGGCATAATCTTTGCTTACTTGAAGGACGAGTATAAAGGCCTTGGTTTTGCTGAAGCAGCAAGACAAGCAGTAAAAGATGCAACCTTAGACATTAATGGAGCTCTAGCAAGAGCAGGTAAGAAAGCTGCATGGAATAAATAATTTTTTTTAAAAATAATACATTTACAGGAGGTGATAATGAATGGAGATTAGTGAACGAGTAGCAGAGATATTGTTGAATATTAACGCGGTTAAGATAGCTCCTGCTGAAGGACCCTTTTTTGATTACTCAGCCAAGCCATTGCAAGGACCAACTTATATTGACTGCCGCATGGTAGTTAGTCATGACTTATTAAAACAGGAATTAGCCGAGTTAATGAAGCAACAGGTAGGGTTTGGTGTAAGTGCCGTTTTTGGTTCAACAACCGCTGGCATGAGCCCAGCTGAGAACTTAAGCAGGGTTTTAGGTCCAGAAACTAATTACTTCTACGTCAGGACTGATGAGAAGAATTATGGTCTTGGCAAGCGGATAGAAGGTGACAAAGCGTTAATGAATGGAAAGGACAGTATTACTTACGTGATTGCTGAGGACTTAATTAATAATGGCAAGAACTTAGCAATAGTTGATGAAGCGATTACTGAATGGTTAGAAAGTATTGGCATTAGTGTTGACCGGAAAATCTTAACAGCGTTTGTCACTTATGATAAACCAGAAGTTAATGATTGGATTGCTGGCGCAGGTTATGAAAACAATATATTAACCACTGTTAAGCAAGTAATCAAGTTAGGCCCTAGTCTAGGCAGATTAACTCAAGAGCAAAGCGATTCAGCCCTTGACTACTTGGCTGACCCAACTGCTTGGCGTGAAGCCCGAGGATTACCAACAAAGCCTTACTAAAAAAATTGTTTTTTATTATATTATTTTTTTCCCATAAATTATTGTTTTAATGAATGGCAGTTCCTCGTTTAAGTAGGGTGATATCTTCCTAGCCTTTGTAGCCATGTCTCCTTCTCTAACTGCTCTGAACCTAGTGTCAAGAATCATTAACCTAGCAGGGTTACCTGGTTGGATAAGCCATTCTGGTTTAGTGAAAGTTTTTAATAAATTCTCTGGCCGGCTTGCACTAAGAATGAAATAACCTAATAATGCACCGCTGAATGAAGGCAAGCCTGAATAGAAATTTTCCTGCTTATCAATAATTGTGTGTGGCGCGTGGTCATCACCCCATCGTTCAAAAACTCCAGCATATAAAGCTTGTTCAAGAGCACTACGGTCAGCCTCTGTCTTAATTGATGGATTGCACTTAATAGTGTAACGCTTCCATTCAAAAGCCTCCTTATTAAAGTAAGCGTAATGTGGAGTGAACTCTAAATGAAAATTCTGAGGCCTACTTAATTCAAGAATCTCTTTAGTGCTTGGATGACAAGCCCAGAACTCAATATCAGGGTATTCACTAACAACTTTATTAATAAAGAATTCAGCAGCCCTTAACTCAACCTGGTTAGGCCTGGCATCATAATGCGTTGCAGGAATCGCTGGATTCCATAAATGAGCATATTCTTTTAAACCAAGTTCTAAATGAGCACTAACTTCAACCCCCTCAGGTAAGAAATCAATAATCTCTACTAGCCTTTTTTTATTATGCTCACCAAAAGCCATTTCATCCATGTCTGTAGTAGTGCCAACAAATACTTTAAAATGAGTTATTCCTGCAGCAATCATTGAATCAATTGTTGGCTTCTTAGTGTGAGGCCCTATTAAGGCATGAATATAAGCCGGTATTAAGGCATTTTTATCAATAATGGCTTGATACATCCTAATATGATCCATACAGTTAAGTGGTGGGTTAGTATTAGGCATTAACCAAGTCTCAAACTTACCTGTCATTAATGCATGAAGAGTACAAGTAGCAATAGTCTCCCTGTTAGCTTGCTTCATGTCACGCCCGTGCTCGTGCCAGTTAACAATACCTGGCAAAAGTATTTGATAAGCCCTCAGCCTTAAACAATCACCCAAATCATCACTTAACTCCTTATTACTAACTTGAGTGATAACACCATCTTCAATTAGTACACCTTTCTTTTTAAGCCCCTGGCTTGTTAGAGTTGGTCCATAAATCGCTACTTTTTTCATACTATCCTCCCACTATGATCCCTAACTAAGAAGCCAATGTCAAGTAATTGTTGGTAAGTAACAACAGGCCCGGTCTTGCATAACCTGATGCCACCACAATCACAAGCACCACATAAACCATTAAAGCACTTAAAGATTGACTCCATGATTAAGTGAATATCTTCTGGGTTCATGCCCTGAGCAGTTGCAGCCTTTGCTGCTGTAAACATCATTGGTTTTGGACCACAAAGAACTAAATTGTCATAATTAACAAAATCTATTTCACTAACAGGCAGTAAACCACCATCACGTTCATCAATATGGAACATGATAATGTTATCTAAGTCCTGAAGCATTGCATCACACTCCTTTGAGAAAGCCAGAATTTTTTCATAATCAAGTTGCGCAATAGCAGCTGAACCACAACCAGCACCTATTGCTAAAGTCTTACCAAGATTAGATGGCAAACCATTACCTAACGGGCCCCTAACATAAACCATTGCACCTTGTTCAAGATTGCATAAACCATGACTCGTCTTCCCAACATCTTGAATAATAATTGAATTATGATCAAAGATTGTGAAAGGCCTTTCTTCAAAACGATCATTAAGCTTAAGCATTAAACCAAGGTATTGGCCAACAGAGTGAGAACCAAAGCTTTCATTAAACTCTATTTTATAATAATTATCAGATAATTGAACGACTTCTTTAACAATGAATGGTTTATGATCATAACTAACAACTTTAAGTTGACGGCTACCATCAGGGTTAACATGCCATCTGGCTTCATCAACCCACCATTCAGGATTAGATTCAATCACTAAAAGACCTCTAAGTGAATCTAAGTCATGGCTTGCTAAGAAATCTTCAATACCTCTTACTTTCTGACGAATACCTTCTTCACTAAGATCCTTTAATGCATAACCTAAGTCAACGTAAGTAGCGCCAGCCATTATTGCTTCAAGAGCCCTGCCTTTAGATGTAATGCCACCACTAGCGTAAATAGGGATAAAATCACCTAATTTTTTCATTCTCTGATAAGTATCACTAACGTTCTTAAGCATTCGCTCATAAACAATTGGCCCATTAACGCCTCCAACAGGCATTAATAACTCACTAGTATGACCATTATAAGCCCTACCAGGAACCGTGTTACTAATATTAACAGCATCTGCTCCTGATTCAATAATGGTCTCAATGTAATCACAGACATCAACCAAAGGTGATAACTTAACAATTAACTCTTTATCTGTTACTTCCCTAACAGTTTTAATATAACACTTAATCTGCTCTAAATCACTGGTTGAACAACTCTCACCGCACTTAGTGTTAGGACAGGAGACATTAATCTCAATTGATTTAATGCGAGAGTAAGCAGGATGTTCTTTAGCAATACTAACTAATTGTCTTAACTCATGAGTGTCTTGACCAAAAATTGATAACCTGATAGGCACGCCACTCTCATCCATTAGGATTTCATCAAGGATTGCTTTAGGTCCAGGGTTTGGGAAACTCATACAATTAAAACCACCATTTTCAACATTTAAGTAAACTAATGGGTCATTGCCCTTGCGGCTTAACTCACCATTTAAGTATTTCTCATAAATAATTGGGTGTTCTTCCCAGTAAGCTTCTTGTTCTTCTGGAGACGCGGTCCTAACCTCTGGCGGAGCATTTAACCCAACGCTTTTAGGAGTGTAATCACGGAAAAAGTATTTTGCATAACTACTAGGCCAGGGTATTACTCCAGCCCCAATACCTACGAGGCATTGAGTTTTGCCTAACATGACCCTCTTTTATTGTCTATTTTTTTAAAAAGATTTATAGTTGCTAATAACTACTTTTTTTCAAAAGGTTTTTAAGCAGTTAATTAAGATTAAGGATTAAAATGACTAAAGAATTAGTTTTGATTGGGGTTGAACACTACGCTGATAAATTATTAGATAGGACAATTGACTTGCTCTTAACAGAGGAGCCTGACGCAGTGCTAGTAGAGCAAGAGTCAACAAAAAACGTTAGTAGACTTGTAAGAATTCACTCTAATATTCAAACGCTTGCTGAAATGGGCATAGAGTATGACTTACCCGGCTCTGAGGTATTCGCTGCTTACTTATATTGTAAATGTGATGGTAAAGATTTATACTCGTTTGATCAATTAGGGAGTCTAGGCTTTCACTCAAGGGATTTAATAAGACGATTATACAAACTATCAAAAGATGTCTACTTAACCCCACCAGAAAAGACAAATAAATTTTTTAGGACAAAAAAGCGTTTATGGTTAAAACCCTTCAACTTATTGGTTAACCTATCAGACTTGTTAAGAGAGCGAGTAATGAAAGCCAACATCAATAATTTATTAAGCCATTATGATAAGATAGCAGTGATAACTGGTAATAAACACGCTCATTACTTAAGTAAACTGGATAATGTTAAATGTTATAGAATTCAAAGAATAAGTTAATTACTGGAAACCTTTTATCATCTTTTTTAATTAATTTAACTGCTTTATCAAACTTTTCTTTATTAATTAGTTTAAGAACATCACTTTTTATTTTATTACCTGAATGAATTGATCTTGAGATACTTCTTAACTCAGTGATTAATAATTTAATTAATTCATCCTCGCTTTTAAGTCCAGGAGCAAACCTCTTAGCTTTCTTAATTAAATCCTTATCAATATCCTCTTTAAGCTCATCTAATCTTTTCTTAAAAATATCCTCTAAGAATTTCTTAAACTTCTTAGCAGGCAAGTGTTGTAAATGATGAATAGCCCTGCCAGCCTTACTACTAAGAGTAAGGGATTCATATAAGTAAGTTCTAATGAATTCATCCTTATCCATAAAAAGAAATTAATTAATTACTCATTTATCATTTTTATGATAGTAATCCTCAATCGCTTTCTTTAATGCTTCCTGAGCTAACACGCTGCAATGAATTTTTTGAGATGGCAAGCCACCTAACGCTTTAACAACATCATCACGAGTGATCTTTGAAGCTTCCTCTAGAGTCTTGCCTTTAGCTAACTCAGTTAAGACACTAGATGAGGCAATAGCTGCAGCGCAACCAAGAGTCTTGAATTTAATATCAATGATTTTACCATCCTTGACTTTAATCTGGACCTTCATTACATCACCACAAACAGGGTTGCCAACCTCACCCTCACCATCCGGCATTTCTAAAGAACCCATGTTCTTAGGGTGCAGGAAGTGATCCATGACTTTTTTTGAGTAGTTCATGTTATCGCCTCGTCGGGGGGAATCTGGATTATCCTAAAACTGAAGGGGGGTGTCCCCCCTGCGGTTTGGTTCATAGTGGACTCATCTCCCTAAGATTTTTAATTACTTGTTTAAGATTTTTAATCAAGTAATCTGCTTCAACTTTAGTAGAGTACTTGCTAGTGGTAATCCTGACTGCGCCATGACTCTGCTCTGGCCTTAAACCCATAGCAGTTAATACGTGACTAGGCTTCAAGCTTTTAGAAGAACAAGCACTACCTGTGCTAACAGCAATGCCTTTAGCATCAAGGCGCAATAATACTGACTCACCCTCCACTTTATCAAAGGACACGTTAATATTATTACATAAACGATTAGTTGGGTGACCATTAAGGCGTGAGCCAGGAACCTCTAATAATTTTTTGATAATGTAATCCCTTAAAGCTTTTGACGGAGGCTTGCTTAACTCAACAGCCCGGGCAAACCCAACAATACCCGAAACATTCTCAGTGCCAGGCCTTAAACCCAACTCATGAGACCCACCATTAAATAATGATTTAAGCTTAACGCCTTCACGAACATATAAAGCCCCAACCCCTTTAGGCCCATGAATCTTATGGCTTGAAAGACTAATAAGGTCAGCGTCTTTAACACAAAGCGGTTCCTTAGTAAAAGATTGAACAGCGTCAGTATGAAAGAGAATAGCATGTTTTTTACAGATCTCATAGATCTCCCTAATAGGTTGAACAGTGCCAACCTCATTATTAGCGTGCATAATAGAAACTAGAACCGTGTCATCACGAATCGCGCGCTTCAAATCATCTGGCTTTACAAGACCATCAGGGTCAACACCCAAGTAAGTAACTTTTTCAAGAGTTTCACAAGCCCTAAGCACAGCTGGGTGCTCAATCTTACTAGTAATCACATGACCTTTACTCACGCCTTTAATAGCAAGATTATCACTTTCAGTGCCACCACTAGTGAAGATGATCTCACCAGGCTTAGCCCCAAGTTTATTAGCAATAATTTTTCTAGACTCATCAACAGCTTCACGAGCCTTAACCCCATAAGAGTGAAGACTAGAAGGATTACCAAAAGACTCAGTAAAATAAGGAAGCATGGCTTTAACCACTCGAGGATCAACCATGGTGGTAGCCCCATTATCAAAATAAGCCTTCATAACAAACACCCCTTACAACCACAAACATGATCATCAAGCTTTTTATGCAAGTCACATAAGCACTCACTCTGCTTAAACTCCTTACAAACTTTTTGAATAGCACTAATAAAACAAGTCTTACCACTTTTTAAATCATCAGCACACCCATTAATTAACTCCTTAGTCTTAGCATCAAACTTAACCTCCTGACCCCTCTTAGCTTTAAAATAATTACAAATACAAGCCTTAGAAACACCAAAGATTTCTGCAACTTGTTTCTGCTTAAAACCACGCTTAACAAGAGCTTTAGCTAGTTCACGCCTAATAGCGGGAATAACATAGAATACTTCTATCTCTTGAGGCAGTATCATTGCACCACCTTGTTTCTTTGTGGATAAAACACCTTTCTTTTTAAGAAAGGGGTTTCTTGAGGCAATATCATGTAGTTAACTATAGTTAATTGGGTTTATATATTTAATTCTTTTCAATATTGAAAATAATTAATTTTTTAAACATCATTTAGCTCCGCAGAATTCATGTTTAATCAGGTGCCTTTTACTGAAAATCCTGATGAATGGCATTGTATTCATGCCGCGATCCAGGGCGTAGTTAAACACTTTTCAAGAGTTTTTTACTCTTTTAATTACATTAATGCTTTGATGTGCCCTCGCAGTGAATTATGGGTTTGGCCTTTTCAAGCTGTTAAGGCTTTAAGTGAGGTTGGAATGTTTGTTCGCCTATTTTCTCAGCAAGTTCCAACAATAGAATCTATTAAGGTTGATTACCCTAGTCATTATTCTGAGTTGACTTGTGTTGAAGCTATGAAAGAAGCCTACAAGTATGTTAAAAGCAATAATTTGCACTCTAGTCATAACTTATCACTTACTGAGTTAGAACAATTCATTCATGATGGTTGTATTCCAATAGTTATTCTTGGTTCTAAAAAACACCTTGGTAAGTACGTGTTACTAACAGGATATGATGCTAAAAATTTTTATTATCATGATAGTGGGCCAGATAATCCAGCGCCAAACAAGCCTATTCTTAAAAAAAGGTTTCTTGAGTTATGGATGAAGAAACCATCTGATAACACTGTTATCATAGTTTATGGGAAAAAATTTCAAGATGCTTATACTCGTTTTAACTTTTAGAAACCCTTTTAAGTTAATGAAATTAAATACATATTATGGATTTTATTCTTAAAAAAGATGATAACGGTTATTTAATCACAAACGATTTTAATGACTCGCATGAATTTACTGGTGTTGACTTCTTATTAAGTAAAGTGCTTAAATCAATGGCTAACGCTTTTGGCCTAAGAGTTAAACTTCAAGGTTTTGCTTTTAAGCCTGAAAAACCCTTAGACTTGAAATATCTACATTCTCGTGATGAAGTTAAAATGATTTACGAATGTTTTGTTAAAGGAGTTAATGGTGCTGTTCTTTCAAGCAACCCTATTTTAAGTCACTTATCTGAAGCTGGTTTGTTACGTTTAGATAACGAGCTTGGTTATGTTCTGGACAAGCCACGTGCTTATATTGTTAAAAAAATTGAAGAGTTTGAACATAAAAATGGACCAATAAACTTAGACGGTTTGTTTGAAAACATGATTGTAAAATGGTCATTTCCATATGAAAAAAAGGTTCTTTAAATATGAATTTTTGTTATGTTTGAAATAGGGCTTTTAGTATATAAATTTATTTTCAATATACTCTAAAATATATAAAATTAGGGGACATTGTTTTGTCCCTAAATAGCTTTATATATGACTTCAACTTCTGTTAAATTTAGGCTAAAACAACAACATGTTGTGGGTCTGTCCACAAAAACGCACTAGATGTTGTATCTATTGTTTTTGTGGTGTTTAACGCAGTTTGAGGGGAAAAAAGTGAAATGTCCATATTGTTCAAGCAATGATACAAAGGTAATTGATAAGCGTGACACTGCTGATTATGATGTGTCACGAAGACGAAGAGAGTGCATTTCATGTGGAAAAAGATTTACTACTTATGAGCGTATTGAGAGTATTGATTTAACTGTTATTAAGAGTGATGGTAGTCGTGAACCTTTTGATAAAGATAAGTTAACTAATAGTATTATTAAGGCTTGTGAGAAGCGTTCGATTTCTGAAGATAAGATTGATGATATTGCTAGTGATATTGAGTCTTCTTTAAAGAAAAAGGATGATCTTGAAGTCTCTACTAGGTTTATTGGTTCTATGGTTATGGATTCTTTGAAGACTGTTGATAAGATTGCTTACTTGCGTTATGCTAGTGTTCATTTAATGTTTGAGGATGTTAATGCTTTTGAGCATGAGATTGAGAAGCTTAGGTTATCTCATGAACCTGCGGGTCCTCCTCCTATGATGGTTAAGAAGCGTTCTGGTTTCCTTGTGGATTTTGAGCGTGATAAGATTGCTGGTGCTATCTGGAAGGCTGCTCAAGCTATTGGTGGTAAGGATAAGAAGTTGGCTGATCACTTGGCTGATGAGGTTATTAGTGTTCTTGGTCGCCGTTTCTCTGGTCAGACTCCTAGTGTTGAGGATGTGCAGGACGTTGTTGAGGAAGTGTTGATTAAGAATGGTCATGCTAAGACTGCTAAGGCTTATATTTTGTATCGTGCCCAGCATAAGCGTATGAGGGAGACTAAGAGTGTGTTCCTTGATGTTAATGATACTATTAATGGTTATTTGAGGCGTAGTGACTGGTATGTTAAGGAGAATTCTAATACTGATTATTCTTTTTCTGGTCTTGTGTTGCACACTTCTGGTAAGATGATTGCTAATTATACTCTTAATGAGATTTACCCTGAGGAGGTTCGGGAGGCGCACCTTAAGGGTTTTTTCCATATTCATGACTTGTCTTGTGGGGTTGTTGGTTATTGTGCTGGTTGGAGTTTGAAGAATCTTTTATTGATGGGTTTTGGTGGGGTACCTAATAAGGTTGACACTAAGCCTGCTAAGCACATGGATGTGGTTATTGGCCAAATGATTAATTATATTGGTTGTCTTCAGATGGAGTGGGCTGGGGCTCAGGCTTTTTCTAGTGTTGATACGTTGCTTGCTCCTTTTGTTAGGACTGATAAGATGTCTTTTAAGCAGGTGAAGCAGCAGATGCAGAAATTAGTTTTTAATTTAAATATTCCTTCTCGTTGGGGTTCTCAGATGCCTTTTTCTAATTTGACTTTTGATTTGGTTTGCCCTGAGGATATGCGTGACGAGCCAGCGATTGTTGGTGGTAAGGAGATGGATTTCACTTATGGTGACTTGCAGGAGGAGATTGATGTAGTTAATAGGGCTTTTCTTGAAGTGATGCGTGATGGTGATGCTAAGGGTCGTATTTTTACTTTCCCTATTCCTACTTATAATCTTACTAGGGATTTTGATTGGGATTCACCTACTGCTAATCTTTTGTTTGAGGTTACTGCTAAGTATGGTATTCCTTATTTCCAGAATTATATTGGCAGTAATCTTAGTCCTAAGAGTATTAGGGCTATGTGTTGTCGGTTGAATCTTGATATGAATGAGTTAATGAATCGGCCTGGTGGTGGTTTTGGGCCTGGTGACTCTACTGGTAGTCTTGGTGTCGTGACTCTTAACCTTAATCGTATTGCTTTTAATGCTAAGGGTGATAAGCGTAAGTATTTTGAGAGTCTTGGTCATTTTATGGAGTTGGCTAAGAGTTCTTTGGAGATTAAGCGTGGTATGGTTGAGAATAATATGAAGAATGGTTTGATGCCTTATACTAAGGTTTATCTTGGGACTTTGAGGAATCATTTTTCTACTATTGGTTTAGTTGGCATGCATGAAGCTTGTGTTAATTTTCTTGGTAAGGGTATTGAAACGCCTGAGGGTAAGCAGTTTGCTATTGATACTCTTAAGTTTATGCGTGAGAAACTTACTCGGTTCCAGCAAGAGACTGGTCACTTGTATAATCTTGAGGCTACTCCTGCTGAGGGTTGTAGTTATCGGTTAGCTTTGAGTGATAAGAAGCATCATGGTGATGAGATCTTCACTAGTGGTAGTAATGCTCCTTACTTGACTAATTCTACTTACTTGCCTGTTGATTTTACTGATGATGCTATTGAAGCTATTATGCACCAGAATGATATTCAACCTTTGTATACTGGTGGCACTATGTTTCATACTTTCCTTGGTGAGTCAATGTCTGATGGTGAGGCTTGTAAGCGATTGGTGCGTAAGATTGCTGAGAATACTCGTTTACCTTACTTTTCTATCACGCCTACTTTTAGTATTTGTCCGATTCATGGTTATATTAGGGGGGAGCATCACACTTGCCCGCTTATGAGTGATAGTAAGCCTGTTCAGGCTGATCTTAGTTCTGAACCTGTGAGTGTGCCTGTTAAAGCATCTGATGGAGGTGATATTTGAAATGGTTGAGTGTAATGAGAAGTGCGAGGTTTTTAGTAGGGTTGTAGGTTATTATCGTCCTGTTAGGAATTGGCATGATGGTAAGAAGGAGGAGTTTAGGCAGCGTAAGACTTACTCTGAGTCTAAGTCTTTAGAAAATGGTTTCCACCCTGTTGGTAAAGGCGCTAAGCCTAAGGTAGCTTGTTCTACTGAGTAAAGTATTTTTATTACTTTTTTTTAAATATTTGATTATTGGTGTTTAGCTATGGTGTTGATTAAGGGTTTGCAGAAGACTAGTATGATTGATTATCCTGGGAAAGTGTCTTGCACTGTTTTCCTTCCTGGTTGTAATTTTCGTTGTCCTTTTTGTCAGAACCCGTCGCTTATCACTGAGGTTGATGACTTGCCCACTATTCCTGAGGGGGAGTTTTTTGGTTTTCTTGGTTCTCGTAAGAAATGGCTTGATGGGGTGTGCGTTACTGGTGGTGAGCCATTGCTTTCTAAGGGTTTGCCTGGTTTCTTGTCTAAGATTAAGGATTATGGTTTTCTTGTGAAGCTTGATACTAATGGTTCATTACCTCAGAAACTTAAAGAATTAATTGATGCTAAGCTTGTTGACTTTATTGCTATGGATATTAAGGCTGGTCCAGAGCGTTATTCTGAAGCTTCTGGTGTGCGCGTTAATATTACTAGTATTCAGGAGTCTATTAACCTTATTCGTTCTTCTGGTTTGGCTTATGAGTTTCGGACTACTATTATTCCGCGTTTGCATTCTCGTGATGATCTTTTGAAGATTGGTGAGTGGCTTGAAGGGTCTGAGGCTTATGCTTTGCAACAGTTTAGGCCTGATTTTGGCACTCTTGACCCTGAGTATAAGAAGGAGAACTCTTATTCTAAATTGGATTTGCAGGAGTTTGCCAGTATGTTAGAGCCTTATTTTAAGAAAGTCATCTTAAGAGTTGATTAGCTTTAAAATAAAAGCTTTTTCCTGGCAGTTAACGGTCATATTTTTTATTAAAAATGCTTTACCATTAGGTTTTTAAAGCTTTGTTGTGTCATTAGTTTTTATGACAAAGAAGGAACATTTGCAGGAAGTTGAGGTTGTTGAGGGTCAGGAAGTTAAGGATGAAGATGATGAGGATGAAGATGATGAAGGCTTGCCTTTCCCTAACGCGACTGTTGTCAGGCTTATTAAAGAGCATACTGGTAGTATAATGATTAGGTCTAAGGTTAAGAAAGAGATGAACTTGTTATTGGGCCGGATCGTGGCTGACATTTCTAAGCGAATGGCTAAGATGCCTTATGCTTACCTTGGTTACTCTGAGTTTAAAGAGGCTGCGGCTCGTTACTTAAAGATTGGCTTAAGTGTTGAGGAGAAAAAGCGTTTGATTGCTACT
>Ga0180433_10002198_pt1 | contig 30637 bp, 43 predicted proteins | sample SS_ome_8_FD_132980 | JGI IMG/M metagenome (GOLD analysis project Ga0180433, IMG submission 132980) | Hypersaline lake sediment archaeal communities from the Salton Sea, California, USA - SS_1_D_1 metaG | ecosystem: Environmental > Aquatic > Non-marine Saline and Alkaline > Hypersaline >... | reverse complement strand
GCTCGATGCCCAGGCGTTCGACGCCGATGTTCAGGCCGGAGAGCAGGCGCAGGAGCTCGGCGTGCAGGGCGACCAGGATCCGGCGGTAGGTGCCGCGATCCCAGTGGTGCACGTCGCCGAGGCCGCCCGGACCGGGCCAGTCCGCCATGATCCGCTCGATCGTCCCGGGGCCGCTCGTCATCGCCGGCCGCAGCAGTTCCATCACGCTCAGCGGGCCGTCGATCCGCACCGCCGCGGCGAACTTGTCGCCGCCCTGGATCCGCAGCGCCGTGCAGAGCGTCCACTCCTGCTCCTCGCGCAGCTGGGGCTCGAAAGCGAGAACGAGGCGGCCGAGATCGTCACCCAGCTCGGCCGCCCCATCCTCGCACCGCCCGTCACAAGCCGTATTCTGTGGATTGCTCATTTCTTTCTGGCCTCCGCCAGTGCCGCCCGGCCAGCCGGCGTGATCCGCCAGCGCTCGGGCTCGCCGCAGTCGCTCACGATCAGGTCGTCCCGGGCCAGGCCGTTGAGGGTGTTCAGGATGGTGCAGGGCAGCCGGTGCGTCAGCTGCGCCACGTCGCGGGTCGTCAGCCAGCGCCCATCGCGCAGCGCCGCCGTCACCGCCAGCCGGAGCTGGCTCAGCGGCCGCCTCTTCCTGTTCAGCACCGCCCCGCTCATCAGATCGTCGCCTCCGTAAACGGCAGCGCGCCGGGGGTGCCGATTGACACGTTTTCCCAGAGGTAGGCGTACTCCCCGCTCTCGTCGGGCACCTTGAGATACCAAACGTGGCCCCGCCAGATGTAGCAGTCGAACTTCCTGAGCCAGGGATGCTGGTCCAGGCAGGCCTCCCAGAATCTTCCGAGGTCGTGATGGCCGGGAGCGGCGAAGATCCCGCCCAGCCCGACGTCGAAGTACTCCACCGTGATCTCGCTGTTGTCGGACTCCGGACTTCGGACTTCGGACTGCTCCGCCATCACACCCGCCTCCAGCCTTTGCTGCGGCGGACGCGGATCACCCGGCCCTCGCGGCTGAGTTCCTGCAGCAGTTCGCCGACCAGGTGGTAGCTGATGCGCCCCATCCGCCCCGCGCAGAGCAGCCGGTGCAGCTGGCTCTGGCCCGTCGGGTAGCGCAGGTTGGCCAGGATGGTGCGTTTCAGCCAGGTGCGCCGCGCCAGGGTGTCGCGCGTCTCCCGCCGCCGGCGGTCGATCAGCTGCGCCTCGCTCTCCGTCAGCATGTAGCGCCGCCGCGGGGGCGGCCCCTCGAGGCCCTGCAGGGTGGCGTCCTCAGACATCCTCGCTGCCCTCCAGCCGGCCGATCATCGCCAGCAGCTTCTCGCGGCGCTCGTAGAGCAGCGGCAGCCGCGCTCCGACGTCCTCGATCTCGCGTTCGCAGTCGCCCAGCATCCGGTGGGCGGCCCGCAGCAGCACCGGGTACTGCTCCGCATGCAGCAGCGCCAGGTCGTCGCCGACCATCGCTTCCAGCGTGCCGTCGAGCATGATCCGGTCCAGGCTGACGTCAGCCACGGCGCCCTCCCGCCGGGGTGAGCCGCGGCGCGTCGCCGATCACAGAGGAGGTGACCAATGGATCAGCGTGTCCCGCGCCGCGGCCCCCCGCCGCACAAGCAGGTTCCACCCCTCCGTGAGGAGTTGGTGGCGTAGTCAGGCCCATCGCCTGGGCGACGAGCGTCTCGATCCGCCGGCGGACGCGCGTCACCTCGCGCGCTGTGGGAAGGCCGGCGGCGATCTCCAGCCGGAGGCTGAAGGGAAGGCGGGACCCCGCCGAGGCGGGGCCGTCCGCAATCACGATGGAGATATCGGGTTGGTGGCGGGGAGCCGCCGTCGCTGTGGTTGGTGCGACGGCCCCCCGCGATGGACCGGCGAGCGGCGCCTGGAAGGGGGCGCCGCCACCAGATTGAGGAGGTAGGTGTGTTTGATGTCGAGTAGAGGGCCGGGCGCACGGGGTGCACACCCGACCCGGGGAGAAAGGCGGAAAACTACGGGATACCTCGTTCACGCGGAGACCCCCTGGCCGTTCCGCTGCTGCTCCTCGAGCGCGGCGATCCACTGGTCGTACATCTCCTCGCGCATCTTCCAGCGGCCGCCTACCTTCATCGCCCCAGGAACTTTGCCCTGACAACACCAGCGGTTGAATGTCCAGACTGTGACCCCCATCCGCTTGGCGATGTCCTCGGGCTCTAGCAGCTTGTTTTCCATGCTACGCTTCGATCTCCGAGCAGAGTATACTCCGACGCATCGGAGCTGTCAACCCCTCGTGGCAAGATTCCGCTCCGAGTCGTGGTATACTGTTGGTGCATGTGTGACAGGACGGCACAGGCGGGCTCGACAGTGGCCGATATGACCTATAATCAGGGTGTGGAGTCCTCGCGCATCGCGGCCATCGTCGCGGAGACAATCGAGACTGCCTGCCGGCAGCGCAAGTGGTCGTACTCGGATCTCGCCGAGGAGATCGGAGTCGCGGAGTCCACCATCCACAAGTGGCGGGCGGGACCGCAGGACAACTACAAGGTCCAGGCGCTGATCAAGCTGTTCGAGCTCGCCGGCGCCAGCATGGACCGGCTGTTCGAGCTCGATCCGGACGCCGAGAGCGTCGACGAGCTCCGCCGCCGCGCCGAGCGGGCGGAGTGGATGCTCGACCAGCTGCGGGAGAGTACGGATGTCGCCGAGCCGGCAGACGAGGAGGAGCCCGTGCTGGGCCTTGAGAGCGACAAGCACTTCCAGGCGGGCGTCAGCACGGCCCGCGCGCGCCGCCGGCTGCGGAAGGACATCGGCGACGAGGCCGAGCGGCTGGCGGAGCAGCGGGACAGCGAGGAAGACACCACCGAACGGACGGGCTGACATGCAGCGGCGCAAAACAAAGTCGCAACCGGACGCAACTGCGGGTATACTCAGGTCAGGGAGATCATCGGTGGCACTGGTCGGTCGTCAATGGTGGGACAACGGGGCACTCCGCAGCGAGGCCCACTTCCGCGAGATCATGCTGGGCATCGTCGGCCTCGCCCACGAGCACGCTCTCAGCGGCGAGATCGAGGCCGCCGAGGAGCTGCGCGAGCTCTACTGCCGGGCGGAGCGGCACTGTCTCGACGCCAGACTCGGTGCGGCCTACGACCACGGGCTGATCATGTTCGGGATGCTGTTCGCGGAGTGCGCGGCGCTGTCACGGGACTGGGCGGGAGCCTACCGGCTGGTGGCCGACGTCCGCCAGCTGGGGCGGGACGTGCAGCAGCGCAGCGAGGGCGCGCGCCGGCACAGCGAGGCGCTGTGGGTGACGGCCCGGGTGCTGGCCGACGTCAAGTGGCAGGAGCCCGAGGGCGGCCGCGACCGCCTGCTGACGCCCGAGCAGCTGATCGAGGAGTACCGGGGGATCGAGCGCCACGTCCACGGTGAGCTGCCGCGATACAGCGCGGAGCGCCGCCAGGGCATCGTCGAGTCCCTGGCCTGGACGTCGCTGGCGGTTGTCAAGATGGCGACCCGTTGGCTGAGCACTCCCGAGGTGGCGAAGCTAGTCTCGCACTGCGGCCTGACCTACGGCGCGGCACTCAGATGCGACGTTGGGCACTGCCGCTATGGTGATGCACCGCCCCCTGGCCACGCGACGTTTTACTGGGACTACGAGATCTGCAAGCTGTGGCTGGCGGGCGATCTGACCATCGAGGATCTGGATCACTGCCATCGCGAGCGGGTATTAGCCGCTGCCGCTGAGGGGCACGATGCGCTGCTATACCGCCGGGCGCTCGAATTGGAGTATGCCGCGATGGTGCCGGGCTGCCAGCGACAGCTGGAGTTGCTCAATGCTTAACCTACGGATCCGGCCAGCCCTCGATGCTCGCCCGCAGGAAGTCATCGCCGTCGTAGTCCGGGCTGTTGGTCGCGCAGGCCTCGGCCACCACGCTGAGGATCTGCTCGAAGTCGTCGCCAAAGTGCTCGCCGAAGTACTCGCTGGCGAACGTACCGACGACCGTCGCGTTGGCGACCGTCGGGAAGTGGAAGTCGGCACAGACTGCGTCCCAGTGCGTCGTCGCGTTCATCCTCACACCTCCGCTGATTCTACCAGCCGGATTGTACCACATCACGCCGGTGGGGGTGCGTGATGGAGACCGCACTGATCGCCGTCCTGACCGTCGTCTGGATCGTGCTCTGCGTCAACATGGCAGGTGCCAAGGGGCACAGTCAGGGCAACGCCTGCCTCGGCGGCTGCCTGTTCGGTCCCTTCGCCGTCCTGTACTACCTGCTGGCACGTGACGTGAAGACCCAGCGCGCCGTCGAGCAACGCGACTACCAGTGGCGGCGCGCGCAGCACGAGCACCAGCAGGCCCAGGCGGTGCCGCCCCAGCCCGAGCCCCCGCCCAGCGAGCCTGAACCACCGCCGCCGGCGGCAATGCCCCACGCCGAGCCACCGCCGCTCACCTGCCCCCGCTGCGGCGCCCTGAGCCCCGGCGGCAGCACCCACTGCATCAGCTGCCTGACCGCCCTGAGCGGCACCCTGGAGGCCCACCAGTGAGGTGGCTGGCAGCGCTGCTCCTCATCCTGTCGGCCAGCCCCGCCTGGGCGCAGGAGCTCTCCGAGGTCGAGTACATCAGGACGATCGACGGCGACACCGTGGTGGTGGTCGAGGGGGACGAGGAGCTGCACGTCCGGCTGCTGGGGATCAACACACCCGAGCTCGGCGAGGGCAGCGCCGCGGCGTTCGCCGCCGCCTTCGTGCTGGCGTTCGTGCTCGAGCGCTCGGGCAGCGTCTACCTGGAGCGCGAGGACGGCGAGGAGTTCGATCACTACGGCCGCACCCTGGCCTGGCTGTGGGCCGACTGCGGCAGCGGGCCCGTGGAGCTGAACACCGCGCTGGTGACGGCCGGCCTGGCCGTCGAGGCCTGGGGCGGGGTGCGCCGGTGACGCGCGCCGTGATCTACGCCCGGGTCTCCACCACCCGCGAGGAGCAGGCCACCAGCATCGAGAGCCAGCTGGCCTCCGGGCGGCTGCGCTGCGAGCGCGAGGGCTGGCAGATCGCCGCCGAGGAGCAGGACAAGCTGACCGCGTTCAAACGCGGCAGCATGGCCCGGCGCGAAGGCTGGCAGCGGGTGGTCGCGTTGATCCGCGCGCGCGCCGTCGACGTGCTGGTGATCTGGCACCGCGACCGGATCAGCCGCAACGTCCGCGAGTTCGCCGACTTCCGCGAGGAGGTGCTGGACCGCTACGACGTGCGGATCGTGCCGCTGATGGGGATCGAGGTCGATCCCGCGATCCTCCAGACGCGCTGGATGGAGGAGGACGAGGTCACCCAGGCCCAGCGGTTCAGCGAGCTCGTCAGCTGGAAGACCCGCGAGGGCCGGCGGCGCCGCCTCGAGGCCGGCTACTGGTGCACGCGCTCGCCCTTCGGCTGCCGGCCTGGCGAGGAGCGCGGCGTGCCCGTGCTGGATCCCGCGCAGTGGCCCGTCCTCGCCGAGATGTTTCAGCGCGCCGCGGACGGCGCCAGCTGGGGTGAGCTGCGGCGCTGGCTGACGGCCGAGGGCCATCCGGCGAACGGCGGCGGCGGCTGGAGTCTGAGCAGCATCGGCCGGATCCTCGGCAACCCGTTCTACCTGGGGGAGTACTGGCGGGACGGTGAGGTGCTGACGCTGCGGCACCAGTGCCGGATCGAGCGCGGCCTCTGGGAGGCGGCCCAGGGTGAAGCCCAGCCCCGGCGCCGCGGCGGCCGCCCGCGCGGGAACGGCCAGTACGTTTACCTGCTGCCGCGCGTGGTCTGTTCCAGCTACACCCTGACCAGCCCGGCCCGCCGCGCCGGCGAGCCGCTGCCGCTTTACTGCCGCCAGTGCGTGGGGCGCGGCGGGGTGCGCTACCCCTACTACTACCGTGCCGACCGCATCCGTGGATCGGGCGGGCTCGTCGCCACGGAGTCCGGTGCGCCACTGCGCGGTGACGGCAGCCTGCGGGCGGCGGTCAGCGCCCCGGCCCTGGACCACGCCGTGCTGACCGAGCTCGCCAGCCTGGGCGACCGCAGCGGGCTGCTGCTCTGCCGGCTGCGCGACGCCGGCGAGGCCCGACTGGAGGAGGCCAGGGCGGAGGCTGCCAGCCTGGGGCGCTCACTCGCTCGCCGGCGCGGGGAGCTGCGGCGGATCGAGGACGGCCTGCTGAGGGCCGCCAGTCACGGCTCGCTGCCGGTGACGATCGACGTGCTGGAGCGCCGCGCGGGTGAACTGCGCCAGCTGGTGGCCGGCGCCGAACAGCGGCGGGAGCGGCTCACCTTCGAGCTCGACGCCGCCGCTCAGCGCGAGCCGGACCTGGTGCGCGCCACCCAGCGCATCAATTCCATCCGCGAACTCTGGCAGCGCGGTGCCTGGCCGGAGCTCGCGGAGCTCCTCAGCCTCGTGGTCGACTGCGTGGATCTCAACCTCGACCAGCCCGTGCTGCGCCTCCGCCCGGTTATGAATACCGTGCAGTTGGCAGCCCCAACGGGTGGGTATTCATATCCGCTGCGCGGACTCACGCAGCTGATCGCGGCTTGAACTCCCGAAGCTCTGGCGACCAACGGAACAAATTGAGGTGGTGCAGGACCGCCTGGGGCAGCAACGCGCCGTCGGTGGCGCGGTAGACCTCGTCCAGGGCGTCGACGACCCGCTGGCGAGCCAGGTGCGCGGCGTCGTCGCAGAGGGGCTGGTCGACGAAGCGCAGCGCGTAGGCCACCGGCGTCTTGCCGCGCCAGGCGCCCTTGTACCATCCGCTCCTGCCCAGGTTGCGCCAGTACGGCCTGCCCGAGCGGCAGTAGTTGTCGACCACCAGCGCGAACGGGTTGCCGCGGTCTGGCCCCTCGGGCGCACCGACCAAGGTGAACACGTGGTCGGGGGCGTCGTTTGAGTCGTCGGGCCGGTCGCGGCTGGCGCAGACGTCGCCGGGCAGCATCTCGGCGGGGTGCAGGACGCGCAGCATCGGGTAGCGCTGCTCCAGTTTGCTCAGCTGCTTCTCGGTGCCGATAACGTGGCTGGTCCAGGTGCTGACGGCGTCGACCAGGCCGAGGTCCTTCAGCACTGTGGTGAGCGTCGCGGCACAGGCATTGGGCCCGCCCGTCAGCTTCCGCGCGCGAGCCACGGCCGCCCGGACATACGCCGCATCGGCCAGCTTCTCCAACAGCCGGTCCGTGATGGTCAGCACTACCCGAACCTCAGCAGCTCGAGCGGGCGGAAGTCGCGCTTGTACTCGCTGACCGCGCCCTCGATGATCAGGTTGACCACCCAGCGCCACTCGCTGAGCTCGTCGTACTTGCCGAGCAGGTGCTGCGCCACCCACTGCGCGCGCTCCAGCCCGGTCTTCAGCTCGCCGTTCAGCTGGGCCTTGACCACCAGCCGCGCGGCGTCCTCGTAGACCCGCCCGAAGACCTTGCGCAGGATCCTCCACAGCAGGCTCAGCAGCTGCTTCTTCGACAACAGTTTCAAAATCCAGGACATACGTCCTCCTTCGCGGATCAGATCCGCAGTGTCGTTTCACTCAGACTCTCGATCACCATCCCCCGCTGGCGGCGCAGGTAGTCCACCAGCTGCTCCACGCGCCGGCGCTGGCTCTGCCAGTGGTCGCCGCCCAGGTAGGCCTTCACCACCGTGCCGTCGAAGTAGCACTCGCCGTCCAGGTCCGCGCCGATGATTCCCACCCAGGCCTTCGCCGGCATGAACCAGTGGCAGGCCTGCAGCGCCTGGCCCAGCCCGCCCGCACCGCAGCGCAGGCAGCCGTACTGCGGCTCGTACTTACCCGCCCCCATCGGCGGGTTCTGGTTGAAGCTGCGCTCGCAGGTGATCCCCTTCGCCGCCAGGTCGCGGCTGTAGATTCTGGTCACCCCGTCCGGCAGCTGGTCCGGCCACCAGCAGGACCAGGGCGCGCGCACGTCGGCCACCAGGTGGTAGGTCGGCTTCACCCCCGCGCAGACGCCGTAGTTGACGGCGATCACGCAGGCGCCGCGCGGCACCTTTTCGTAGGCCGCCACGCCGTTCGGCCCCGGGCACACGATGTACACGCGGCCCGGCAGGCTCAGCCCGCCGGCGAACAGGTCAATCAAGCGGGACCTCCGCCGCCGCGCTCAGCGGGATCTGCTGCTCCGCCTCGCGCATCGCGGCCTGGGGATCCATCCCCAGCTCGGTCAGTGTCCGCACCAGGCGCCCGCGGCTGTGCAGCGACAGCACCCGGGTGTTGCGCTCCAGCGCCGCCGACAGCCGGCCCAGCGAGCGCTCGTGGGAGTCCACGAGCTCCTTCACCAGCCCGCGATTCTCATCGTTGATCCGCCGCATCGTCTCCGTGTGGCGCTGGTCGCGCTTCGGCATGTACCAGAACAGCAGCAGGAACAGGACGATCATCGCCCCGCCGCTGCCCGTCAGCGCCACGATCAGTTGTTCCGTCATAGAGCCTCCGTGCTATGGGTTCAGGGGCGCCGGAGTCCAGCCGGACTCCGCGCCAATGCTGGTGATGATTCCGCCGGTGAAGGTGAGTTCGCGCGTCTTGACCTGCTGGGTGTTAATATCCACGTCCGTGATCACCGTCACCAGCCCGCTCACGCCGTTCACGCCGCCGACGTCGAAGTTCCCGGTGGCGCTGACCTCCACGCTGCAGTCCACCCCGGTCGAGTCGATCACCACCCGCTCCGTCCCGCCGGTGTCGAGCCGGATCTTGTCCTCGTCAGCGCTCTCCTCAACGTGGACCAGCGTGTCGCCGTCCGCGTCGGCGTATGAGTACGCCTTGCCGTCTGAGTTCACCCAGGTGAACCAGTCCCCCGCCGTGCAGCCGAGCCGGCCCTGCCCCCCAGGCGGGTCCGCGAGGGCCGGCGAAACGGCAGGGTTCTGCTCAAAATATGTCGTATCCCGCCCCACGAACGTCTGATCGAATCTACCGCCATAGGCCTCATTGTGGCTGCTATCCGTGTAACCGTAAATGCCGTGAATAACACCGGATGAAGCGGAAGCATGGGCTTGGATCGCGGTTGCCGTGTTTGAGACAGCCTGAATCGCAACTTCGGATTGATTGCCAAACACGGCCAACCCGATTCCTATGCCGTCCTGTTGAATGACGAATGCTGCCTGATCGTCGCTCGCATTGTCCTGCACGATGCTCACCACTGGGCTATCCGTGCTGGCCAAGGCCAGGTCGCGCGTGACGCTCAGCGTGCTGCCGCTGGTGGCGGCGCTGGCGACCGCCAGCAGGTCGTCCAGGCTGAGGGTGTCCGCCGCGCTGCGGTACAGCCGCACGTCAGGCACGGCCGTGCCGTCGCCCCAGTTCAGGTCGCCGCCGGCCTCGATGCTGAAGCGGCTGTCGGCGTCTGCCGTCACGCTGAAGAACAGCACCTCAGTACCTGCCGCGCCGGCGCTGATCCCCATCGTCTCGCCAGCGCGCAGGACCACGTCGTTGCCCGCCGTGAACGGAACAAGGTCAGTACCTGAGACGGTCCAGTCCGAGTCGCCGCCACCGCCACCACCCGCCGTCAGATCGTAGGCCGTGCCGTCGCTCGCGACGAAGTACAGCAGCGTGTCGCCGCTATCGGCGTAGAGCTTGCCATAGGCCGCAGTGTTGCCCGGCGCAGCCACTTCCTTCAGACTCACGACGCCATCGACTGTCAGCAGGGCGTTCGGAGTCGCGCCGCCGATAATGACCTCGTACTCGCCGGCGTCGATCTTGAGCAAGTTGCCCGCACCGCTGCCGCTGAACATGGTATCCAGATCGGCCTGGCCGTAGTTGAACGTCGTCGCCGACGAGGTGTAGCGCGCGATGTAGTCGCTGCCCGCGCCGGCGTCGAAGGTCTCGGCGAAGTTCTGGTTGGCGCCGTAGCGCACGTTGCTGGCGTCCAGCTCGATGTAGCTGTCGACGTGGCTGGAGCCGGTGTCCAGCCGCAGGTTGTACTGGCTGCCCGTCGTGCCGGCGTAGGTGTAGAGCGTCAGCGTGTTGCTGGCCAGCGCCAGCGTCGGCACGGTGGCGCCCGTCCCCATCTGCCAGCCCACGCTGCTCAGTTCCAGCCCCGCCGTGCCGTTGTAGCTCAGCACCATTTCGCTGGTCTCGGTGTCCAGGTTGCCGCTGACCAGCACCACCGGATCGCCGTCGATGCCGCGCCGCGAGGCGCTGCAGGTCAGCAGCACCACCACGCTCAGCAGCACCAGCCATGTCGCAATTCTACCCATGTGGTCCTCCCACAATCGAGATGTCATCAGGGTACCACCGTGCGGAACGTCGCGCGGAAGTCGGCGGCACTGCCCGTCGAGCTCGTGGTGATCACCAGCCGCAGGTTCCCGCCGCTGACGTCGCCGCTGATCGTCAGCCCGCAGCCGCTCTGCCCGCTGGGCCAGTGCTGATCCTTGAACACCTCCACCGTCGAGCCGTCCTGCAGCAGCACCACCTGAATCTGCCCCCACTCGGTGTCCGTCGAGCGGATGCAGTGGTAGTCGATGAAGGCCGCCGTGATGTCGGCGATCGCCCCCAGCGTGATGTTGGTGGTCGCGTTGTCGGCCAGCGACTGGTCGAGGCGGCCGCTCAGCGCCCCGGGGATCCCGCCGTCGTCGGCCAGATCCTCGGCCACCACCGTGAACTCGTTCTCCGTGAACGGCGCCTGCCGCCCGCGGTCCTGGTAGCCGGCGGCAGCCAGCCGGCCGAGCGGCGGTGCCGGCCGCCTCAGCAGCTGAAGCACCTGGTCCTCGCTCGTCCGTCCCGGCACCACTGTCATTATTCAGTCCAGTCCATAGTTGAGATTGAGCAGCCGCAGTTCCAGCCGCTCCGCCCCGCGGTCGCGCTCGAACTCGCGGCTTAAGACCACCCCGCTGAAGCCGTCGCCCATCGTCACCGTCTCGGCGCGGTCCGGCAGGGTGGCGGGCGGCTTTCTCGTCGTGTAGGTCCGCACCTGCAGCCGCTTGATCCCGTTCCAGGCCAGGTAGCGCGCCGCCGCCAGCGCGCGATACTCGCACGCCGCGTTGAGGCCCGGCGCGATCTTCACCCGCGGCTGCCCCAGCTGGGCGTCCTCCACCTTGGCCAGTGTGTTCGGCGCGTAGATCGTCTCGGCGCTGCCGGTGTAGGCGCTGCTGAGCTTCACCAGCGCCTCGCGCCAGGGGCTCATCGTCGCCAGGAACTCCTTCACCAGCAGCCAGCAGTCCGTGCCGTCCTCGGTCAGCTGCGGCAGCCCGGTCACGCGGATGCCCAGCGCCTTGATCGTCTTGCCGATCCCGAACGCCTCCAGCACCACGCTGCTGAACTCGTCGCTGGGCCAGATGTCGCCGCTGGGGAGCACCGTCATCGCCGCCCCCCGAAGCTGCCCGGCGGGGTGTCGTCGTAGAACGCGCCGCCCACCCAGCCGACGCGCTTGACCGCCGCGCCCGTGCTGGGCCCCACGTCGTCGCTGAGGCAGAAGATCAGGTTGTCGTCGAGGTGCAGCAGCCCGGTCGGTGTCGGCGGGTCGCCGGTGCTGAAGCCGGTGTAGCCGACGATCTCGATCCGCGTCTCGACGCTCTTGATGAACCGGCGCAGATCCAGCACGCAGCGGATGTGGTCGACCGGGTAGCTGGTCGGGCTGCCGGGGTTCCAGAAGTACACGATCACCGTGTTCGAGTTGATCGCGGCCGGGAACTGCAGGCCCCAGCCGCTCGAGTTCTCGTTGCCGTCGAACATCAGGTGGGTGTAGAGGTTGTTGCCGCTCGAGGCCTCGTCCAGGTTCCAGCCGTTGCCCAGCTCGCGATCCACGTACTGGTAGCGGTAGCCGCTGACGGTCTGGCCGCCCCAGGCGTCGCCACGGTCCGGGTGCCAGCAGCGCGTCGGGCTGGCCAGCGGCGGGCCGCTGCCCTGCCATCCGACCAGCACCGCGCTCGCCAGCCGCGCCGACTCGAACTGCTCGCTGACCAGCTCGAACTTGCGCAGCACGTGGTCCGGCGTGCCCGCCTGGGTCAGCTTGTGCAGGCAGTAGTTGCTGTTTGCCGAGTCGTACCACGGCACCACGGCGTCGCCGGTGTTCATCGCGTCCAGCTCCAGCCGCGCGATCAGCCCGCGCAGCACCGGCAGGGTGTGCTGGGTCTGGTCCACCTTCAGCCGGTCCACCGCCACGCGGTCGATGTCGATGTCGATGTTGCCCGCGTCGATCGCCGGCCCGCCGTCGCCGCTGAACTTGAGCAGCGCGTCGGCCACGCTCTCCAGCGTCGGCGTCGCGGCGTCGCTGAGGTCCAGCATGGTGTAGGTTGCCCGCAGCGCCAGGTAGCCGCTGCCCGCGTTGTAGGGGGCGGCCTCCGGGTCGCCCTTGAACTCGAAGCGCCCCTCGGCCTGGTTGACGTCGAACTGCCCGCTGCCCAGCGGCTCCCAGACGTCGGGCCCGCTGCTCACCTGACCCTCGATCAGGATCCGGTCGCTGGTGCAGACCGGCAGCGCCACGTTGGCGTAGATGCTGGCGGCGGCGGTGTGGCCCGCGGCGCTGGTGCCCTTGGCCCCGCGCACGCAGTTGCGGAAGGTGTACTTGCTCGACTCGCCCGGATCGGGGTGCAGGCCGTCGTACCAGAACACCTCGCTGCCGATCTTGGCGTAGCCGCGCGGCGGGAACCCTGAGTCCGTGATGGCCGTCAGCCGGATCGAGGTGTCGCCGCTGCCGATGTCGGCGTCCAGCGTGCCCTCGGCCGCGCCGTAGCTGCCGCCGTCGTCCATGTAGTTGTTGGTGTGGCCGGGCGCCGGGTAGTAGGGGTACTGGGCGTCGACGCTGCTCTCGCCCAGGACCAGCGGCACCGCGCTGCCCTCGTACTCCTCCGCCTGGCTGAGGAACAGGCGCTCCGTGCCGACGCCGGCCAGGGTGTGGTTCAGCGCCTCCAGCGGATCGACGCCCTCGACGATCACGCGCTGCGCCTCGCCCAGCTGCTCCTCGCGCGCCGGCCCGCGCAGCTTGCCCTCCCAGAGTTTCTGGCTGCCGCGGGTGACCACCGCCCAGCTGCCGTCCTGGATGAAGTTCGCCATGTCCGTCTCGTCCGTGTACTCGTCGAACTTGGAGTCGAGCTCGAACATCAGCATCGCCGCCTCGCCGAACTCGGCGTGCGGGATCCGCAGCCAGGGCGGCTTGACCCGGCGCGTCTGGCTGCCGTCGGGCGTGGTGATCACCAGTGTCAGCGCGGGCGCCGCCATCAGTTCAGCTCCTCGCTCTCCACCAGCAGCGTCAGGCTCGGATAGGCGCGGTTCTTCCAGTGGCTGTCGATGCTGCTGGGCCCGCTCAGCTTGCCGTGGTAGGTGCCGATCCGCGCGCCCGTGTCGCCGTCGTCCACCTTGACGGTCACGCCGGCCTGGGCCCAGTCGCGCAGCGTGTTGTACTGCGCCTGGGTCACCGTGCCCGCCTCGAAGTCCAGCCGCAGCGCGTCGTTCTCACGGTCCACCGCGTGGCTCAGGCCGTAGACACCGCCGTCGTGGTCGCGGCCCAGGTTCTGGCGCGGGGCGGGGGTGCCCCAGACCGGGTTGAGCCCGATCTCCGTGGCGGCCGCGCCCAGCGTGATGGTGCCGGTGTCGTCGTCGTCGGCCACCACCACCAGCGCCTGCACCGCCGTGGTGTTGGTCACCACCGCCGTGCAGAACGTGGCCGCCGCGCTGGCATCGAAGGTCGCCCCCACCTGGTAGACGAACGCCAGGTGGTCGTAGTCGTCGCTGGGAACCACGCAGGTCAGCTGCACCGTGCAGTTCGCCGGGATCGCGATGTTATCCCAGCCCCCCACCGCAGCGCGCACCACCCCCGCCAAGTCGGCGTCCGTCTCGGCCGCCGTCTTGAACGCCACGATTCTGAGGCTGATCGTCTTGGCCGCCCAGGTGCCGGCGTCGCCCGTATCGACGGCGCTCTGGTAGGCCGGCGCACCGTTGTTGACCGTCACCAGGAAGCGGCCCTCGTTGGCCATCTAGCCCACCCCCAGCGCGCTGAGGCGCGTCTGCATCGACGGGCGGCGCATCGTCTCGCTGACGGCCTGGGCCACGGCGCGGCCGGTGTAGTAGGGCAGGTCGCTGAGCGTGATGTCGTACTTCTCGAAGCCCAGCGCCTGGTTGGCCCGCATCCGCGCGCGCGTCAGCGACTGGGCGCTGGCCATGCCGGTGGTGGAGTAGGATCCGCCACCCGCCGCCGCCCCAGCCCCACCACCGCTCAGCACCGCGGCCGAAGCCCCGGGGCGGTAGTCGCCGCCGCCACTGGCCGGGCCGGACTGCGGGCCATCGCCGGCAGACGCGCTGGGTGCGCCGCCGACGTTGGCGGTGTTGATCCCCATCGCGGCCTGCTGCAGGCGCGTCTGCTCGTCGAACACCATCCGCAGCTTCTCGCTGACGGAGGCCGTCGCCCAGTCGTACCAGCCGACCCAGCGCTGGATGCCCGGGTACTGCACTTCCAGCCATTGCTTGAACGCGCCCTCGGCGTCCGTGTAGGCCTCGAGGATCGCCAGCCGCCACTCCTCCGTGCGCGCCTTGGCCTCCTCGCGTTCAGTTGCGATCTGCTCGACGAACTCCGCCAGCTCGCGCTCGCGCTTCAGCCGCTTCTGCAGCAGCGGGCTCAGGGCCTGCTCGTGCGTGACCCGCTTCTCGATCTCGCGGGTCAGGCCGGCCGTCGCCGAGGCCAGCTTGTCGGTGCCCTCCGTGGCACCCTCGAGATTCTCGGCCAGTTCACCGGTCGCCGCGCCGGCCGCCTGCATACTGCCCGCCACCTCCTCCGCCGGCTCGACCGTCTCCTCGACCTCCTCCTTGATGATCCCCCAGCTCGTGGCAATCTCATTCCAACTCGGCGCACCGGCGAGCCCGTAGCTCTGAAACTTCGCGATCCACTTCACGAACGGGCCGACGTACTTGTCCCCCAGGATGAGGAACCCGACGATCTTGTCCAGCACGATCGACAGGTTCTCCAGCGTCTGGCCGCCGGCCTTGATCGAGGAGTCGTTCTCCTTGATCGCCTCCGTCATTCGCTCGATGCTGCCGGCCAGATTGCCCGCCGCGGCGGCGGCTTCCTCGGTGCTGCCGGTCTGCCCCATCGCGACCTGCATTTCCTTCCAGCGAGCCTCGATCGCTTTCAGGTTGTTCGCTGCCTCGTCCGCCGTGCGCGCCAGGTCGCCGAGCGCCGGGCCGGCTCGCTCGATCATCGCGTTATAGGCCGCCTGCACTTTCTGTGTTTGGGTCAGCGCCGTGCCGGTCTCCGCGATCCCATCCTTGTAGGCCTGCTGTTTGATCGTGGCCTCGTTCAGCACGATGCCCAGCCGCTTCAGCGGTTCGTACTCGCCGGTGATCGCCGCGGAGACCTTCTCGATCGCCAACTCGGGGCGCAGGTTGTAGAAGCTGCTGAAATCGGCACTCAGCTCCGTCAGCTGTTTACTCATCTCGAAGGCTTCCGCGCGGCTCAGCCCCTGCGCCTTGGTCATGTTGAAGAACGTCGCCGCCGTCTGCTCCACCTCGAAGCGCGCCGAGATGTGACCGGCCACCGTCTCGTCGGACCATTCCTTGATCGCGTCCGTCAGATCGCCGTATGAAGTCGCGACCATGTTCTGCGACTCAGCGGCGTCGATCGCCAGCTGGTTTGCCTCACGGAAGATCTGTGCCACCTGCCCCGCGATCCGCTGCACGTCGCCGAGCGTCGGTGTGATCTTCGCGAACCAGCCCTGGATTCCCTTGGCGGCCTTCTCGCCGCGCGCCTGCAGCTTGCCGAGCGCCTGCTCCAGCTCCTTGGCCCCGCGGCCGCGGATGATGATTTCCAGCTCCTCAGTCTGGCGCACGTTGTTTCTCCAGCTGGCGCCGCGTCGCCTGCTCCGCTGTCAGCATCAGGTCCGCCAGCCATCGCGGCATCGCCCCCGCCGGTTCCGACTGGCCCCGCTGGCTGTGCATCAGCATCTCCTCCACGTACCGCTCCTGCGCCCAGTCACGGGAGTGCACGCAGCAGTCCACTTCCAGCAGCGTCCCCGCCGCGTCGTGCAGCGTTACCGTTCGTCCGACGCAGCTGCATCCCCCGCCTCCTCGGCATCGGAAGCCGCTGAGGCGGGTGGAGTAAAATCCTGCGCTTGTCGCTCCTCCACTCCGGCCCGGGTCAGGTCCATGATCCGCTGCGCCAGCTGCCCCAGCAGCAGGCGGCTGCCGCCACCCTCGCCGTCCGTCAGCCCGCTCAGCGTCTCCCAGCTCAGCACCTCGAAGTAGTGGCCGGCGATCTCGATCTTCTCGAACTTCGGCTGCACCGCCAGGCCGTCCTCGTCGCAGAGGCCCAGGATCCCGACCACGCCCAGCCGCACCGTCAGCAGCAGGTTTTCCCCGGGCCGGCTGCCCGCCATCGTGTCCGTGCTGATCAGCGCGTCCATCGCCGCCGGCAGTGCCCGCAGCTTGAACGTCACGTCGCCCACCGGCCACTCCTCGCCCAGCAGCCGGCGCCGCAGCAGTGGCCGCGGCGGTTTGATCTCGCTTAGTTTCCTCACGTTGTCCATCGTTAGAACGGGTAGGTGTACTCGGGATCCGACTCCCAGCTGATCCACAGCTCGTCGCCGCTGGTCTCGCTCTGCTCCATCGTCACCGGGTAGTAGCCCAGGCTGTCGGCGTCCTCCGGCTGCGGCATCCCCTGGATGTAGCCCCGCCAGCCGAACTTGATCATCTGGCGCACCCCGCCGCTGGGGTTGATCGTCCCCTTGATCTCGATGATCGACTCGGCGGCGGCGGCGTCCTCGAAGTTGATCACGCTCTCCTCGTCGGCCCGCACCTGGATCGTCGCCGTCGGCAGCCGCCCGGCCAGCCGCGCCGCGCTGACGCCGAAGACGCCGTTGCCGTCCGGCTGCTGCACGATCTTGTTGCCCGCGTTGATCTCGAAGCTCGGAACGAGCAGGCTGCTGACCGCCCCGTCGCTGCCCACCTTGATCGTCAGCGACGAGTTCTGCCACGGGTAGGCGGCGCTGCCGTCCGTCTGCGCTTCCAGGTTGGCCTCGGCGGCGCTCGACTTGGCATCGGTCGCCTCGCCCGTGTCCACCGTGCCCGCCATTTCGAAGTGCAGCAGGCCGAACTCACCGGCCACCAGCTCCAGCCGCACGTTGCCCACGCAGTCCTTCAGGATCCGCTCCAGCCGGCTGACGTTGTGGGTCAGGTCGATCGGGTCCAGCGCGCCGGCGGGGGTATCCGTCAGCAGCCGCTGGTTGGCCAGGATGTAGGTATAGGCCAGGTTGCCGCTGCCGGTGCCGCCCGAGTTCTCGCTGAACCCGCAGGCCCGCAGTGGCGCCCCCTCGGGTGGCGCCTGGTCGCTGGTGTGGGCGCCGCGGAGCCGGCTGGTGAAGCCGACGCCGGTATAGCGCTTGCCCTTGCGGCTGTGCCCGCGCTGCATCGAGCCGACGTGGGCACTGCCCTCGATCATGTCCATGTACTCGGCAGTCGGCGTCAGGCCCCAGACCGCGTAGGCCGCGTTCGCCACCGGGGTGCCCACCGTACCGGCGGCCCACTGCAATTGGCTCTCAGACATTAGTCTCACGGTTGTCACGATGTCCTCCCGATTTGCACCATCATCTCGAGCACGGCGAAGCTGTGCTTGTCCGACTCACCACTCGCCTGGGGCAGCGCGCAGTACTGGGGATAGCAGAACTGCGCCCCGGCGGCCTGCAGGGCCGTCAGCGCCGAGTCGCTGAACAGCCACAGTCCGTCGATCGCCTCCACCGCCGTCTGCACCTGCTCGTCATTCTTGCCGTGCACCTCGATGCTGAACGGCAGCTTGATCAGCAGCTCGCTGTTGCCGCTGCTCACCTCGTACTCCGCCTGGCTGAAGGTCAGCCAGGCGTATGGGAACGTCGTCTTCTTGGTCGGCGCCGAGTCGCCGCAGTAGCTCAGCGTGGCCGCCGTGGCCACCGCCGTCGCGATCGCCGCCCTGACTGCGCCGTACTTACTTGCCATCAGTCACTCCAGCCCACCGCCAGCGGCCTGGCGCCGCGATAGCTGCCGGCCTTCCAGAACCGGTCGAACCCCTTCCGCACCCAGTGTTTGGGCTTCATCGTGAAGCCCTTCACCCGGCGGCGGTAGAGGATCCGGCCGTCCCTGGCCTTGAACCGCATCACCCGCCTGGGCGGCTTTGCCGATCTCGCCGGCACCCGGCCGCCCTGGTCCTGGATCCGGGCATAGGGCACCGCCCGCACCGTCAGCACCAGCCGGTCCTTCACCGTGCCGCGCACACTTTTCAATTTGAGGACTCGCTGGAGCCGGTGGCTGCGGCTGCTGCCGGCCAGCTCCCGCTTCCAGGCGCTGACCAGCTTCTCCAGGTTCAGCGCCCAGTTGAGCTTGCCCCACTGGTGCTTAGGCGCCGCCACCGGTCGCCTTGCTCTCGCCCGGCAGCTTCACCTTCTTGCGCGTGCGGCCCTTGCCGGCCAGCCACTCCTTCAGCGGCCGGCGGTGGCAACTCGTCCAGAGCGCCTCCCGCCGGCTGAACTCCGCCGGCTTGCCGTCGTCGCACAGCACGCTGCCATCGTCCATCTTCACGAACACCGGCTCATAGGTGCCCGCCTTGACTGGTATCAGCTTGGGCATAGCTAGCTAGCGTCCTCCAGCTCCGCGATCCGCGCCTCCGCCAGCTTGACCGCCGTGCTCCGCTCGTCCGTCTCGACGAACTCACGCAGCTTGTTCACGTCCGTGCACTCCGCGATCAGCGGCCGCAGCTTCTTGACACTGGTGTCCGCCCACTCGCCGGACCCGCGGCTGCCGGGGGTGACGTGCTTCCGCGTCGTCTGCACCCAGTCGGGGTTGGCCTTGATCCAGGCTTCGGCCTCGGCGCGGCTGTCGAACAACAGCGTCTCGCCGTCCAGCCCTTCCGTCCGCGCCACCTGCCGGCCGCCGCTCGGCGCTTCGCAGCCGAGGTCCACCAGCCAGTGTTTCTTGCCGTATTCAGTCAGCTGAATCGGCGTCATGGTGTATAGCATTGATTGCTCCTTCAGATTCCCATCGGCCCGCGGATTCGCGAGGCCATCAGTGTCAGCCGCGCCGCCACGTCCTCCGGGCTGTGACTGTGGTCGCTCAGGTTTTCGCTGATCTTCTGCGCCTCGTGCCCGGCCAGGTACTCGAACAGCCGCGCGCTGGCCTCGCGGAAGTTCACCCGCACGCCGGTCACGCTGATCGAGCTCGCCGTCGCGGCGCTGGCCGTCACGTAGATCTTCAGCCCCAGGCTGTACAGCCTGTAGGTCACGCCGTCCTCCGCCGTGAACTGCGGGCTGTCCGTACAGATCAGCGCGACGGGGCTCTCCACCGTGCTACAGGTGAAGATCCCCGTCCCGCGTTTCGTCACTTCGTACTCCCTCTCATCGGCCAGCACGTGATCCAGCAGGAACCCTCGATAGACCTCCGTGGTGTCGGTGTCGAACCACTCGCCACTGAGGTCGTCGAGCCGCCGCTTGACCTCGTCCGTCAGACTGAACTCGTTGATGGTTCCTGCCATGATCTGCTAACTCGACGGGTTCGCGACCTCGGCATAGTGCGACGCCTGGATCAGCCCCGCGAAGCCGTAGGTGTTGAGGAACAGCTTCCACATGTTGTCGCTGTGGTGCGTGAATTCCTCCGTCGGCATCGTCATATCCGTCCACACCAGCGCTTCCGCGTCCACGTTGACCACGAACGCGGCCGCTTTGCTGGCCCCGCCGAAGTTCGTCGTCACGCTCGTCTTGAAGATCGGGTAGCCCTGGTAGTACCACCGCCGGCCTTCACGATCGAAGTCGCCCCTGAGCCGGCTGACGCCGCGCAGGCTGATCAGCTTGCCGTAACAGGCCTTGGGCACCACGATGAATGTCTGGCCATCCTCAGCGCCCGCCGTGTTCACGTCCACGTAGGCGATCGCTTGGTCCAGCTTGTCGATCGTGGTGTAGGCCTCCGCGTCCGTGCCGTCCGTTCCGAAGTTGATCTGGCCGGCCGGCAGCGTCTCCGTCGCTCCCGGTGTTCCCGCCACAAAATCCGCGATGATCTCCGTCTCCGCCGCCACCCGCGCCGCGCTGACGAAGGCCTTGACCTCCTTCTTCTCTGCCTTGCCGTCGAACTGGCGCAGCTCGTACTCGAACAGCGAGATCGTGTGCACGCCCTCGAACACCGTCAGCCCCACTTCCGTCCGCGCCGCGTTGTTGGCCAGCGGCGTCCCGTCGGTGGTCGACTGCAGCGTCACCGCCGTGGTGATCCGCGTCGTGATCGCGCCGGCCTGTGCGCCCTCCGGCACCATCGCGGTGTCGTTGAGCATGTTGAGCATCCCACCGTCGCTTTTCAACAGGGCGTTAAACAGCTCGGTGAAGCGCTCCGTTCTGGTGCCAAATGCCGCCATGCATGACTCCTTCCCTGGGTGTCAGAACACATGGCTCTCTGAGCCGTTGATGCAGGCTCTGCCTTGTCGTGCGGCTCTGCCGCTTAACGCTGGCGCGTGTCAAAGGCCGGGGGTACGCCGTCGAAGGCCGCCTCGGCCTCCTCGACGGTCTTGGGCTCCCTGGCCCCGCCTCCAGCGATTGTCCGCATCGGTATCCGCGCGGAGCCGCCGCTCTGGGCTCCCGCCGCGCGCTGATCCTGGGCCGCACCCTCCGTCTGTTTCGCGGCCCATTCCATGTTCCGCCGCAGCTCCTCTGGAGTACTGCCCGGAATCTCGGCGGCCTGTTCGGGAGTCAGCTTGTGCTTGGCGGCGAGCTCTGCCCGCGCCGTCCTCAGCTCCCAGTCCGCCATCTTCTTGTTGAGCGTGTCGACCCCCAGGCGCTTCGCCAGGTGCCGCTGAACCTGTTCCTCGCCGAAGCGACCGATGAGCTTGTCCAGCATCTGGTCGAAGATCACCGGGTCGAACTTGCCGCCCTCCGTGGTCTGGTCCTCGTCCTTCGGCTTATCGTCGTCCCTATCTTCCTCAGTCGGCGCCGCCGGGATCCGCTTGGTCAGCGCCCCCACCAGCTTCATCTGGGCCTCGATCTCCTCGGGGCTCTGCCCCGTAACCAGCGTCGCCAGATCGTCGTCCACGCCGTGCTCCGCCGCCAGCTTCCTGCGGGCTGCGCTGATCTCCTCGGCGCTGTATTCCTTCTTCGTGTTCTTCGCCATCTCGGCGTCCTCGCTTTGGGTTATACCCTGATTATCACGCTCTGTCAAGCCCTACCCTGCGTGATGCGTACGGCATTATGGGGCCACAGGCACTTTGTCACGCTCGGGCAGCCCCACCAGCTCCCGCTTCTTGCGGCTGCGCTCCTCGGGCGTCAGTTCCATCTCCACCATCTGCAGGATCTCCCCCTCCAGCTTCCGCTCGGCGGCGGTCTTGACGATGAACGGGTCGAACTGCAGCTCCACCCCCAGCACCGCCATGATCCTCGCCAGTGCCTTGCGTTCATCGTTCACGAACTGCGTCATCGCCCGGCTGCGCTGCTCGCGGTCCGCCGCCACCGGCCGCTCCGGCGTGTCCTTTTCGACCGTGTTCATCGCATCGATATAGTCGCTGCGCCGCTCCGCCGCTTCCTTGATCAGCTGCCCGATCACCGCGTTGCTGATCACGCGGTCCACGCTGACGTCGCCCGGGAAGATGATCGCGTTCCTGGCGCTGTTGATTGCCGCGCTCGCCTCGTCGGCGCTGCCCACGTTCCCGCTGATGATCGGCAGCAGGTTGATCCCCGTCATCACGTGGCGCTGGGTCTGGGCGTTCTCCTCGATCGCGTTGAACGTATGCTGCGCCCAGTACAGCGGGCCGCGCCCGCCCGGGAACACCAGCAGCTGCTGTTTGTCGATGGTCACCAGCTCCGGTCCCTCGACGGCCTTGACCGTCTTCTCGCGCCCCGGCACCCCCAGCTGCTCGACCAGTTTTTCTGACCAGCCGGAGCCCGACACCTCGAAGACCCGCGTCACCTTCGTGTAGACCCGATCCATGTTGTTATCCGGCACCACGAGGTCCATCCGGCCCTGCTTATCGCGCAGGTACTGGTAGAACCGCCTCTGTGACGGCGCGTAGACGTCGTCCACCAGTTGCGGGCCGCCGTCACCCTGCTCGATCACGATCGAGCCCTGGGTGATTCGCCGCTCCGCCAACTCCTTCAGCTCCAGCGGTGGCTCGCCCTTGACCACCGTCACCCCGCCGATCACGAAGCTCACCAGGTCGTCCACCGGCGAGCGTGCCAGCGACGTGATCGACCGCTTGTTATAGATGTCCCGCCCCAGCTGCGTTGGCTGGAACTCCCATTTGCGGGCCACGGCAGCCTGTCCGGCCTTCACTTCGAGTGTCATTTCACACCCCCACGGCGTGCATGGTATTGCTCTCAAACACCCACAGGGCGCTGAGGTTGTCGTTGTGCGGCCAGAGATACCGGCCGTCCTCCTTGACCTCGTAGGCCAGGCTCAGCAGGTCCGCGCGCAGCTGTGGGTTGACCACCCCCAGCAGGCCCTTCTCAGCCCGGCGCTGCAGGCGCTGGATCCACAGCGTCTTGCGGCGGCTGCCCGGGCTGTCCGTCGTCTTCACCCCCCGCGCCCCGCTGAACGGATACACGCGGCGCAGCGCGTCCAGGAACACCTCGCCCGGACCGTTGGTCTCCACCGCCACGTTGTAGGGATTGAACGTGTAGCCCTCGTCGATGAAGGCCGCCACCTCCTGCACCTGGTCGATATAGCTGGTCCCGCGCCAGCGGCGATCGCTGAGCACGTTTGCCGCCGGACCGCGCTGCTCCACCACCAGCAGCGTGGTGGTGTCCACGATCTTCCCCACGTCGATCGCGAAGTACAGCTCGGGCTTCACCGGTCCGGGCGGCACGGCATGTTCCACCAGCTGCAAAAACACCCGCCGCTGCCCCGCGCTGACCGGCAGGCAGCGGAAGTTCTTGTCATACTCGTCCTGGCTCAGCTCCAGCTTTTGCTGCTCGAAGTAGTCGCGCCAGCTTGGATCCAGCGCCAGCACTCGTTCGTCGTCCCAGAACTCCAGGTGATAGCCAGCGGGCTTCTTGGCCTCGATCACCGTGTCCTGCGGTCCGCCGACACCGAGGATCAGGATCGAGCCATATCCCCGCTTGAGCGCGATCGCCGGCAGCGGGGAGTAGGCGCCGAACATATCATTGGGCGCTTCGTGCCCCTCGTCGATGACCAAGAGCGCGCAGGTGTAGCCCTGCACCCCCTTCTCCGCCGCCTCGTTGGTGGAGAGCGCCATCAGGCCGCCGCCGTTGTTCCACTCCACCTCCAGCACGTTGTTGGTGCGGCGCTTGAGCCCCATCACCTGCTCGACGCACAGCATCCACAGCAGGATGCGCCGCAGCAGGATCCGGCTCGACTGCCGCAGCGAGGGCATCCCGATCGCCACGCGGTAGCCGCAGATGATGTAGATCGCCGCCCACAGGGCGGCCACGTAGCTCTTGCCCGCCGCCTGCCGGCAGCCCTGCAGGATCACCCGCGGATGGGCCAGCAGGGAACTGAGGATCTGCGGCTGCCAGGGCCGCCACCAGCCGGGCCGGTCGTCCTCCGGCAGGTTACTCGTCACCGCCAGCAGCAGGCGCAGGATTCTCTCCACCCGCGCCATCGTCAACTGTCGGGGGGCGACCCTCCGCACTCAGTGCTCCCAATACTTCATCCAGGCTGAGTCCCAGGGCGCCGGCGCCGCCGCGCTCCACCTTCAGCAGGTCGATCCGCACGCCGATGTTCTTGATCATCGCGTCGCTGCGCATCGCCAGCGAGTGCTTGCCGCTTGGCAGCTGACTCGTCACCCACCGCCAGTGCCAGTCGATCAGTTCCAGGATCTCGCGGTCCTTCGCTTCCAGCGGCTCCGGCATCTGCGGGTACTTCGGGGCCGCGGGCGCCTCCGGTGCTTTGCTCTTAGCTTCCGGCATGGATCTCGTTCTCCACTATCCGCCGCACCGTCTCCGGGTGCCAGCGCTTGCCGCCGTTCGGCGCCTTGCAGCCCTTGGCCATCAGCTCCTCGCCGATTGCCTTCAGGCTCGCGCCCTCGCTGCGGCGCCGGATCATCCGGCGGATCACCGCCTGCTCCGCCGGCACTTCCACCATCAGCCCGTGCTCGTCGCGGAACCCGTAGACCCGCTTCGTGTACCGGCGGCGGCGCAGCTTCTTGTGCTGTAGCACTTCACTCACCCGCTCACCAAGCTGCTCTCGTTCCATCTGACCCACGCTCGCCGCGATATGTACCAGGAACCGGCCCATGCTGCTCGACGTGTCCACGCCCTCCCGCAGCGTCCGCAGCACCACGCCGCGGCGATCCCAGTCCTTCACCAGCTCGCCGCACTCGATCAGGCTGCGGAACAGCCGGTCCAGGCTGACCGCCATCACCACATCGGCCTTGCCCGCCGCCAGCGCCGCCAGCAGGCGCTTGCCCGCCGGCCGGTTCTTCAGCGGCTTGCCGGCGCTGACTCCGCTCTCGCGCAGCACGCCCGCCACCTCGTAGCCGAAGAACTCGCAGCCGCTTAAGAGCCGCTCCTCCTGCGTATCCAGGCTCAGCCCGTTTTCAACTTGCTCGCGGGTCGATACCCGCAGATAGATCAGGGCACGCTTCCGCTCCATTGGTCACCTCGCAGGTCATTCTACCCTGCGTGATGCCATCTGTCAAGCCCCTGTCTGCGTCAGTTTCACGTGGAACCCCAGCGTGACGCCCCCACCCCCGCCGGCATGGTATACTTATTGCGGTGCCCCCGTGAATGCTCTCCTGGGCCTCGGCCACAGTGATCAGACGGGGGCCTGTTCCTTCCTTCCCCCTGCCAATCGCCGCCAGCGCCCCGAACCTCCGCCCTTTCCCCGTTAACCCTCCCGCCTTCACGCTGGAACCCTTGCGTGACGCCCACAGCCGACGCCCGTCACTCCACCTCGCCGCGCACCGCGGAGCCCCCAAAACCCGAAAATTTTCCGCAGCACTAATACGGGAAGGGGGGGCGATGGGGGGATGCCGGCCGGTCGGCGCGGCCCTCGCCCCGCCCGCCGCCGGCCCGCGCTCAACCCCGATCAACACAGGAACGAACGATCCAATCCCATCACGCAGGGGTGCAGGCGTGACGCCCTGCCCCCACCACCCCCGAGATTCCCTGGAGCGGAGGCCAGGGAGATGGCGCACGCGGTGGGACTGATCGACGCGCCGTGGACGTCCGCAAGTGGGCTTCAATAGCAGGGGACCCCGCGGCTGAGCTGGAGGGCAGGTGCGGCTTGAGCACCGCCTCTGCGGAGCGCAGAGTAGCACCTGTGGGTCAACCTGTCAAGCCGTGGGGAAAGCATACCTGGAGCCCCCGCAGTGGTCGGCGCCGGCGAGCGGGACCGCCGCGTGCTACCGGCTGACTTGCCGGAGTGACAGGGAATCTGGTGGACATCACGCAGGGTCCGCGTCGGCAGGCGGGACAGGATCACCCGCGGACTCACGCTCCCCGCGCCTTGGGCAGGAAGCGGGTGATGGCCTCGTACCACCACGCCTCGGCCGTGCCCGTCGGTCCGTTGCGGTTCTTCAGCACGATCAGCTCCGCCTCGGGCAGGCCGGTGGTGCCCAGGTCGCGCCCCTCCTGCCGCTCGTAGTAATCCTTGCGATAGAGCCCGACCACCACGTCGGCATCCTGCTCGACGCTGCCACTGTCCCGCAGGTCGCTGAGCAGCGGGCGCTTGTTCTTGCGCTCGGCGCCGATGCGGTGCAGCTGGTGCGGCACCACCAGCGGCATGTCCAGCTCGCGCGCCACCTGCTTCAGCCCGCGGCTGAGCTGGCTGACCTGGCCGTAGCGGTTCTGGCGCGAGTCGTCGGCCTGCATCAGGCCGAGGTGGTCGACGATCGCCAGCTGCACCTGGTGCTCGCTCTGCTCGCTCCGCAGGGCGGCGCGCAGGTCGTCGACGGTCAGGCGGCCCGGGCAGCGCAGGTAGAGCGGCGCCTCGCTCAGCTCCGCGCGGGCACGGCGCAGCACCTGCCAGTCGGCGTCGGTCAGGTCCGGCGCGTCGAAGCGGTCCGTCGGGATCCCGCGCAACTTGTCCTGCCGCACGTGGCGCGTCCGCATCGCCAGCAGCCGCTCGCCCAGCTCGTCGGCACCCATCTCGAGGCTGAAGACCACGGCGGGCAGCCGGCGCTCGATGGCGCAGTGGCAGGCCAGCTCCAGTGCCAGCGCGGTTTTGCCCATGCTGGTGGCGCCGGCGATGATGATCAGCTGGCGCGCCTTCAGCCCGCGCATCAGGCGGTCGAGGTCCGGCAGGCCCGACGGGATCCCGCGCACCAGCTGGTGACGTTTACCCTCACGCTTGAGCTCGGCGACCTCGCGGGCCCGCTGCTCGATGCCGGCGTAGGTCTCGGCGATGATGTCGGCCAGCGCCTCGCTCGGCTCGCGGACGGCGCCGGCGCTGAGCTGCGCGATGCCGCTGTGGGCCTGAGCCAGCACGTCGGCGAGGCTCAGCTCGCGGCGGTAGCACTCCTCGATGATCTGGGTGCTGGCGCGGATCAGGGCGCGGAAGTAGGCCAGCTCGGCGACGATCCGGCAGTGGGGCTCCACGTTGGCGGCGGTCGGCACGGCGTTGATCATCGAGAGCAGGGTGCCGGCCCCGCCGACCGGCACGTCCAGTCGGCCCTGGGTTTTCAGCTCGCCGCGGACGGCGTCGACGTCGGGCGGGACGCCGCGGTTCATCAGGGCGCCCATCGCGCTGAAGACGGCGCGGTGGCCCTCGATCCAGAACATCTCGGCGCTCAGGATGCCGGCGGCCAGCGGGAAGGCCTGCTGTGGCAGCAGCATGATCCCGCCCAGCACGCACTGCTCGAGCTCGGGATCCGACGGGATGGACCGCGACGGCTGCTGCTTAGTCACGCCGGCTGCTCCGGCATGGCGCTGTGCTCCATCTCGCCGCACAGATGGAGCAGGAGCTTGTATCCCTCCGCGCCGATAGCCGCCCTGTCGTCCATGTCCGTGGCGCTGATGAACCGCTCGTAGATGGTCTCCAACTTCTCCCACTCACGAACCAGCGGTTGACCGCGTCGCTGTCTGTCAGGTACTCCCGCATGCGCTGTGGGCGTTTCGTCAGTACCTGGAATCCCTGCGCGGTCTTGACGATGTTGTTGTCCTCCGTACCGTCATAGCGATCAGCAGCCATCAGCATGATCGCGAACACCTGATCGATGAACTCTGTTGGCACCAGCTCATGGAATAGGTCGCCCATCGAGCAGACGAAGTACGTCGTCGGCTTGCGGCGGCGCAGCGGCTCGGTCAGGCGGTCAGGGTGCAGCGTCACGGCGAACGGCTCGTCAGCAGGGTAGCCATAGCGGCCGGCCAGTCGCGTCGCCATCCGCTTCGCATAGCAGTGCTCGCAGCCCCGGCTGACCGGCGTGCAGCCCGTGACCGGGTTCCAGACCATCTCGGTCCACTCGATTCTGCTCTCAGGCATCCTGTGTCTCCTCGCACGGTTCGATCTCGTGCAGCCAGTACAACTTGTCCGGGTCCAGCCGCAGCTTCGTGAGCGCCGCCATGAACGCCTCGCGCGTCTCGTAGCCCTCAGCCGCGACGATGCCCATGCCCGCCCTCGCCGGCCGCACCTGGCTGCCAAAGATGCGCGCCACCCGCAGGTAGCCGAGGCTGCCCGCGCCACGGCTGAACATCCGGTAGACGCCCGGCTCGAAGCGCTTGGCCCGCAGCGTTGTGGTCTTGCGACCGGACAGGATCAGCTGCTGGTGGTGCTTGGTCATTGGAATGCATCGCAGTTCAGCCATCACTCCTCCAGCCCTGGTGGGGCGTCGTATTCGGTTGCCACGGGGGCGCGCGGGGCGCTTGGTCAGGACCAGGAAGGTGTGCTGTTCGCGCGCGGCCATCACCGCGAGCACCCGGTCGATGTAGTAATCCGGCACCTGCTCGTGGAACAGGTCGCCCATGCTGCACACGAACACCGTCCTGGGCTTGCGCCATCGCAGCGGCTCGGTCAGGCGGTCGGGGTGCAGCGTGACGGCGAACGGCTCGTCAGCAGGGTAGCCGTAGCGACCGGCCAGCCGCGTCGCCATCCGCTTCGCGTAGCAGTGCTCGCAGCCGGCGCTGACCGGCGTGCAGCCTGTGACCGGGTTCCAGACCATCTCCGTCCACTCGATCCTCGATTCAGCCATCGTCAACCTCCGTCAGTTCCCAGACGATTGCATGAGAACGATCAACGCCCTTCCCCATACCGCCGCGCTCGATCCTGAGCGTGCACGAGTAGCGAACACCGCGCGGCAGCTTGATTTCACCCGCCAACGCCACTACTGCCTCGCCCATCGCCTTCTCAAGCACGTCTTCGTCAAATGCCCCAGCAAACATCGGATCACGCACTCGACCAGCTAATCGAAACATCACTCCTCCAGCCCTGGTGGGGCGTCGTATTCGGTTGCCACGGGGGCGCGCGGGGCGGCGGCCACCTGGCGCACCTGGCCCATGCTCTCGGCGCGGGCGAAATAGGTTCTGAGCCGGTTTCTGGCGCCCGTCGGTTTGATCGGCTTGTCGATCGCGCCCGTCTTGAGCCGCCTGGCCACCTCCAGCGGATCGGCGCGCGGGAACTCGGCGATCAGCTCGCGGAGCAGCCGCTGGTCCTTCAGCCGCCCGGCCGGCCAGCCCTCGATCAGCTGCAGCTCCACCAGGCAGGCCTCCACCTCACGGTCCAGCTGATCGGCGGGGAGTGGCAGCCCATCGGCCTCCGTCTGGCCGCCAGCGGCCCCTGCCCCCCCCTCAGACTCCTCCCCCATCCCCGGCTGATCAAAATCCTCTCCCCCCTGAATCCCCCCTCGTGGCAGCCGTTCGGCCTCCGCTTGGTCGCCGAGTGGCTGCCCGTTGGCCTCCGTCTGGCCGCCAATCGGCAGCCCCCGCCCGCGACCGTGCGCGGCAAGCTGCGGCGCCTCCTCGCGGGTCAGTTCACGGACGGCCCAGGTCAGCAGCCAGTGGGCGGCGGCGGCCTCGGTGGGCAGCAGCAGGCTCTCCCGCACGCGCTCGATCGCCTCCCGCAGTTCGGGGGTGGCGGCGATGCTGAGGCGCTGGCGGCGGGACACGTGTTTACCTCTCAGGATCCTGACTGGCTTTTCTGTTCGCTCAGCTGCGTGGCTCCAGCCACGGTTCCAGGTGGTGGCGGCGCGCGTCGGCATCCGCCGTTTGCCACTGGAGGCCCCAGCGGGCGGCCAGCCAGGCGTCGACGTTGTGAGTGCGCGTATGGGCGAAGGGGGTGCCTTTGCCCGTCTGATGGCCCTGGCTGCGCAGCCAGGCCAGCTTCTCGGTGTCGGTGGCGGTCGCCTTGCCGACGATCGCGCCCCAGATCACGCGGCTGGGCGGGGTGTAGACCTGGCAGCCGGCGTCCAGCAGCCGGCCCAGCAGCACCGCGGCGGCCTTGTGCACGGGCCAGGCGTTGCGGAGGCGCCCCTGGCACTCCGGGAACTCCAGCACCACCAGCCGCGAGTGCAGCCAGTGTCCAATGGCCTGGCCGTGTTCGTTGACCAGCCAGACGATCGGGATGCCGTCGCAGCCGCCGGTGCGCACGCTCTCGACGGTGCCGAACGCGGTCTCAGCCGGCGCGTTGTGGGTCACCACGGCGGCGGTGTGCTCGCGCGGCCCCGGGTCGATCCCCAGCACGGTGACGCTCACTGCGCCACCTCCAGCTGCGGATAATGCTCGCGCTGCAGCTCCCGCCAGACACGACCCTTATGTCGCAGACACAGGCGAACCACGATCAGCCGCCCATCGGCCAGCGCGATGAACCACATGGCCCAGTCATAGTGGCAGTGGCCCTTGATCTCCGCTAGGCTGGCCACCGGGTAGCTCACCGTGCTGTAGGCACCATCGAGCCGCCGCACACGATCGCCCGGTCGTGGTGCGCTGACAGCGCCCCAGAACTTGCCGTGATGCCCGGTCGTTGCCAGCGCTGGCGTGCCGTATCGCAATCGTTGCCACTGGGTGAAGTCCCTCACGACGCTCACCCCTGGCCTCCTCGGGTCTGGTCCGGTGTCCAGAGTTTGCCGCTGGGCCCGTCCTCGAGTTGCAGCTGGCCGCTGAGCCCCATGCAGACGCTGAAGGCGACGCCCTGGGCGGTGTCGATCCAGGCGCGCTGGACGGTTTTGCTCTGGCTGCCGAAGTGGCGCTGGCGACTGGTCATCTGCTGGCTGGTGTGGGGCATCCCGCAGTGCGGGTGGGCCTGGATCCAGCAGAGGTTGCAGGCCAGGCCCAGCAGCCACTCGGGGCTCTTGAAGTAGAGCTCCGCCAGCCGGTGGGCGCGGTCCTCGTCGGGCTGCGCGCGCTCCGGCGGCTGCACCTGGTTCCCGTTCGTCGGCTCAGCCATGCTTTGCCTCCGCGACACCAGCGACCTGCCGCAGGTCGCCGATGTGCTCGCGCATCGCCTCGATCACCCCCGCCTGCTCGATCTGGCGGGGCGTCTGGTAGCCCTCGCGCTGCAGGGCGGCGGCCAGGCTGAGCATGAACTGCTCGCTGTCGTACATCTGCAGCTCCATCGTGGGCCGGGGCATCGCGGCCGCGTAATCCTCGGCCGGCCGCTCCTCGAATGCGAGCGGCTGGGCAACCCCGATCCGGTCGCCGCGCCGCATCGTGATCCAGACGTCCAGCAGGGCGGTGACCGGGTTGCGCTGGATGTAGACTCTCACTCCATCTTTATCCATCATTCCCTCCCTCGCTGGAACAGCACGATGCCGAAGGCCTCCAGCTCGATGCCCAGGCGTTCGACGCCGATGTTCAGGCCGGAGAGCAGGCGCAGGAGCTCGGCGTGCAGGGCGACCAGGATCCGGCGGTAGGTGCCGCGATCCCAGTGGTGCACGTCGCCGAGGC
>Ga0180433_10002196_pt1 | contig 30678 bp, 32 predicted proteins | sample SS_ome_8_FD_132980 | JGI IMG/M metagenome (GOLD analysis project Ga0180433, IMG submission 132980) | Hypersaline lake sediment archaeal communities from the Salton Sea, California, USA - SS_1_D_1 metaG | ecosystem: Environmental > Aquatic > Non-marine Saline and Alkaline > Hypersaline >... | reverse complement strand
GTGTTCCTTAAGTTTTTCAGATTTTTTAAAAGCAAAAGTTTCAATATGACGTAGGGGTGTTTTGTCTCTTGCAAAATGCATGCAATTTTATGCGTTCACGTTTTTTCTAGCGGGAATGGCTGGCCCTGCACATACACAATGGAATCATCTTTAAAGCTATTTAAATAAGATGCATCTATATTCATAAACTATCTCCCCTGATTTATACATACAGAAAATAGTTATTATTTAATAGAGTTCAATTGCTTTTTTATCTCTTTAACTTGAGCGAACAAGGTATGGATTTGCGTAAGTCTTGCCATCATACGCTGGTAGGTGTTGAGGTCCATAGCTGGAACACCACCATATTTTCCTGGCTTTGTGATATTTTTTGTCACTCCTGCACGTCCTGCAACGAGTGCAAAATCACAGATAGAGAGATGACCTCCAACGCCACACTGCCCTCCGAGAATCACATGAGAGCCTATGTGCGTTGAACCTGCGATTCCTGTTTGTGCGATAATAAGCGAGTGCTTGCCAATTTTGACACCATGGGCTACAACGACGCTGTTTCCAAGCTTTGTCCCCTCTCCAACGACTGTAGCGCCAAAGCGAGACCGGTCGACAGAAGCATTTGCACCAACTTCAACTTCACTTTCAAGAACAGTTCTGCCTTGTTGGTTGAGTTTTTTATGGTGGCCTTTTTCATTTTGTGTGTAGCCATAGCCACATGCTCCGATGACAACACCGGGCTGGAGGACTACATTTTCACCAATCTCACACTCTTCACGCACAGTGACATGGGGATAGATGAGGGCGCCTTTTTTTACGATAGTATCTCTTCCAATATAGGAGTGGGCGCCGACAATGACACCATCATGGATTTTTGCCCCCTCGTCGATGACGGCAAAGGGGCAAATAGTTACATCAGAACCGATGTGGGCTGATTCGTGGATCACAGCACTACTATGAATTCCACGAAAGCCTGTGAAGGGTTTTTTGGGAAAAAAGAGCTCTATAACTTTCTGAAACTCTTTTGAGGGGTCCTTTGCAAAAAGATAGTTTCTCTTCTCTAATGGGACCGACCCTGTTTGAGCTACAATGAGACCTGCCTTACTGTCTTGAAGAAGCTCACCATACCTCTCGTTTGAGATAAAAGAAGCATCACTTGGTGCTGCCTTCTCAATATCCTCAACGCCCAAGATGAGATGAGTTCCATCTCCGTGGTACTCTAAACCACAATGTGCTGCAATCTCTTCAACTGTAAAGCTCTTTTTTTCCATTATTTCACTTCTTTTTTAGCTTCTTCTGCCTTTGTCTTCTCTTCTTCTTTTGAAAGGACATCTACCTCTTTTGTTACCTCATCAGAAATATCTAGAGAGTGGGCAAAGTAAAGAGCAACCTCATCCGTTAAAACGAGATCAAACTTCTTCTCTGCAGCAACCTTTGCAGATGCTTTTTGAACAAAGTCATGCAACTTTTGAATCACTTGACCTTGCATCTGGTTGAGAAGCTGGTAATACTGATTTTGCATTAAAGAGACTTCTTGACTTGTGTTTTGAAATTTGGTCTTTAATTCTTTTTCAGCTTCTGGAGAAAGTGTTTCGAGATAGTCCTCTTTAAGCTTTGGAGCCATCTCATTGAGCTCTTTCTCTTTTGCTTCAATTGTCTCTTGCATCTGCTTGCTGAGTGCTTCAAGACGTGCTTTTTCACTTTTACCAAACTCGGAATTCTCCAAGCAGCTTCTCATGCTGACAACTGCAATTTTTTCCATTGGTTTTGCAGGTGTTGCAGCAAGGCAAAAAGCTGAAGCTAGAAGAAGCGCAAAGCTTCCCAGTATAAAACTTCCTTTTTTATTCATGTTTTCTCCTTTGTTTTAGAAACTTGTTTCAAATGTTAAGAAAAACCTTTTTGTATCCTCTTTCCTTTGTGGGTTCAGAGGATAACCAAAGCCAATAATGATGGGGCCTGCATTTTCTCGTATACGCAATTTCAAACCATACCCCCAAGAAGCTCTCAATGTATCGATTTTGTACTCATCAAAAGAGAGGCTTCCTACATCAAAAAAGACAAATCCGTCAACTAGTTTATGAAAGTTCTGGACATACTCTAGGGACCCTAAAAGAGAGGAAAAACCACCCCGAGGAGTTCGATCCTTGTCCTTAAACTTTGGTCCTAAACTGTTAAACTGATATCCACGTACCGACTTCTCCCCTCCCAAGTAGAGACGTTCTCCAAGGGGCATCTCATTACGTTTTGTACCAGGAAGCGTTTGAATTAAATGGAGATCTGCACGTGCCATTAAGACCGCTCCTTTATAAGGGGAAAAGTAGGTCTTATTGGTATAAAAAAACTTCAAAAAAGCCTCGTCGCCAAAAAGCCCTGCACACTCAACTCCTATAGAAGAGCGAAGACCTTTTGTTGGACGTAAAATGTGATCCGCAGAGTCATAACTCAAATCAGCTCCTACAGCAGAAATAAGCCCGCTCCTTGTGCTCTCATCAATAAGACGAGGATCGTTTTCTTTCTTTGGTCTCTTCTTCAAGTTGATGTCTGTATCAGTTAGTCTATAGTGAGTTCCAAACTGTAAAAATGGATTAATTGGGTAGTAGGCATGAACCCCCATTCCGATCGACTTCATTGTATAGCTATCTGAGGCATATTCATTACGTGACCTATTGAAATCAACACCTAGCGTCCATTTGCTATCAAAGACATAGGGTTTTGTCCAAGAAAGGTCATAGGAGGTCATCTTCGAGCCAATCGTTACATCAAAGGAAAGATTCTCCCCTCCTCCTCGTATTGCCTTAAAGCCCTTGGTAAAGATCTCGGTAAAACCACGTAGTTTAAAATTGTTCTCAGAAACACCTGCACGACCTAAAACACCCTCTGTGGTAGAAAATGCCGCTCCTCCTTGCAAGGAAGCTGTCGCCATTTTTTCTTGAACTTCAATAACGAGATCTCGATAGTTGCCCTCGATTGAGCTCTTTCCTTTTACTGGATAGACATTCACCGCCTTAAAGTAACCGATATTTTGCAACCTTCCCTCTGTTGCCTCTACTCTGGTTAAGTCAAATAGCTCACCTGGAACGAGAAGAGATTCATGCAAGATGACTGCTGTATCAGTCTTAATATTACCAAATACCTTAATAATACCAACACGGTACTGCTCGCCCTCTTCAATATCAAAGTGGACATCATAGACCTTGTCTTGCACACGCAACTTCTGCTTTGGTATGACGGAAATATCGACATATCCCTTCTTGCCGTAAATGTCTTGAATAGCCTTCAACGACTGTTGGAGCTGCTCTGGAGAAAAGGGCTTATCCCTTCCCAAGAGGATCGTTTTTTTCAATTTCTCCTCAGGAAAAATCGTATATCCACTTAAAGTGATAGTGCCAACCTTGTAAATCTCCCCTTTTGTGGCCTTTATCGTAATGATGATCTTCTCACTCTTTTCACTCTTTCTCGTCTCTGTCTCTATCGTCGCGTCTAAATAGCCCTTATCATGTAAGTAGTTGAGAATAACCACCTCGTCCATTCGAAAAATCTCTGGTTTCTTTACCCCTTCATTAGTAACCCAGCTTGAATACCAACAGTATTTTTTGGTATGCATCTTTTTAAGAAGATCTACCTCTTCTTCTTTTGTAAAATTCACAAACTCAATATCTTCAATCCAGCTCGACTGGCCCTCTTGAATATGGACGATAATATCAATTGCACCTTCTTGAGAGGTTTTATGGATAGAAAAAGCACACTCTGCTTCGCTATATCCTTTTTTTGCAAGGTATTGCCTCATATGGAGAAAGCCTTTTGCAAAACTCTCTTTGTCATACAAAGTACCCTCTTTAATTCCCAGTTCCCTCTGTAAGGACTCTGTGCGAACATTTTTATTTCCTTGGAAAATAATTGAGTGAATAGTTGGCTTTGTATCTAATACAAGCTTAATGTTAAGGAGTGATCCCTCATAAAAAAAGGAGGGTTCGACATTCTGAAATTCACGGGCTAATACCTTTAAATCCTCATCAAATTCACTCTGAAGAAAAGGGAGTTTTTCCTTAATGCGTAGTCTGGAAAGAAAGGCTTTTTCTGCACGCTCTTCAAGGGGAGCTTTATCGACCACAATAGTAATCTGCCCAACCTTTTTACCCTCATAGACATCCGAAGCATAAGAGGAAAAAAGGGAGAAGCAGGATAAGAAAAGAAGAACTCGACAAGTTTTTACCATACATAAACCTATTAATTATGAGAAAAACTGTACCCTTTCTTTCTAGAAAGTTGCAAGGAAAAAGGAGCCCTTGTTTTTAGGATCTTCTTCAGGTATCATTAGAGTAGAGGGTGAAAAAAAATGTTATACGACGAAAATCATATTGCAATGCACTGTTTGGAAAGCAGAGACGCCTGGAGTACAATCAGTAAAGAACTTGCGCTAAAGATGATGCAAGAAATGCTGCTCATACGCCGTTTAGAGATGGCAGGTGAGGCTGCCTACCTTAATGGCGATGTGGGAGGCTTTTTTCACTCTTATATAGGTCAGGAAGCAGTTCAGACTGCAATTGTCAATGTATTTGGAAAAGACCACTGGTATACGACCTCTTATCGCTGTCATGCACTCGCCCTCCTTCTAGGTGTCTCCCCTGATGCGATTTTAGCAGAACTCTATGGCAAAGCTACCGGCAATGCAAAGGGGCGAGGCGGCTCGATGCACCTCTTCCATGATAACCTTCTCGGGGGCCACGGTATCGTCGGAGGCCAGTTTGCAGTCGCTGCTGGCGCTGGTTTTTCTGCTAAATATAAAAAAGAGGACCGCCTCTCTATCTGCTTTTTTGGCGACGGTGCCCTTGCTCAAGGCACATTCCATGAAACACTCAACATCGTCTCCCTATGGAACCTGCCATGTATTTATGTCCTTGAGAATAATAGCTTTGGCATGGGAACTGCGACAAAGAGAGCGATAGCTAACGACCAAAAGTTCCTTGAAAAGCAAGCAGAGAGCTTTGCAATGCCCTTTTTCCGCCTTGATGGCATGGATATTGCCAATTGCTATGCAGGCTTTACAAAGGTATATGAGCTGATCAAGAAAGAGAAAAAGCCCGTTCTCATCGAATGCCTTACCTCCCGCTTTAGAGGCCACTCTATCTCAGACCCAGGACTCTACAGAAGTAAAGAGGAACTTGCCTCCTGTAAAAAGAGGGATCCCATCCTTCTTTTTAAGACAAAGCTTATTGAAAAAGGTCATCTTACAGAGGATCAATACAAAGAGATGGAAAGAGATGCAAAGGAAAAGATCCAAAAGAGTATGCAGTTTGCTGCTGAGAGTCCCTTCCCAGACCCGACTGAACTTGAGCAAGATGTACTCATTGAGGAGGGGGTATAATGACCATGCAACATATCGATATGCGACAAGCCCTCTGCCAAGCTCTTGACGAGGAACTTACTCGTGATGAGCGGGTCTTTATATTAGGCGAAGAGGTTGCAGAATACAATGGCCCCTATAAGGTTACAAAAGGTCTGCTAGATAAGTTTGGGCCATCACGAGTGATCGACACCCCCATTTCAGAGTCTGCTTTTTCAGGTCTTGCGATCGGTGCAGCAATGACCGGCCTCAGGCCTGTCGTCGACTTTATGAGCTTTAACTTTTCTTTTGTAGCGGCTGACCAGATTATCTCGAATGCAGCAAAGCTCTACTATATGTCTGGAAGCAGATTTAAAGTACCAATCGTCTTTCGTGGACCTAATGGTGCAGCAGCGCAAGTCTCCTGCCAACACTCTAACTGCGTAGAATCGATCTACAGCAACGTTGCAGGGCTTATTATTATCGCACCCTCTAATGCCTATGATGCAAAAGGTCTCCTCAAATCGGCCATCCGTGATGATAACCCGATTCTCTTTTTGGAGTCAGAGCTTCTCTACGGCGAGAAGATGGAGATCCCTACAGAAGAATACCTCATTCCTATTGGAAAGGCCAATATCATCAAAAAAGGAAAAGATTGCACGCTTATTAGCTACTCTCGAATGATGCCATTTGCATATGAGGCGGCCCAAAAGTTAGAAGAAAAAGGCATCTCTGTCGAACTTATCGACTTACGAACGATTAAGCCTCTTGATATCGAGACGATCTTCGAATCAGTCAAAAAAACAAACTTTTGCGTCATTGCCGAAGAGGGCCCCCACTTTGGTTCAGTTGGATCTGAAATCACCTTCCAGATACAGGAGAGATGCTTTGACTACCTCGATGCACCTGTTGGAAAAGTGTCTCAAAAGGAAACGCCTCTCCCCTACTCAAAAGTTTTAGAAGAAGCATCGCTTGTAAATGTTGAAAGAATTATTGCTTCTGTAGAAAATACTGTATCAAACCCAATATAGGACAATATAACTTATGTCTTTTCCGCTTAAAATGCCCAAACTCTCTCCTACAATGAGCGAAGGAACGATTGCCGAGTGGCTGAAAAAAGAGGGTGAATTTATCGAGGATGGGGAACCTGCACTTTCTATTGCAACAGATAAAGCCTCTATCGAATATGCTCCCCTTGAGGGAGGCTGGCTCCAAAAGATTCTCGTTCCTGAAGGGGGCGAGATGAAGGTCAACGAGCCTATCGCTCTTTTGACGAAGGAGAAAGACGGAAAGGTTGAGGAGCTCCCCACACCTCCTCCAAAAGAAGAAAAACAAGAATCTACACGCCTTTTTGCCTCTCCTCTTGCAAAACGCCTTGCAAAGGAAAAGGATATAGACCTTACAACCATACACGGGACAGGTCCTGGGGGTCGCATTATGCGCCGTGACCTTCAAGAGATAAAAGCAAAAATCGTTGAACCTCCGAAAGAGCCCGTACACATTAAAGAGGAAGCGGTCTCTCCTATGAGACGTACAATTGGTGACCGGCTTCAAATGTCCAAAGCAACGATTCCTCATTTCTACCTCCAGCAGACACTGCAAGTAGATGAGCTTGTCGCTATACGAGAGAGAGGCAAGAAAGAGGGGTATACAATCAATGATTTTATTGTAAAAGCTACTGCCATCGCTCTTGAAAAACATCCTGAAGTCAATTGTGGCTATAATAATGAGACGAAGAAAAAAATCACCTTCCCCTCAGTTGACGTATGTGTTGCGGTAACCATTCCTGGAGGCCTTGTTACACCTATTATTAAAGAGTGTAATAGTAAGCCCCTGAACACTATCTCAAAGGAGATTAAGGAACTTGCAACAAGAGCACGAGAGGGAAAACTCTCGCCCCACGAGTATCAGGGAGGCTCTTTTACCATCTCCAATCTAGGAATGTATGGGATAACGAGCTTTGAGGCTATTATCAACCCACCTCAAGGGGCGATTCTTTCAATTGGGGCAATCCATAACGCGCCTGTTGTAAAGGATGGAGTTATCCAGCCAGGAAAAGAACTCACACTTACTCTTTCTTCTGACCATCGCATTATCGATGGAGCAGAGGCTGCCCAGTTTATCAAAACACTTCGAGAGTTACTTGAAAATCCTATTTTGTTTTTGTCACGGTAATATAAACACTTTTACAGATGGAGAATTCTCTTTCTTAAACGCTTCAAGAGTTTTTGGAGAGTAGTTTACTCCATTTAAATGAAGCCCTGATAGTTTTGGAATCCTGCCTAATTGTGAGCAGTCAAAAGCTGACTGTGCACTCATTTGAGTCGCATCGATGATTTCAAGAATTCTAAGTTCAGGAAAATGGCGTAACTCTCCTATAAAATCCTGTGCATAAGGTAGCGCTACTTTGAGTTTGAAAACTCTAGTAAACCGAGAGGCTAACGCCCTCATGTTCACTGCATTTAAATCGCGTACGGAAGAAAGGTCAAGGACATACACGCGCGCTGCTAAATCCTTAAATGCTTTCTCAGAACCTAAGTGTTGCTCCAATACCTTTGGATAGGTAGCACCAGCTTTCATAAGAGGGATAAGAATATCTGTTGCTTTTTTACTGTTTGCAAGGAGTTGTTGATGTTCTGGAGAGAGCGCAGTGGACGGAGCCACCGACGCACAGGCTCCATAACCTGCCTGCCCCTCTATTAATGGCTTTTTTAAATCATCTGTCTCAACGCTCAAACAACCAAACATAGTATCTCCTTGTGCATTATCTTATAAAGTATAACACACAAGGAGATATTCTACCTTTTTTTGATCAATAATGGTCTCTTCTTTCTAATCAAATTTTTTCTTGCAAAATGGGCATTAAATGGGTATGAATACGTAATTTATGAAAGTATAAAGAGATATGTTTCGAATTGCGTTAAAAATGTTGTTTGGAGATAGGACTAAATGCATTATCCTCCTCTCAGCACTGACCTTCTCCTCCCTTCTTATGACAGAGCAGAGTGCCATCTTTTGCGGCCTTATGCGCTGGTCGACTGCTCTTTTACAAAACTCCAACGCCAAAATCTGGGTCGTCGACCCTCAGGTCGAGCAGATTAACGAGACAACCCCCTTACGAGACATTGACCTTCAACGCGTTCGTTCTGTTAAACATGTCAAGTGGGCAATGCCTCTCTCATGGACCATCATTCAAGCCAAAGCCAAAAGCGGCGAATTTCTCCAGATTCAATTAATTGGCCTTGACTCATCCACCCTTGCCGGAGCACCCAGAAACCTCCTTGAGGGATCTCTCCTCTCGCTCCTCCAGCCAAAGACCGTTATTATCGACCAACTTGCCCTTGAAAGGCTGAGTAAACGAAAGAATTCGTCGATAGATCTTGGAGATGTTTTTGAAATTAACGACATCGAAGCGCGAGTAGTAGGGGTATGTAAAACCCAACGCCATTTTTTCAACTATCCCTTCGTCTATACCACCTACCCAAACTCGCTCCAGTATAGGCCTAAACAACGGCGTATGCTCAATTTTATTATTGCTGAACCTCATGAGGACATATCCCCAAAAGTAGTTGCGGAACAGATACAAAAAGAAACAGGGTTGAAAGCTTTTACAGAGCGAGATTTTTTCTGGAGCACTATCTGGTGGGTTTTTGAAAACACCGGGATTCCCATTGCGATTGGAACGACCATTATCCTCGTTTTTCTCGTTGGCCTCTGTGTCTCAGGGCAGACCTTCTACTCCTTTGTCGTCGAAAATATCGCCCATTTTGGCATCCTTAAAGCTATGGGCTTGTCCAACAAAAAGCTGATTCACATCTTGCTCATCCAAGCTTTTTCTGTAGGCCTTGCAGGCTATGGTATGGGCATTGGCCTGGCAAGTCTTTTTGGCTGGAGCGTTCTCTACAAGGGGTTTCCTCCCTTTTATCTTCCTTACGAACTTCTCTTTATCGTCTTTGCATCTATTGTGAGCATCTGCCTCTTTTCAGTGCTTCTTGCTGCGCGAAAAATCACCTCGTATGAGCCTGGGGAGGTCTTTAAGCAATGAACTCTCAAGAGATCGCTGTCCATATCGAACATGTCTATAAAAACTACACCTCGGGACATAGCATTGTCCATGCGCTCAAAGATATTTCTCTCGACATCTACAAGGGCGAACTTATTATGGTTGTCGGCCCTTCTGGCTCAGGAAAAACGACCCTTCTCTCCCTTGTTGGCGGAACTTTAAGTTTTAACAGTGGGGAAATTTCTGTCTTCGACAACCCCCTTCATACAATGACAGAAGAGGAGTTGACCCTCTTTCGAAAAGACCATATCGGCTTTATCTTCCAACAGTTTCATCTCATCCCAACACTTACAACAGCAGAAAATGTAGCCATCCCCCTTCTTATCCATCAAGTGCCTTGGGAAAAAGCCCTCAAAAAAGCAGAAGAAACACTCGAACATGTCCACCTCTTTGATAAAGCTCCATGCCTACCCAAAGAGCTCTCTGGAGGGGAGCAGCAACGTGTTGCCATCGCTCGTGCACTCGTTGCAGAACCAAGACTCATTATCTGCGATGAACCGACCTCTAACCTTGATGCAACGACAGGAAAAAAAATTCTTGAAATTTTACGCTCTATCGCTAATGGTTCAAAAAGATCTGTCATCATCGTAACCCATGATGCTCGTATTCTAGACTATGCCGATCGCATCGCTGAAATGGACGACGGAGCTATTAAGGAGATACACACCTAATATGAAAGGATTTACAACAACTGTTATTCTTGCACTTGTAGGTATCATCATAACGGTGACTATCCTAGTAAAGCAACATGCTCCACGCCCAAAAAATACAATGATGGTCGCAGATCCCCCTTCGAGCATATATTCTCAGGCGATCGCCGGCTCTGGCATTATCGAAGCACTCGAAGAGAATATCCAAGTAGGTATACATATCCCTGGAGTTGTAAAAGAACTCTTTGTCCAAGTTGGTGACAGGGTTGCAGAGGGCGAGCCGCTCCTTCTTATCGATGATGACCTTTTACGAAAAGAGATCGAAGCAGATAAACTCGCAATCACTTCGAAAGCATTAGAAGTAAAAAAGATAAAAGAACAGCTCGAAAGGCTACACAACGTTGAGGATCCTCGTGCAATAAGCAAAGAGGATCTAGATAATAAGACGCTCGATTTTTACATTTCTAAAGTTGATCTCGCAGAAAAAAAACGCCGTTTAGAGGAAAAAGAAGAAGAGCTCAAAAAACACCTCGTAATAGCTCCTAAAGGCGGCATTATATCGCGTCTTGCTCCACGCATCGGTGAATATCTCTCAAATCAAGCAAAAGAGCCGCCCATACTTATCGGATCAAGTAAGTTACAGATTCGAGCAGATATCGATGAGGAAAACGCAGGGCGTGTAAAAAAAGAGAGTCCTGCGATTGCCTACACGAGAGGATTAAATAAGATACCCCTTGAACTCGAATGCATCCGAATTGAGCCCTATGTCATCCCAAAGACATCCCTTACAGGCGCAAGTAACGAACGCGTTGACACTCGAGTACTACAGGTAATTTACTCTATTAAAAACAGCGAAAACCTGCCTATATATATTGGACAACAGATCGATATCTACATTAAGGATACAAATGGATAGTGTCCACCCCTCCCCTCTCGAGCCCAACTCGATCGAGCTCACACCGATTCCTAGAAAGGCCCCAGAAAAAGAGACTCTCTCAGCCCCTCCAGAAGAGCCTCGACCAAGCTGGTTTAAAAGAACGATTGCTACTTGTATTCTCCCTGCACTTACAATAAAAGAGAGCACAGAATCGGCAAAAGTAACCCATGCAACGCCTTTAGAAACCCCTTTCAGCAAGTTCGGTCCTCATAAAGAGGGCTCAATCTTCTTTCAGAACAATACCATTCCATGCCACCAGTTTCAATTTAATGAAAATCCCTCTAATTACCAACTTATATGCCTTTCTGCAAATCAGCTCGATCAGGAAAAGTACCTCGCAATGATTGAGGAGTGTCAACGCACGCAAACCAACGTAGTTATTGCAGTTATCAATAAAAAAATTGATACAAAGAAGAACTAGACTATACAAAACTTTCACGAGATAAAGCAGTCTGTAGAGTAGCTGGAAGGCTAATCCCCTTCTTGAAAGAAGAGTGTGAATCATTAAAAAACTGCATAGAAAAAGGTGGCACCAAAGCGGACAAAGATCAACTCTGTCAAAAAATTGCCATAAAGTTTCGTGAGTATAGTCAACCGGAAAAGTTTCTCCAAGAAACCATTGCAAATCAGTTGGATATTCAAATAGCTGGGTGTGACACCTCTCCTGTTTCCTCTGCTGACCCTTTTTTAAATTATGGGGCCCTCTTCCATCCCATCGAAAAAACTCCTATACGCTCAATGAGAAATATAGCCATCCAATCTGATAAAGCTCTTCTGGATGGTGTAGAGATCATGACTCAGAGCCCCTCAACACCACCTGAAAAGCAAAAGTGGATTATTGCCTTAAATGGTAATAATGCAGTTGTTTCTAGTGACTCAAATGCTGAACATGCCCTTTACGCGCGACGTACACATACCAACTTTCTTTCTTGTGACTATAGGGGTGTGGGCAATAGCACTGGCTTTCCTTCAAGTGAGAAAGACCTTATAACTGATGCAGAAAGCATGGTCGAATATCTTAAGAAAAAGGGAGTCCCTCCTGAGAATATTCTGCTCTATGGTCGCTCTTTGGGAGGAGGCATTGCAGCGCAAACTGCAGCAAAAAAAGGCGTTCATCTTGCAACTGCTATGTCCTTTTCCTCTCTTCAAAAGACCGTCCCTCTCCTTGTTCGAAATGCAGCCATGAAAACAACGGTGGCTTTTCTCGGAGTCCTCCTCTCTTATCTTCTCAGTTCTTTTGTTGGATATGTTGCAGGAAAACTGCTCCCTTCAAAAGACTGGTCTCTCAATAGCTCCTCTGTTTTGCAGGATATAAGAAAAAAGGGAAGACAGGTAGCCGTTCTTAATGCGCGATATGGAGACAACATTATTCCACACGAGGCCTCTCTCCGTGCAGCAGTAAAAGCAAATCAAGCCGAAAAAAGCATTGCCCTTTTTACCACTCATGATGACCCTCAAATTTTAAGGGAGCAGCATGACTTTGCCGAAATTCACAATGATCCTCTATCCAAACACCCCGAAGTCGAAGCAGCATTCCTAAAAGAAATAAGGCACATGCTACAGATTGATGACTAAAGAGTTTTTTCAGACTATTTTCCTCTTGCAGAAATAGCGGCAAATAGCTATGAGTACTTTTTTAAAAGACATCTACTGAACACTCCAATAGACAAGGGCATATGTTTCGAATTGGCTTAAAAATGCTTTTTGGTAATACGAGCAAATGTATTATCCTCCTTTCTGCCCTTACACTTTGTGCTCTTTTGATAACAGAACAAAGCGCTATCTTTTGTGGCATTATGCGCTGGTCTACCGCCCTTTTAGAAAACTCCAATGCAAAAATATGGGTAGTAAATCCACAGGTCGAGCAAGTGAACCAAACTACCCACCTACGAGACATCGACCTTTATCGAGTACGCTCTGTAAAAAATGTCAAATGGGCAATGCCTCTTTCTCTGACAGTTGTGCAGGCAAAAACAAAGAAAGGTTCTTTTGCTCAAGTGCAACTTGTTGGAATAGATGCTTCCACACTCGCTGGTGCTCCAAGAACGATGGTGAAGGGCTCTCAACACTCGATGCTCCAACCAAAAACTGTCATTATTGATCAGTTTGCCGCAGAAAGTCTTTGCCAAAAAAAAGGCTCAAAAATGGATATCGGGGATATTTTCGAAATCAATGATACCGAAGCGCGTGTAGTTGGCATATGCAAAGCGCAACGACACTTTTTTAACCATCCCTTTGTCTATTCAACTTGTTCTAACACACTTCAATATAGACCTAAACAGCGGCGCATGCTTAACTTCATCATCGCAGAGCCTCAAGACGGCATATCTGCACAAGAAGCTGTTAGAGAAATACGCAAAGAAACAGGCCTTAAGGCCTATTCAGAAAAGGATTTCTTCTGGAGTACGATTTGGTGGGTCTTTGAAAACACAGGTATTCCTATAGCGATAGGAACCACTGTACTTCTTGCCCTTATTGTCGGTCTATGTGTTTCAGGACAAACTTTCTACTCATTTGTTATAGAAAACCTACCGCATTTCGGTATTCTTAAAGCAATGGGATTAAGCAATAAAGAGCTTATCAAAATTTTATTTGCCCAAGCTTTTACTGTAGGCCTTTGTGGATATGGAATAGGAATGGGCCTTGCAAGCTTTTTCGGTTGGTGCTTTTTATACAATGAAATGCCCCCTTTCTATCTTCCTTATGAACTTATCTTCATAGTCCTTGCTGCAACCGTCAGCATCTGCCTCTTATCTGTCCTTCTGGCTGCTCAGAAAATCACCTCATATGATCCAGGAGAGGTATTTAGACAATGACCACTAAAGAAAAATCAGTCATTATTGAAAATGCATACAAGAGCTACTCCTCAGGCAATAGACAAGTACATGCTCTTGCCGATGTGTCGTTAGATATATACAAAGGAGAACTCATGATGATAGTGGGTCCTTCTGGTTCCGGGAAAACAACTCTTCTCTCTGTTATTGGAGGAACTCTGAGGCTCAATAGTGGATCAATTTCCATTTTTGATAACCCTCTACACTCAATGACTCCAGAAGAACTCACTATTTTTCGAAAAAAACACATCGGCTTTATCTTTCAACAGTTTCACTTAATCCCAACACTGACTATTGCAGAAAATGTAGCCATCCCTCTCCTTATTCACAAAATCCCTGCAGAAAAGGCCATAATTCAAGCAGAAGAAATGCTCGAACATGCCCAGCTATTTGACAAAGCACAAAGCTTGCCTAGAGAGCTCTCTGGAGGAGAACAGCAACGCGCTGCAATCGCACGAGCCCTTATTACAGAACCAGAATTAGTCATCTGCGATGAACCTACCTCGAGTCTTGATGCAGCAACAGGAAAAAAAATTCTTGAAATTTTACGTTCAATCACTCACAACACAAACAGATCTGTAATTATCGTAACGCATGATTCACGTATTTTAGATTATGCGGATCGTATTGCAGAGATGTCTGATGGCACCATAAAGGAGGTTCATGACTAGTATTAAAGGCCTTAGAATATCTGTAACTCTCGCTATACTTGGTATGATAATGACCTTACTCATTGTTCTGAAACAACACGCCCCCTACCCTGAAGACACAATGATGGTCTCACCACCTCCTTCAAACGTCTACATTGATGCAATTGCTGGCTCAGGAATTGTCGAGTCTCTTGAAGAAAATGTACAAGTTGGTATCCATATTCCAGGGATCGTTAAAACCATTTTTGCAAAAGCTGGGGACAAAGTAAAAAAAGGAGAACCTCTTCTTCTTATAGATGAAGACTTCTTACAAAATGACATTCAAGCAGAACAACTCGAAATGAAAGCAAAGGCTCTTGAAGTAAAGAAAATTAGAGAGCAGCTCAAACGTATAGAAAGTGTTGCAAACCCAAAAGCAATCTGTTTAGACGATTTAAAAAACAAAACACTCGACTGCAATATTGCACAAATGGACCTCAAAGCAAAAAAAAGAAGGATCAAAGCAAAAAAAGTACAACTTGAAAAACACCTTCTTAATGCGCCTAAAGATGGAATTGTATCACGCTTTACACCTAGAGTGGGAGAATATGTTTCAAACCAGTCTCAAGAATCTGCAATAGTCATCGGATCAAAACAGTTACAAATTCGAGCAGATATCGATGAAGAAAATGCCGAACGTATTCAAAAAGACCATCCTGCAGTTGCTTATACAAGAGGGTTAAGCAAAACTCCAATCGAACTTGAATTCCTTCGCATTGAGCCGTATGTGATCCCTAAAACAGCTTTAACCGGCAGAAGCAATGAACGTGTTGACACGCGGGTCCTTCAAGTTATCTACTCAGTGAAGGAAAGTGAAAAGCTTCCTATATATATTGGACAACAAGTTGATATCTACATTCAGGATAAGTAAAACATGCATAGAATACATACATCACTTTTTCTATCCTTGATTCTTCTCACAGGTTGCGCCTCTTACCACCCTGAGCCTATTCATACACCTCATATAGATGAATGGAAAAGTGGATGCGCCTCAGAGTCTTCTGTTGCTTTTAGAGAAAAGTGGTGGGAAATTTTTGGAGACCCTTTTTTAAACGAACTCGAGGAAAAAGCCCTTGCAAATAGCCCCTCTCTTCTTCTTGCAGTAGACAGAATTAGAGAAAGAGAGGGATTCTTTCAAGTGGAAAGAGCGCCTTTATTCCCCCACCTTCAAGTGGGCGGAAGTATTTCAAGGACCCGAGTTCCAGACAGCTCTGTTCCTTTACTCCAAATGCCCAGAACTCCTGGCTCCTCTGTCGCAATGCCTCCACCTTTTGCACCACTCAATATCCCACCAGGCCCAGTTCCTCCTCCAATCGCTCTCGGATCTCATTATCAAACCGAATACAAAATTGCCCCCAGAATGACCTACGAAATTGATTTTTGGGGAAAGTACATGAATGCCACACGAGCTTCCTTGGAAGATATAAAAAGTGCAAAAGAAGATTACTTAAGTGCCATACTAATTCTCACAACAGAGGTAGCTCTCCGTTATTTTGAATTGCAGGCTACCGATGCAGAACTTGACGTTACCCAAAGAACAATAGATGCTTATAAAGAGCAGATTGCCATTAATAAAGCAAGTTATGAAGCTGGTTTAAAGTCGCAACTCGAACAACTTCAAGCAGAATTTGAATACCAGAGTGTTCGAGCTGAATATATAGATATCTTACAACGCAGAACGCTCCTCGAAAACCTTTTAGCATCTACAATAGGAATCCCAGCTTCCTCTTTTCATCTACCTAAACTATCTTTTGAAAATAAGTGGCTTATCATTGCTCCTCAACTGCCTTCTGAAATACTCAAGCAACGGCCAGACATCCGCTCTCTTGAAAATCAAATCGAGAGAGAAAGGCTTCGTGTAGGCTCTGCAAAGGCTCTTTTCTTCCCCTCTGTTCCTCTCTACGCAGAGGCAGGGCACCTTTCTGACAGCCTCTCCTCTCTTTTTGACTGGAAAAACCGCATCCTCTCACTCACAGCTTCCTTCCTCATGCCTGTATTTGAGGGCGGTCGACTTAAAGGACAGGTCAATCAGGCAAAAGCTCGCTATGAAGCAGCTCTGCACCAGTATCTCGATGGAGTAATTATCGCATTCAAAGAAGTTGAAAATGCTCTTTTTGTAATGGAGTCTTCAAAGGAGCTCTACGGCATACGACAACTAGAATTTAGAGCAGCGCAGGATCAGCGAGATTTAACTAAAATACGTTATGATAATGGCCTCATAGACTTCCTCAATGTGATTTTTGCTGAAAGATCCCTTCTTGATTCTGAGAAAAATCTTATACGAACGAGTAGAAATCAAATTTTTGCAACCGTCTCTCTTATTAAGAGCCTTGGAGGCTCATGGGAGGAGCATTATCAGAAGCCAACCCTTCCTGAAAATGCGCGTGCGAGTGTTCCACCATCGACATATTCTAATACACTGCCGACAGGTATGCCAAAAGCTATTCTTGAACAAGACACTTGATGCTCTTGCAGCATCTCTTTTAAATAGAGTGCTGTTGCATCACCTTCGAGAGTTGAGTCTAAAGCAATAATCACCTCTTTCACACTACCCTCTTCGAGCCTCTTTTTCACACAAGCAAAGTGGTTCATATGTTCTGTTTTATCAAAGAAAAAGGAATCAAGCGGTGATAAAAGGGAGCCGAGAACCTGATAGACGCCATGAAACTCACCGGTCGCTTCAATGGAAAAAATATCTTTGGCATTGGCAACGAGACAGAGAAGGTCTTTTCGGCGAGAAGGGTTATGACAAAACACACAACCTCCACCATCTTGAAGAGCGCCACATTCAGCGCAAAAAGAAAGCTCTTCTCGCACGTCTCTGAGGGCAGACAGAAACTCTTCTACCTTACTTTGGTCCCATTCAAGAAGAAAGTCAAAAGCATAACGTGCTCCTGTGCGCTTTCCAACGCCTGGGAACTGACTAAAAAGACGAATTACTTTTTCAAGTGGTTTTGGGTATTTCATAAAAAAAAGATAGCGCAACACGACCATTAAGAGCAAGTAAAGGAATATTGCTGTTTATGCACATATCAATCATACTTAGAAAAAACAAAAGGAATTCTTATGTCTTTCTCAACAGACTGCGTGACCAAACCTTCTGCCCCTCCAATGCCTCCTGGAGGCCCTCATGAAGAGCAAAACTTCCAAAATCTTGAGCAAGCTCGGGCTACTGCTCTTTTAAGGCGCCCTCAAGAGCTCCAAGAAGAGGAACGAGCAACAAGGAGCGAGCGCTTTTCGCTTTTCATAACGGCCTTTGCCGTCACCCTCTTTACATGCGGTTTAGCACTCATTAATACCAATGTCCAACATATGTGGAACTCTGTTTTTACAGGAAGAAAACTCGTTCACATTCCCCTTGTAGATACAAGAGGCAACAGAAATCGAGTTACCTCAACTGCCCTTACTATATTCTATAGAGGCGCTCCTCAAGAGAATGATCTTTTTCGAGACGACTGTATCGTATGGGTAGATCAAAATGATCAAAGACACCTTGGCCAGTTTAAAGCAAATGATATCAATTCAATTGTTATGAGAAGGATCCAAGTTAAAGATCAAAGTTTACTCATGGGAGCCCTTGGAACCTCAATGGGCATCGACGACGATGAAGAAGAGGTTGTGCCAAAAGCATCGATAAAAAAATATGGTACTATTGCTCCTATGCTCTACGGGAGGCTTTTGAAAAGCACCCTTTTCTACGATATGCGAACAGTTCCGGGTGGTGAGAGGGCTTCCGATTTACGAGACAAGGTAGACACCTGGGTTTCAAGAAGGATTAGTCCTTTCTCCTAGAAAAAAAAGCTCTTTTATTGATAAGATAAGGATTAGAAATTTGATTAAAGGAATATACATATGAGTATAGAAAAAGAAGTAGTTGCCATCATTGCAGAGCAGTTTGGTATTGAAGAAGGAGAAGTTACTCCAACAAAGTCATTTCTCGACCTCGATGCCGATTCTCTCGACTTAACAGAGCTTATGATGACTTTAGAAGAAAAGTTTAACGTTGAAATTGCAGAGGATGCTGCAATGAAGCTAAAAACAGTTGGAGAGGTCATCGACTACATTAAGCTCGTCAAACCTACCGAATAACTTTCAAAGTTTCTTCTTAGAAACCAGGCTTTTTCTCAAAATGCCTGGTTTTTTTATTGTCCATGCAGAGCTAAGAACATGTATCGAGAAACAAAGATAAACATAAAGGTTGAAATCACATCATTACATGCTGTAACAATAGGCCCTGAGGCAACCGCAGGATCAATACCAATCCTTGAAAAAAAGAGAGGGGCAAAAGTCCCCAAAAATGTGGCTGTAAAGCAAGCGCTCGTCATACCGGTACCCACCACAATGCCTACAATCAGCGGCTCAATTTCAAAACTCTGAATACCATATACGTTCAGAAGATAGATGAACAAACCACAGAGTATTCCAAAGACAAGACCAATAAAGCTACCGATGGTAAGCTCCCTCTTTATAGTCTCTTTCTTTGATCCAGGAGTAATCTCACCAGTTGCCATCCCACGCACAAAGACGGTACTACACTGCAAGCCTACATTACCTGAAATACCTGCAATAAGTGGGGTAAAAAAAGGCAAAATAGAAAACCAGAAGAAATCTTTAAAAAGGGCCATACCTGTAGAGGTAGTAAGTCCAGCACAGAGCGTAACGATCAACCAAGGAGCACGGGAGAAAAACCTCTTTAAAAGCGGTTCATGCTCAGAAAGCTTCTCTGCAGTACCCGCAATCGATGCAAAACGTTCGTCTGCAATATCTTCCATCACCTCGACGACATCTTCATAACTGATAACTCCGAGAAGATGGTCTTTATCGTCAATGACTGGCAGCGCATCAATTTTATAGCGCTCAACCAAATCGACAACCTCTTCCCTGTCCTCTTCTGGACCTACACTATGAAGAACAGGCTGCATCACTTGCTTTATTGTAAGGTGGTCAGGGTTGACTATGAGGTTCCTTGCAGGGACAAAGCCAATCAGCTCCTCATCTTCATTAAGGACAAAAACACTTCGTGTCAGCTCAATACCAGGGTTCTCCCTAACTGCTTCACTTACCTCTCCGATTGTCTTCATCAGAGGAAAGGCGAAAAATTCGTTTGTCATCAAACGACCAGCCGTCTTCCTTCCATGCTTTTGAAGCTCTCTAATGCGCATTTGCTTTTGCGGTTCGAGCGAGTCAGTAACACGCCTTAGACGTCGACAAGGAAGAGCATCGAGAACGTCCACCGCTTCATCTGGAGGCATTTTTTCTACGAGATGCTTAATTTCCTCATCAGAAAGATGACGAAATATAGATGCTCTTGTATTAATCCCTATATGAATCATGAAGATCATCTGTGCGGGAAGGTCGGGAAGGTTCTCATACACGAGATAGCGTGCACTCAGAGGAAGGTGCGTTACGACGTGAGCAAGGTCAATAGGATCATGTTCAATTGCAATCTTTGCAACCTCACTCGCCACAATCTGCGCAGTAGACGTATGAAAGGCAGATTCGAGCTTTTCCATAAGAATATCGCTGATATCAGCCTCTTCTTCGCCTTGCTCCTCTCTTTCGATATCTTGATCTTCATCAGAAAAAGCCATGCTACCCTCTTTCCTTGTAAAAAAAAAGTATAGATGATCCCAGCCTTCTTTCCAAGAGAAAAAGAAAAAATTATTCCTGGCTTTTATTTATAAAATATATTATAATTTTTTCTCAATTTAAGGTTTTTATGCATAATTTACGAAATATTGCGATTATCGCACACATTGATCATGGTAAAACAACGCTCCTAGACAGCTTGTTAAAACAGTCTAACATATTCAGATCCAATCAGATAGTTGAAGAGAGGATGATGGATTCCTATGACCAGGAAAAAGAGCGTGGGATTACTATTTTTGCCAAACACACGGCTGTAGAATATAAAGATTGCAAAATTAATATTATTGATACCCCTGGCCACGCCGACTTTTCATGTGAGGTTGAGCGAACTCTTGGTATGACTAGCTCTGTGCTTCTCCTCGTCGATGCCCAAGAAGGCCCAATGCCTCAGACCCGCTTTGTTCTTTCAAAAGCACTCAAGATGGGTTTAAAGCCAATTGTCGTCATCAATAAAATTGATAAGAGTTTTGCAAACCCTGATAGAGCTCTTGACTTGACCTTTGACCTTTTTGTCGAGCTCGGTGCTCATGATGAACAACTCGACTTCCCCTACTGCTTTGCCTCTGGAATTGGTGGTTTTGCCATGAAAGAGATCGACGATGAGCGTACAGACATGAAGCCCCTTCTCGATATGATTGTCGAGCATGTGCCGCCCCCTTCAGGATCAAACGATAAGCCTTTTTTAATGCAAGTCTCCTCTATCCATTATGATGAATACTTAGGGCGAAAGGCATGCGGTAAGATTGATGCTGGTGTAGTGAAAAAAGGCGATACAATTTTCCATATGAATGATCAGGGCGAAAAGAAAAGAGCTACAATCTCAAAAATTGAGACCTTCCTTGGCCTGCAACGAATCGAAGTTGAAGAGGCAACAACCGGTGATATTGTTCTTCTTGCAGGTATTTCAGATATTACTATTAGCGACACGCTTTCTTCTGATGCAATTGAGGAAGCCCTCCCCTCTCTTTCCGTGGGTGAGCCTACCCTATCGATCGATATCTCTGTCAACTCAAGCCCATTTTCAGGAAGAAGCGGCAAATACCTTACCGCAAATAAGCTTCGAGAGCGGCTTGAAAAGGAAAAAGAGGCCAATGTCTCTCTAAAAATATCTTTCTGTAAAGAGCGTACAGATACAATGAGTGTCGCAGGCCGTGGTGAACTCCACCTCTCTGTTCTTATCGAACAGTTACGACGTGAAGGGTACGAACTCTCAATCAGCAAGCCTCGTGTCCTCTTTAAAAAAGAAGAGGGAGTCCTCTTAGAACCAGAGGAGAGGGTCTATATTGAAGTGCCCGAAGAGTTCTCTGGCCAGGTGATTGAGGAGCTCTCAAGACGACGTGGTGAGATGCAGCACTTTGAAACGAATGAGCAGGGCATTACCCAACTTGAATTTCTCATACCTACAAGAGGCCTTATGGGCTATAGAGGCGAGTTTTTAACGGCAACCCGTGGTCTTGGTATCCTCACCTCTCTGTTTGAAAAGTTTGTTCCCTTCAAAGGGGAAATTGTCGGCCGCCGCCAAGGGGTGATGATCGCCTCGATGGCAGGAAAGGCTACCGGCTATGCAAGCTTTACCCTCCAAAATAGAGGAACTCTCTTTACAGAAGCACAGCAAGATGTGTATGAGGGTATGATTGTTGGAGAGCATTCTCGTGACAATGACCTTGTCGTCAACATTACAAAAGAAAAACAGCTGACAAACGTACGTGCTTCAGGATCTGATGAAAACATTATCCTGTCGCCTCCTCGTCGCTTTACCCTTGAAGAGGCTATCGCCTACATTGAGGATGACGAGCTTGTAGAGGTAACCCCCGACTCGATTCGTCTTCGAAAGATCTTCCTTAATGAGACAGATCGAAAGCGCGAAGAGCGAGCAAAGGGGCGTTAATTAAGTTTCAAAATAGAAGCACCCTTTTATTAAAAATTTTAAAATAAAAACTAACTAATACCAGAGGATTTTATGAGTGCCGCAAGACCAATAGATTGTTTATTACGTACATTGAGTGCAGATACATTAACAAAGGAAGTCGCCTTAATGTCTCTAAGTGATCACACAAGAACTGTTTTGCAAGTAGCTGGAAACACATTAGCACAGGCAGCTGAGCAAACGCCGCCCCATCCCACTAGAGATTCACATCTTGGTGAACAGAAAGAATCATCTAAAAAAGCGCCCGCCTCGCAGCCTCCTAAGCCAGCAGTACTGAGCCCAGAACAGATTGATAGGAATTTCTTGGATCTGTTAAGAAAACAGTTGTTGGGGTATGAGATTTCTCCCGAAGCGTGTGAGAGAATCTTTACTTTAGAAAAGGATTATAGACCTCAATATTTAGTGCCTGCCCTCTTCAATCGATACTTTCCAGAGCCCTATAGTTCATCTACTTACAGACAAGATCAAAAGGCTAGTGATTTAGCGAAAGGGTTATCGCTTTTTTATCTAAAAAATGAAAAGGGGGAATCGATTTACAAAGGGAGATTTAACCTTCAAGCAGCAGATAAAATATTACGTGAAGTTGCTATACGAAACACTTCTCGAGCAAAAAAGCCTTATTTTAGCAAGTCACCTATTTTAGATCGTTGCTTTAATCCAATACATCTAAAAGATTGTACCATTCGGTTGGTAGAAGAGGAAGAATTTGCAAGTGGACTGCCACTATTCATGGGAGAGACGACAAAAACGTGCCAAACTATCGGAAAACTTGGAGGCGGAATAGCCTTAGACACTTTGCTATCTCCGCACTTACAGCTTGTCGTGCTCACAAGAAAAGTAGAGACCGCAACAGGTCCAGTCGAGATGGTCTTAGGAAACTCCTTGCTGTATCTATCAGAAGATAAAAAAAAGGTAGTCTTTTGCTCCCTCGAAACAGTTGGTATTAGGCCTAGTATTGCTAGTCTTTTGATTAGACGAGCAGCATTAGAGGTCTTTAACCATGTGAGAGATTCTGGTATTACTTCTGTTCAAATTGGAATCGGAGGCGGAACGCTGAATAACCTTGGCCACTCTGACTATATCTTTAAAATACATGAAGGAGAAGCCGTTACACCATTTGAAAAGGTATTAAAGCAAGAGGCTTTACCAGACGATTTAAAAATGCTTGCTGCTGATATTCAAAAAAAAGGAAAACTGAATGGCGTACTTTTTACCATGGACCACACAGATATGCGAATGTTTGGTGGGCTCACTCGCTCTGCTGATTCCAGATATCGAATGAATTTGGTTGATGCAAGTAACAGCGTATCTTTAAAAGCTATACTAGAAAACGATGAAAAGCCCTTTGCCACTGCATCCCTCCCTCGAACACAGCAAAAAGCCGACAAAGACCCCTATGATCATACCTATGAGACAAGACATAATGGCTCACGCAGATATGACCCCTATTTAATTGGAAAATGTTCGTGGTAAGGACGTTGCTTTAATTTTGCCCTAGACAACACGGTCTCTCCTAGGTATTATTTTTATAAGTTAAAACCCAACTTCATGCCCTATTGCCAACTGCGGCAAATGCACAGCCAGGAGATGCAAGATGCTCTCTGTGGTTTTGGGCGAAGTTGGCAATAGGGCATGAAGTTGGGTTTAAAAGGACGTATACTGGTTTATGAAAAAAGATGACAAGATTACAATAACGACACTTTGTGATAATAGTGTTGGACATGTAGGTGTACTGGCAGAATGGGGGCTGAGCATGCTTATAGAAACCCCCTCCAACACCATTCTGTTCGACACAGGGCATCAGACAACCTGTGTCCATAATGCAAAAGTCCTGGGAAAAGATTTATCCAAAGTCGACACCATCGTTTTAAGTCACGGTCATATGGATCACACTGGCGGCCTTTTGCCAGTACTCAAATCCATTAACACAGACCTTTATACCAAGAAGCCTCGTAAAATCGATATCATCGCCCACCCCGATATATGGCAAGCAAAATATGACATCGCCGATGAGAGCTGTGTGTGGGCTGGAATGCTAGCAAGTAGAGAATTGCTCGAAAATAATGGAGCCTCCTTCACCTTGTCACCATCACCCTTTTGGCTAACAGATGATATGGTGATGACAGGAGAAATCCCAATGCAAACTCCATATGAGCATCTTGATGAGGATATGGTTCACAAACATGAGAACCATTTTGCTCAAGACCAACTCGCAGATGACCAAGCGCTCGTTATCAAAACTTCCAAAGGCCTCATTGTCGTCTTAGGATGTGCTCACAGAGGCCTGATCAACACTTTATTACATGCTCAAAAAATCACCAATGAACAGCGTATCTATATGGTTCTCGGAGGAACGCACCTCCTTTTTGCGTCAAAAGAGCAAATAGAAAAAACGATTGCTGCGTTACAGGAACTGAATGTCCAAAAAATCGGTGTATCTCATTGCACAGGACTGCCAGCATCAGCAAAGCTGTCACTGGCTTTAGGCGAAAAGTTCTTTTTCAATACTGCTGGAACACAGTTAGAAATTGATACAGACTAATGGCAAAAAGTCTTTCTGTGGATAGGTGAGAGGCCATATTGCATAATTGCTTCTCGATGAGCCTTTGTACCATACCCCTTATGCTTTTTAAAACCCCACTCAGGATAGCGTGCATCATATGTGCGCATCAAGCGATCACGTTCAACCTTTGCGATAATTGACGCTGCAGCAATTGACTGACTTAACGAATCGCCCTTGATAATAGGCTGGTGGGCAATATCTAGCTCCTTAATGCCATCTCGACCATCTATAAGAACAAAATCTGGTCTTGTTGATAGCTTTAAGACTGCTTCTTTCATAGCATAGAGGGTTGCCCTACGTATATTTATCTCTTCAATTGTATCATGATCAACTACTGAAATAGCATAGACAAAGCCTGGGAGGTTGATGAGGAACTCATAAATCTCCTCTCTTTTATTTTCTTTGATTGTTTTGCTATCTTTGAGTATTGAGTAACGCTCAAATTGGGGAAGAATAGCAGCAGCAGCGACAACAGGACCAGCCAAAGGACCCCGCCCTGCTTCATCGACACCTGCTACTAAATGGATATCTCTTGCTTTGAGGTATCGCTCTAAGGCAAGATAAGACCTGTCTTCTTTCACATCTTGCAAAAAACAGGTCTCAATAGAAAAATTACTCTGCAGCATTCACTACAGCTTCTTCTTTCTCTTCTGCTACTGCTTTTGGAGCCTTTGCTTTTTCCTGACCAGCGTAGTAACCTTTTACCTTTGCAGCCTTGCCAGACTTGCCTCTGAGGTAATACAGTTTGCTACGGCGCACTTTACCCTTCTTCATCACTTCAATTTTCGCAATGTTTGGGCTGTGAAGGTAGATTGTTTTCTCTACGCCCCCACCATGTGCTACACGGTAAAGAGAAACAGTTTCTGAAATACCTTTGCCTTTTTGTGCAATGACAATACCTGTAAAGACCTGAAGACGCTCTTTTCCTTTTTCATCGACAATGCGTGTCTGCACACTCAATGTGTCACCAATTGAAAAAACAGGAACATCTTTCTTTACTTGTCTTTCTTCAAACTGCTGTATTTTTGGATCTCTACTCATTTTTCCTTTTCTCCTTTAGGAGTTCTCATATAAATCAGGTCTCATGACCTCTGTTTTTTTTCGAGCTTCGCGCTTTCTCCAAAGCTCAATTTCTTTATGGTTGCCTGAGAGCAACACCTGAGGCACTTTCATGCCCTCGAAGTTCTCTGGCCTCGTATAATGGGGCCAATCAAGCAATCCTGATTCAAAAGAGTCCTCATGCACCCCTTTCTGGTCGCCGACAACCCCCTCGATAAATCGAGACATTGCGTCTATAAAGACACATGCGGCAAGGCAGCCATTTGTCAACACAAAGTCACCAATACTGATCTCTTTGTCGACCTCTTTCTGTATCACTCTTTCGTCAATACCTTCGTAGTGACCACAGATGATGAGCATCTCTTTCTTTTTTGCCATCTCTTTTGCAAGAGAGGCGCTTAATTTTTCACCTTGTGGAGACATATACACCACATAGGTATCTTCTCTTTTTCGAGCTTCAATTGCTCTCGTGAGAGGTTCTGGCATTAATACCATACCAGGGCCTCCCCCGTAGGGCCTATCATCTACTTTCCTGTGCTTGTCGAGGGCATAATCTCGAATATTTACGAGATTAATCTCGATTAAAGCCTTCTCCTGAGCGCGCTTCAACATGCTTTCGCTTAAAGGCCCCTGAAAGTACTCAGGAAAAAGTGATAGTACCTCTATGTGCACTACTTCTTTTTTCTTTTAAGAAGCTGCTTTTTCTTTTTCTCCTCTTTCATTAAAAGGATACCTTTTAATAATTCTGGAGATGCTTCTTTCACTAAAGAAGTGACTCTTTCTGTCATTTGAGCGCCTTCTTGCATCCAATGCATGATACGTTCATCTTGTAGTGCCACTTTAAGATCACCCTTTTGTAATGGGTTGTACCATCCTAAAGCTTCTAAGTATTTACCATCACGTGGAGAGCGACTATCTACAGCTACGATTCTGTAATGAGGTCTGTTCTTGCATCCCTGTGCTCTCAGGCGTATTTTTACCGCCATAATAATCCTCCGACCATCTTTTTTAATGATTTGTTTCCTGAAAAATTTTTAAATAACTCTTTCATCTTCTTAAATGACTTTATCATCTTATTGACTTCGTCAAATGTGGTTCCACTTCCTCTCGCGATACGTTTTCTTCGCGTAATAGAAAGCTCACACTTCATCTTTCTTTCTTTAAAAGTCATTGAAAGAATGATTGCTTCAAACTTCTTTATTTCTTTGTCGTCTACGTCGACATTTTTTAAGGCTGAAAAACCTGGCATCATCGAAAAGAGGCTCTTCATCGAACCCATCTTCTTAATCATCTTCGACTGAGTAAGAAAGTCCTCAAAGGTAAAGGAAGCTGTCCTCATCTTCTCTTCGAGAGCTTTTGCATCCTCTTCTTTAATGTGCTCTTCAGCTTTTCGCACCAAATTAATGGTGTCGCCCATGCCTAAAATTCTATCTGCCATCGATGTCGGGTTAAACAGCTGGAAATCTTCCGGCCTCTCCCCTACACTCTCAAACTTCAGTGGCTTTCCAGTTACTTCTCGTATGGAAAGCGATGCACCTGCTCTCTGCGAGCCATCGAGCATCGTTAAAATCGTTCCCGTAAGCTCAATTTGCTCTGAGAAAAGGTGGGCAGAGCGCACTGCATCCTGTCCCAACGCTGCGTTTGCAACGTATAAAATCTCTTCTGGCTGGGTAATTGCTTGCATATCACTCAGCTCTTGCATCAACTCATCATCTACGTGAAGCCTTCCTGCCGTATCAAAAATGAGAAGATCCCACTTTTCAATCTTTGCGGCCGCAAGCGCACGTTTTGCAACTTCCCTAGGATCTTTCATTCCTGGGACTGAGAAAGAACTTACTCCACCCTCACTAGCCAGTGTCTCGAGCTGGTCAACCGCACCTGGACGCTGTAAGTCACATGCAACCACACATGGATTAAGGTGAGAGCCCTTTTTCTTTGCATAGAGAGCGAGCTTTACCGCAGAAGTCGTCTTTCCTGCACCTTGCAGTCCTGCCAGCATCAAAGAAGCGGGCCTTTTCTTAAAATGAATCCCCTCCTCCTCTGATCCCATCAAGCTTACAAGCTCATCATGGACAATTTTTGCAAATTGCTCTGCAGGTTTGACATTTTTTATAAGCTCCAAACCGGCAGCTTTCTCCTTAACTCCTTTAATAAATTTTTTCACAATGCCATATTGAGCATCTGCCTCAAGAAGAGCAAGACGAACATCATTAACAGCCTCCTGAATATTCTCAGGGGTTAATGTCTTCTTTCCGGCTAACTTCGAAAAAACGGAGAAAAATTTATCACTTAAGGATGAAAACATACAATTTTAATTTAGCTAAATAAAATGAGCTATCAGTATAGCCGAAAGGGGTATTTTTGTGACAGTGTAAAGATACCCTTCTTTCTGGTAAAAAATTAAAAATAAAACTACGTATAAAAACAAAGGATGAAAATGATTTTATGAGACGTCTAACAGCTCGATGAATCGATCATGGCCATTGATATCTTTTTGTAGAGACGCCTTTTTCCCAAAAAGCTGCTGCACTCTTTTTCCTTGGTTATACCCAACCTCAAGAAAAAGAGCCTTCTTAACATATTGAGGATACTCTTTTGCAATCCTTTCATAAAACTGATAGCCAGAAACTCCGCCCACAAGAGCGGTCCTCGGCTCATACAGCTTTACCGATGGATCTAATTGGTTATATTCCTCTTCAGAGATATAGGGAGGGTTGGAAATACAGAAATCCCACTCTCTTTTTTGCACATTTGCAAAAAGATCACTCTGAATTAACTCAACCTCCAGCTCATTCAAGGTCGCATTTTTCTTTGCAACCCCTAAAGCATCTCGAGAGATGTCTAAAAGAGAAACCTCCATTTCTGGAAATTCTTTTTTGATTGAAAGGCCTATCGCACCAGAACCAGAGCACAGATCTAAAACCTTACCGCTTGTAATACCCTTTTCCTTAAAAAAATGGGTAACACGAGAAACAAGCTCCTCAGTCTCTTCTCGAGGAATAAGAACACTCATGTCGACGAAAAGTTCTAAATGAGAAAAAGAAACCTTACCCTCAATATAAGCTAAAGGCTCATTCATAATAAGACGTTTTAAACCATCCCTGAGGGCTTTTTTCTCCTCTTCTTTTACAGGTTTTTCAAAATTGCAAAAAAGATCAAGACGAGGCATCCCCAATATGTGTGCAAACAAAAGCTCAACATCTTTTTTTATAACCGAAGGATTTTTTTCTTTTACGAATGCATGAGAGAGGGTTAAAAGTTCCCCAATTGTTTGCATATCTACTCTTGATGCTGAGAGTAAGTTACAAGGGCGATACTAAATTCTTCGAGATCTCCATTCATCACGCGATCGAGATTATACTTAGTAAGGTTAATTCTATGGTCTGTCACCCTGTTCTGGGGGAAGTTATAGGTTCTAATTTTCTCTGCACGCTCACCAGAACCTACCTGCTTTGCACGCGTAGAATCGGTTTCCTCTTTTTGCTTTGCCCTTTCAGCTTCAAGGATACGTGCTTTTAAGACACGCATTGCTTTTTCTTTGTTCTTATGCTGGCTTCGCTCTTCCTGACAGAAGACAACAATACCTGTCGGAATATGGGTTAAGCGTACGGCACTATCTGTCTTATTGACATGCTGTCCACCAGCTCCAGAGGCTCTTGTCGTATCAACACGGAGATCTTGTTCATTGATTTGGATCGTATTATCCTCATCAGGGGGCTCAACGAGGGCTGCAACTGTAATTGTCGAAGTGTGCACCCTTCCTTGAGCCTCGGTTTCAGGCACACGCTGGACTCTATGAGTTCCTCCCTCAAATTGGAGAAAGCGGTAAACGTTGGTTCCTGAAAAGACGAGTACACATTCTTTGTAGCCGCCAAGATCCGACTCTGTTGCAGAAAGCATCTCTACCTTCCACCCCATTGCATCAGCATACATCTGGTACATGCGAACACAGTCTGCAACAAAAAGCATCGCTTCTTGGCCACCAGTTCCTGCACGGAGCTCTATAATGGTATTTGCATGATCGTAAGGACCAGGAGGGATAATAAGGAGTTCGAGCTTAGTAGAGACCTCTTCAAGTTCTTTTTTAAGCTTTTCATTATCTTCTTCAAGAATAGCGAGAAACTCCTCATCAGTCTCTGCTTTTACAAGCTGTAGGTTATCTTGAAGCTCTTTCTCGATTTTCTCTTTACGCTCGGCAAATTCTTTGACTTGCTGTAAATAAGAATGCTCTTTGGCACATTTCGAGTATCGAGCACGCTCTTTTGTGATATCTATATGAGAAAGCTCCTCTTCGACCTCTGTGAGTCGACTGAGGAGCTTTTCGATCTTTTGTTGCATAGAGAGTTACGCTTTTTTCTTTGCAGTTTTTTTCGTTGCTGGTTGCTCTTCTTCTTGTTGGTCTCTCTTTTCTTGCTCTTGTTGCGCTTTTTGCTGTACAGCTTTATAACGGTTGCGGAACTTATCGATTCTTCCTTCGGTGTCAACAAACTGCTTTCCACCTACAAAGTATGGGTGTGATGAGGCTGAAATTGCAACGTGGCATGCTGGGTATTCAACGCCGTCAAACTCTTCTGTTTCCTTAGGCTGCATAGTTGTGCCAAGGAGGTACTTCTGTCCTGTTGAGGAGTCCACAAAAAGCACTTTTTGGTACGTTGGGTGAGTGTCTTTCTTCATAAATTTCTTCTCCAAAAATAAATAATGAACCAAAGTATAGCGAAAATGGTCCTATAACTCAATATTTTTGTTGAGGCCCTCGGAGACCTTAAAAATTCCTTGCCAAATTATGTTAATTTGTTTTATAATTTTTAAAATTTTTATAGTTTAGGTAATAAATATCATGAAGTTATGGGTATCAATTCTTATTGCAATGATTACTGGAACCATTGTCGGACTCCTTTTCGGTGCTGATGCAGAGTGGTTAAAACCAGTTGGCTCTCTTTTTATCAAATCTCTTCGCATGCTCATTGTTCCTCTTATCTTCTCATCGATGATT
>Ga0180433_10002195_pt1 | contig 30683 bp, 34 predicted proteins | sample SS_ome_8_FD_132980 | JGI IMG/M metagenome (GOLD analysis project Ga0180433, IMG submission 132980) | Hypersaline lake sediment archaeal communities from the Salton Sea, California, USA - SS_1_D_1 metaG | ecosystem: Environmental > Aquatic > Non-marine Saline and Alkaline > Hypersaline >... | reverse complement strand
CACCGGGGAGAGATATTCGGCTTTCTGGGGCCCAATGGCGCCGGAAAGAGCACCACGATACGAATGCTCTGCGGCATACTCCTCCCCTCCTCGGGCGAGGGCACGGTGTCGGGATATGATATCATCAACGAAAATGAAGAGATCAAGAAGGTCATCGGTTACATGTCACAGCGCTTTTCCCTCTATGATGATCTCACCGTGGTCGAGAACCTCCGGTTCTTCGGAAGCATTTACGGGCTCGAAGGGCGCACCCTGCAGGAGCGGATCGCGGTGGCGCTCGATATGGCGGAGATAGGCAGGAGAAGAGATGCACCGGTGAAGAGCCTCCCCGGCGGCATCAAGCAGCGGCTCGCGCTCGGTGCCGCCATTCTGCACGATCCGCCGATTCTTTTCCTCGATGAGCCCACCTCCGGCGTTGATCCGGTAATGCGGAGGAACTTCTGGGATATCATATACCGCTTCTCGGAGGAGGGCAAAACCATCTTTGTCACCACCCATTACATGGATGAGGCCGAACACTGCGATCGCATCGCCCTTATCATTGCGGGCGAGATTATCGCCCTCGATACGCCGCAGCGACTCAAGGAAGCTCTTCCCTTCAGCGTCTATGCGCTCCGCGTGCCCGATTTCATAAAGGTTTTTGAAATGGTCTCACCGCTCCCCTTCGTCGAAGAGGCGGCGATATTCGGGAACGAGATACACCTTCTCTGCGAGAAGGGATTTCCCCTCAGGCGAGAATTGAAAAAGGTGCTGGATGAGCGGGGGGTGCGCTCCTGCCGGATTGAACGGATCATGCCGACGCTCGAGGATGTTTTTGTTATCAATGCCCGAAAATACGGCGTTACGGAGCGGTGAAGAAGGCTCCTGCTTCGCTGCACGAAACTTATGCGCCGCATTCTTCGAGGTTGTTGGTAATGGCGATGGTTTTCCCCATCGCCCCCCTGATGGTGATCTCGCCGCTGCTCTCGACAGCTCCCCGCAGGATTTTCTCTTTGAAGTTTCCCCGTTCGAAGGTAAGGGTGATTTTACTCTTCCCGGTGCTGTAGGTTCCGCTCCCCTTGAGCTTCAGATCGTAGACCTCGAAGGTGAATGATCCATCCCCGTTGAAGCGTATTGAGCCGTGTGGATTGATGCGCATCATGTAATCGGCGATGTAGACGCTCCACCGCACCGCGACGAGCATCTCCCGGAGATCTGCCGGGTTGTCGAAGGACTTCCCGGCGAGAAGGTGATATTTGAGCGTGCTCCTGACACAGGTGAGATCCGCATCCCCCACCATCCGCTCTCTCCGCTCCGGTGATATCGCAATCGATCGTTCGAGGTGATAGAGAATGACTGACAGCGTGGCGTCGATTTCTCCGCAGGGTCCCTCCTTCTCTCGTATCAGGCAGAGGGTGCAGGCGAGATTGTAGTGAGCGAGATAATTTGAGCCGTCGGCCTCGATGGCCTTCCTGAACGATTCACTCGCCGCTGCCAGCTCTCCTTTCCGGTAGAGATCTATTCCGGTACTGTTGAGCGATCGGGACTTCGGCGAGTGTGCCGCAAGCGGGAGCAGAGAGGTCACGGCAAGAAGAGCGGTGATCACAAGCGTGAAAGGGGGTGTCCTTCTTTTCACAGCATTTCTCCTGTTTGTAAGCACCCCCAGGCGACACGTCGACGTGTCGCCACACGTCGACGTGTCGCCTGAGGGGAATCACCTCAATTTTTGCTTGCCGAGATCTCCATCCCTCTCCTGATTGCCCTGAGATTATCGGGAATGGTCTCTTTCAGCCGCTCGGGAATGACGTTGTCGATAACCGCTTCCAAATCTTCCGGGTTCAGGAAATCCATCCGCTCGATGAGCGCGCCGAGGGCAATCATGTTGGCGAATCTGCTGTTGCCGAGGGCGAGGGCCTCATCGTTGCACCGCACAGTGATGATTTCGATATCGTCGCGGTTGAGAAGCTCCTCGTCAATGAGGCTCGTATTCGCGATGAGAACACCACCGGGAGCCACCTGCTGCTGATACTTCTCGAGGGCAATTGAGTCCATGGCAATAACGGAGAGGGGGTGATTGGTAATTGGCGAGCCTATCTCCTCATCTGACATGACCACAACGACAATGGTCCGCCCCCCGCGCTTCTCGACACCGTAGGAGGGGAGGTAGGTGACCTCGAGCCCCTTCTTGATGACGGCTTCAACCAGAATCTGGCTTATCACCTGAATGCCCTGGCCGCCGAATCCTGCCATGATGACGTCGAAATACATCGGGTGCCTCCCTACAGGAAATCCTTTCCCGTTCTCTCTTTAAAGACCCCCAGGGGGAAGTAGGGGATCATCTCCCGTTCAATAATATCGAGCGCCTCGAGCGGGGTCACCCGCCAGTTGGTGTTGCACGTTGAGAGGAACTCGACCATGGTGAAGCCCATCTCGTCCATCTGCATCTGAAGGGCTTTCACCACCGCCTTCTTGGCCTGATTGACGTTCTTCGGCGTATGAAGCGAAACGCGAACCGAATAGGCGACGCCCTCGAGCGTCGCGAGGAGCTCTGCCATGCGAATCGGGTAGCCCTCTGTCTTGAACTCCCGCCCGTAGGGGCTGGTGGTGGTCTGCTGCCCCAGGAGGGTGGTGGGAGCCATCTGGCCGCCGGTCATGCCGTATACCGAGTTGTTGACATAGAACACGGTGATGTTTTCGCCTCGATTCGCCGCGTGAATAATCTCCGAGGTGCCGATGGCGGCCATGTCGCCATCACCCTGATAGGCGAATACAATCTTGTCGGGCTGCGCGCGCTTCATTCCCGTTGCACAGGCCGGCGCTCTCCCGTGCGGCGCCTCCAGGACGTCGATGAGGAAGTAGTTGTAGAGAAAGACGGAGCATCCCACGCCGGGTATGCCGATGGTCCTTTCGGTGATGTTCAGCTCGTCGAGCCCTTCTGCGATGAGCCGATGCGCAATCCCGTGCGTGCATCCGGGACAGAAGTGTGTCGGGGTATCGATAAGCGATTTTGGTCGTTCAAATATCTTATTCATGGTTTTCCTCATTGCATTCTGTCAATGGCACCGCCCTCATGTTCCCGCTCCTCCTCTGCGTTGCTTCGATCGTTTCTGTGCCGGTATCACTCCAGTGCCCTTTTTATCTCGCGGACGATGTCGTCGGGATAGGGGACGCCGCCCCCCGGCCTGCCGTAGAATGAGATCTTCGTTTCACGGTGAGAATAGTTCTCAACGTCCCGCAGCATCTGGCCGGTGTTCATCTCAACCACGAGCACGTTCTTGATCTTCGAGGAGTATTCGTAGGCCGCCTTTTCGGGGAACGGGAAGAGGGTAATCGGCCTGAGGAGGCCCACCATGATCCCCTCTGCACGGGCATTCTGAATGGCCGTTTTGGCGATACGTGACGGCAATCCGAAGGCGATGATCATAATCTCGGCATCATCGAGCTGATAGGCCTCGGAAAGAGTCTCATTTTCCCGCATCCGATCGTATTTTTCCTTCATGATGAGGTTGTGCGCTTCCTGCTCTCCGTCGGCCAGGTAGAGCGATTTCAGCAGCTGTGGCTTTCTCTTGCTGGCGCCGGTCAGCGCCCACGGTTTTTCGGGGACGATTATCGGCTCTTTCGGAGTCAGACGGCACGGCTCCTGAAACTGGCCTATCATCGCATCGGAGATAATCATGGCGGGATTTCGGTATTTATCCGAGAGCTCGAATGCCTTGATGGTGAGGTCGAACATCTCCTGCACCGATGCCGGCGCCAGGACGATATTATGATAGTCGCCGTGTCCGCCGCCGTGCACTGCCTGATTGTAGTCGCCCTGCGTGGGAGCGATGCCGCCGAGTCCCGGTCCGCAGCGCATGATGTTCACCACCACACAGGGAATATCGGAGCCGGCCATGTACGATAAAGCTTCCTGCATGAGCGATATCCCCGGTCCGGAGGAAGATGTCAACGCCCGCATGCCCGATGCTGCCGCCCCCATAACCATATTTATCGAGGCAATCTCACTTTCTGCGGGAATGAAGATGCCGCCCACTTTGGGGAGGTTCAGCGCCAGGTATTCCGGGATATCGTTCTGCGGCGTGATGGGATACCCGAAGTAGAATTGACATTTGGCTTCAATGGCGCCCTTCGCCAGCGCAATATTCCCCTTGGTGAGTTTCCTGACGGTGCTCATTTGTATACCTCAATAGCGGTATCCGGACACATTATCGCGCATGTCTTACATCCGGTACACCGGTCCTCTTCCTCCTGCATGAATTCAGCAGGAAAGTATCCCTGCTTGTTCATAGTTTCGGATATTCTGATCAGCTCTCGCGGGCAGTATTTCACGCAGAAATAACATCCCTTGCAGCGGTCCCTGTCGATTTTAATGAATGCCATGGGCAATGATATCCTCGGCTCTCTGCAATAAGGGATTTTCGACCGGCACTTTCCTCCTCCCTCTCGATCGTTTCGCAAAAACGGAGCGTGGAACGGTACTGTTCGATGAGAGAAAATTGCCGGAGGCCGATCCCGATGGTAGCACGTAATGAATTAATTATTCGCAGGGGCGAATACGTGTCAATAAAAAGAATTGGTTTTCCGTAAATAATTGCTTGAAAGATTTTGTCTCAGCGTGTACCCTTATTTTGTGTTAAGTAATGTGCTCACCGAAGAATCCTATGGATAAAAAAGAGAGAATAGAGCTCATCAGAAAGGGCAATGAGCTTTTCAACAAGGGGGAGATCGAGAAGGCCGCCGTGGTATTCAGAAAAACCGGCTACCGCGACGGCCTGACGAGAATAGGCGATCACTACTTCTACGAGAAGAAGCAGCCGCTCATCGCTCTGAAGTATTACAAGATGGTCAACAAGGTGGAGAAGGTTAACGAGATCTTCGAGCGGATGGTCTTCGCTCTGGGAAAGTGGCTCGGTGAAGATACGGTAAAGGGTGAATCCCCGGCACAGAAGGTTGACCGGAAGGTTGAATTGCCCCCCCTGAAGGTTTCTCCCAAATTGAAGATTCTCGCCGAAGAGATTCTCAACAGGGAAAAGGGAAAGCAGTAAACTCCTGATTCGCTGAGAAGTGAAATGAAAGTATTTGTCAAGATAATAGTAACCGTGCTGACCGGCATACTGATCGGCTATCTCGGCATTGCTGCGGCATTCCTTCTCGAGGCAACGGATGCGGTCGTCTGCAACAGCAATTCCTGGAAGACACTGAAGGGAATCGGCAGTGCCGATGCCAATGCCCTTACGAGAGCGTTCATTGCAAAGATAGGCTTATTCGCAAACAGCAGGGAGGAGGCTATCTATTTTTTAGCCTATCCGGGCGATTCCGGTGAAGATATGCACGGCGATCGGCATTACCGGATTATCTCCCGAAAACCGATACCTGCAGCATGGTGGGCTATCACGCTCTATAACGATAAGAGATTCCTCGTTGCGAATAAGGAGAATCGGTATTCCTTCACCACTTTTAATGTTGTCAGAGATAAGGATGGAAGATTTGTGATCGATATTGCCCCGACGCGGCCGGAGGGAGCGAAAAACTGGCTCCCCGCGCCGAAGGGGGAGCGGATGCATGTTATTCTCCGCGTGTATCATCCTGCCCCCGAGCTCTATGAGAATATCGCAGACTATCCCCTCCCGGTGGTGAAGGAGGTGGAATGATGATAAAGAGGAATGTTGTCTATATTGCCGGCAGTCTCTTCATAGCGCTCTTCGTTATCGTCTACGGGATCTCCACCATGCCGTCCCGATTGCTGAAGGTGCGGAATGAGGCATATCTCAAGATGGCCGGCGGCTACAATGTATTCCTGCACCTGCCGCGTGCCGATGCCCGATGGGATACCTTCGTGAGCCCCAGTCCCGATCTGATGTACAGCGTACTCGTTTTCAACACCGGGGAGCATCCGATCGTGGTTGAATTCCCCCCCCCATCCCGGTTACTGGGTCAATCAGATGGTTGCGGACAATACGGACAGCTTTGCCTATATCGGAAATCGAACCGAGTGTGACCGCGGTGTCACGATACTTCTCTACAGTGATGCGACACCCGCCTTTGAAGATCCCGGCAGGTTCAAGATGTTCAAGAGCCCCTCGGTGACGGGAACCTTTCTGCTTCGCTATCTGGTGAAATCGGACGATGATGTAAGGAGTATCGAGAGACTTCGGGAGAAGATACGGTCCTATCCCTACGCTGGCCTCAAGCCCTGAATGCACGGCGCAGCGGGAAGGTGAGCATCATCCGGATCACCGGCAGTCCCCTGATCGTCTTCGCATACGGAGACCGTATTGTGTACAGAGATCGTCGTCGAGTCGATCTGTCCTCTCTGTTTTTTACTTGAGAGGCACCACCGCAATTCCCTTCTCCTTCAGGAATGCTTTCGTTTTGCTGCACACCGGTGCGGAAGTTTTGAGGCTTATCCTGATATCGGGAAAGGCCCGCCGGATTATTTCGGCCTGACGGAGAATCTTCCTCCCGTCGCTCATAATGATGCGGCTCTTCCGGTCCTTCACCAGCGCGAGATGTTTTGCACCGAGTCTTTCCACAACGGTTCGGGCGGGCAGGCCGAGCGTTTTTGTTTCGATTATATTTTTCATTACATTCCCTTCAGAAGAATTTCACGCCAAGCGGTTTCGTTCAAAAAGAATAGCGAAGGCGGAGATCGCACCTGTGATCAGCCATTTTCTCCCCGTATTCACTGTTCTCCTTCCCCTGCAGCCATGTGTATCTCAGCCTGAGCTCGAGGTTGTTGATGCCCACGTAAAGCAATTCAGGCGTGATGGTAAAACTCGAATCGTCGATATTTATTATCGATGAGATGGCGGGGGTGAAGTACAGGATATCGAACGGTTCCTTCTGGCTGATCCTGAGATAAAGGTAGTTCCTCATGGGACTCATCTTCCCGTAATTTCCTTCCGCCATTGCGGTTGCCTGCTTGAAAAGCTCTTCGCTGCCTGATTCGAGGTATGCGGAATATGCCCGGTCGATGAAGGCATAGTAATTTCGCATTTCCGACTTCGACATTCCGGTGCCGTTATAATAATATTCAATAATATAGGTTGTTTCCCGTTCCGTAAGGTAGCGTATCCCGGCAAGAGAAGCATGAGCGTTGAACTCCTCTTCATGAACGGCACCCGACTCGTCGAGAGTGCGCTTGGTGAAATCCGGAATGTAAGCGTATTCTCCATGAATTTCAAAACTTGAAGTAAGGTTTCGCGATATGTCGACTCCGTACCGGTCGCCCTTGCTCTCTCCGGCAAGGAACATGAAGTCAATGTCCGTATCGAGAAAAAGGAGATAGAGCTTGCCCGCGAAGTTCCAGTCTTCTCTTTTTCCGAAGTCATCATTTATTGTGTCATATACGGGAAGCGCAACGGGCGTAACGGCAAGTGCTTTCAGCGGACCGTTAAAACTGAATATTACGTCAGCGGACGCGATCACGTATCCTTCATTCGCCAGCTCGGGATCATCGGTATTTTTGGGCCTGTCGACGAAAGCGACCGGGTTCCAGGCATACCCCTTGCCCCATTTCTGTGTTTTCTTTCCTGCGTCAATCGCAAGATTCTGATACGGCTTCAGCGTGCCGTATCCTTCGTAAAGAATGGCATCATGATGCCAGCCGTTGTTTTCGTACCCGGCGGTACCGTATCCACGCACGAACGCCTTAATTATCCCCTTTTCGAGAATGAGATCCGGCTGTGCTCTTAAATACGCAGCGGCATATGGATTGCACGGATTTTCGTCATAATATTTCAGGCGATAAAGCGCGCTCTTCTCGTCTGTTATGTACAGAGTGGGGAATAGCTCAACATAACCGCCGATCGAAATCGGCTTCTTCTCGATCTCTGATTCGTCGAACTGGAATTCATATTCATTATTGTCTTCAGCGTAAATTTTTAATATCCGGCCCGTAAAGAGTACGGCGCAGATTGAGATGAGGACGAGGAGAGGCCTCATAGATCACCTGAGTGAACCCACGCGGGGCATGAAAGTCAGGGTGAATACTTCATTTCCGACCACTCGTTTCCTTATTTTAGAGAAGATCATTATTGAACGATACCCCTTGTACAGGGGGCTCTCGGTTTCAATGACTGATGGCCGGACTATTCCCCCGGAGAAGTTCTTTATTTTTTTAAAGTAAATCGTTTTGATGAGCATGTTCTTTTCGGTGAGACATTCTATTTTTATAGGTATTTTCCTTCCTCTGTCAGCCCAGAGACGTAACCGGTCATAGGCGACCGACCTGTTCCTTGCCTTGAGGTGAAGAAGATATTCACCATTTCTTGTTTCGAGCTTTTCCACTTTATATTCGGCGCTGTAATCGAGAGCCAGTATGTCAGCGTTATTGAACACCCCCCCGATAACAGATTGAAGGGAGGTGATTCGTATCGGCTTTCCCACATTCGGCACATACAGCCACATGTTGTCGCCGAGCCGGAGCGTGCTCCTTCCCCTGTCGCTCGCGGGCGACAGGAAGAGGGCTATTATCTTATCCTTTCCTTTTTTGAGGTTGAAAAGAATATATTCCTTTCTGCGGCCGTCCGGTTCGATATTGATGATTTTCTTATATGATTCATACGATTCAGGATTCAGATTCCGGTCGATCTCGAGCAGAAGCCGGTCCGGGTTTTCTCCGCCCGCATAACCGGCCGCAAAAAGCGACACAATAAAAACCGTTAAGAATCGTTTCATGTCATTCTCCCGTATTGTTTTCTATATATGTCTCAGCGCTTCCACCGGCTCCATGCGCGACGCTTTATATGCGGGATAAAACCCGGCCGCAAGGGATACGGCGAGAACCGTGATTGTTATCGCTACCGTTTCCGGCACGCTCAGTGCCGCCCTCAAGACAATACCCTGTTGCCTTCCGAAATTGAAGGTGATCCCCACTGCGTTTATAGCGATGATAACGATGATACCGATAATGACGCCTGCCAGAGAACCCGCCACACCGAGGAGAAACCCCTCCGTAAGATACATGTACAGTATCTTCTCGGGAAGTGTTCCGATGGCCGCGACCGTGCCAATTTCACGGATGCGCTCGTATACCGCCATCATCATCACGTTCATAATGCTTATGAGCACGATGGCGACCAGCATTATCCTGATGAACTGGGTCATTATGTCGATCATTTTTGCGATATTCACGAAGGGTGAGAGCTTCTCCCATGTGTGCACTTCGTAGATCGATTTTCCTCCGATTGATAAATCGGCGAACTCTTGTTTGATATTTTTTTCAAACGCCCCGAGCCGGTCGAAGTTTTTTACGCGTATGGCCACCTCGCTTACCTCGGCTCTTTCCATGCGGAGAAGCTCGACCGCGTCGTCGAAATTAATATACCCGTCCCGGCCGCCGGGACCGACTACGCTGTTGAGGATTCCCGACACCGTGAATTGCATGCCGTTGACCGAACCATCTCTGTTAGTGGCGATAATTACCACGCCGTCGCCTGTCTTGACATTCATGCCCTGCGCCAGAAGCTCGGGCACCAGTATCTCCCCTCTTTTCAGCGAGTCGCTTCCCGCCGTGAGCCTTTTCGACAGCAGCGGTATGGTTTTATGTTCTTTGCCGGGATAGACGCCGTTCATCCGTATGTTGGTCGTCTCCATGAAGTTGCTGAACATGCCGGCGAATTTAATGCGGGGGGAATAGGACTCCACCGCTCCGTTCTCGCGCAAAACGGTTTCGATTTGCTTAAATTGTTCTTCGCTCAGCGTCAGGTTGAGCGGCAGATTTTCAATTGACTCGACGAATCCCTTTCGGTGAATCTGCGCGTGTCCGAGCATTGAATCGGTGATCTGCCCGACAATCAGGCTTTTAAAGGATCCGGCAATTGCCACGTAGACTACAACGAAGACGACTCCCAGCGAGATAAGGGATGATGTTAAAAGGGTCCGCCGTTTGTATCGAATCAGGTTCCGTACGGCAATTTTAATTATGTTTCGCATGGGCTTTCCCCTTTTTTGTTGCGGTGCGTTTCTTTACTGCTTTCCTTTTCGTTATCAAGCCGTCCTCCAGCGAAAAAATGATTTCAGCCTCTCCCATAATCTTCGGGTCATGCGTCGAAAAAATGAAAGTGGTCCCGAATTCGTCTTTCATCTTTCTCATTATTGCGATGATCCGATATGCGGTTTCATGATCGAGGTTCGCCGTCGGCTCGTCGGCAAGCACGATTTTGGGATCCGTCGCCAGGGCACGGGCGATGGCAACCCGCTGCTTCTGTCCGCCGGATATCTGGTCCGGATACTTTTCCTTCTGGTCTTCCATCCCAACACCTGCGAGGAGCCGCTGAACCTGCTCCTTCCTCCTGGCGGGCGGAATGTTCTGGACCATCATCAGGGGGTATTCGATGTTCTCAAAGACCGTTAAGACCGGCATCAGGTTGAAATCCTGGAAAATGAAACCTATCCGCTCGCCGCGAAAGGCCGCCCGCTCCCTTCTGTTGAGTTTTGATATATCGGTTCCCTCGATTGTTACCCTCCCTCCGGTGGGTATGTCAAGGCATCCGAGAATATTCAGCAGCGTCGTCTTCCCGCTTCCCGAAGGCCCTACGAAAGAAATAAACGAAGAGGTTTTTATTGAAAAGCTCAACCCTTTCAGTGCGGACACGGTTATTTCACCGACAGTATAATTCTTTTTTAAATCTTCGGCGTGAATAATTTCCATAAAATGAACAATGCCTCCTCTTAAAATAAACGATATCAATGTTATAAAACATCATAGTTTATGGAAAGATTAAAATCCAATTTGTTTCAATGTTTGACCCGTTTTTAATGATTTTGATTCCATTTTTTTTATTTCAGGCGGCAGACAGTTCCGTATTTTACTTAAAAATAGTCCCAACGCTGATGAAGCATATACTCGATCTATACCCTTTTCTTATGAGTAACACGTTTTTCTGCTTCCTGGGGGAGGTATGGATTAAAATTATTTTCCGGTCACCGCTGCGCTGCGTGTTTCTCGTTCTTCCCCGGTCAATCAACTGAAATTTCTTGATCCGCGTGCGTTCGCTTTCCGATATCTCAATGGTCAGCGGATCATCGCCCGCATGACACTATTCTGTTTTTGCTTACCGATTCCGTCCCCTTTTCGCAGGAAATCGTTATTGACAGGCGGATAATTTCCTGTATGCTGAAGACCTGTTGGGCTTTGTCGGTTTTGTTGATATGGATGAAGATATTAGCTTTCGCTCCCTCGGTGCGGGTGATACACCTGCTATCATCGAAATCTGCTATCGGACCGGCTATTACGGCGAAGATCTCACCGATACGGATCGGTTTAATGACAAAACGCTCTTTGGAATGCTCGCAGCGCTGTACTACGTGACATTCGAGCCGGAGAACGGCTACGTCGCCGTTGATGGGAAAAGCGACCGGGTGGTGTGGGTTATATCATTGGAACGCATGACACGGCCGGGCAGGAGAAGCGCTTTTCCCGAACCATGACATGGAGAATTGTGCTCCGGGCGATTGCCGTCACCTCCTGGCGGCACCCTGAATCTTTCAGAACGCTATTGCATTTTAACCGGTATATGAGCAGGCAACCCTGGTTGCAGGACATACATGAGAGGTACCGCGCACATCTGCACATAAATATTTTACCGGAATTTCAGCACCGGGGGATAGGTGCGCGGCTCCTTGAGCTCTTCGAGAAACATATCGGCGCGCGCGGTGTCAGGGGAATTCACCTCTGCACATCTGAACGGAATGTCAAGGCGCTACCATTTTACCGGAGATACGGCTATTCGATTGTCGCCGAGGAGCCGCCCGGTTTGTGGCCCGATGCTCCGACCGTGAAAGGCATCATCTTCGCAAAGCAATTAACCGTGTAAAACGGCGAAGGGAAACTACCGTGGAAGTGTTTAAAACAGTCAAGAGGGTGGAAACCGCCATTGAGATGGCTATCGCCCTGAAACAGCATCTCAGGGATTGCTATTCCCGGGCTCGTGAAGGTTCGGTCGATCCGGCGTCGAGGGATCTCTTCTCCTTTCTCGCCGCCGAGCAGGAACGGCTCCTGGGGCTCTACCGGCAGCTTCTCGACGAGATGGGGTATGGTTTTCAGCGGGTGGAGCATGTTGGAGAGTACGGGAAGTACATCGATACGCTGGTATTGCATATTCCTTCAGCGCAGACAATTGATCGGGGGATGTCTCCGGAAGGTGCGCTTGAAACCGCTTCGCAGATAGGTGATGAGACCTGCGAGGCTTTTGCGGTGATGGCCGCGGCGCTCGTCGATGCGCGCGTAAAGAGAATCTGCGCTGAGGAGAAGCGCCATCGGGACAAAATTGGAGCGTATAGAGAAGCTCTCGACAAAAGATAAAAATGTAAAGTTTATCATTCAGCAGGTTTTAACGCTCACGTAATAATAAGGAGGTTTTCAATGTCATTAACTGATTTCTGGTTTTACGGCCTCATCGGTGTTATCGTGGCGATTCTCATTCTCTGGAAGGTAACAAAGGACAAACGGAATTTTTACAAGGCGGTAATCACCTCATTCGTCTGGTGCTGGCCGGCGTTCATCATCGAGTGGTACGGAATCTGCGTTATCGGAATCTGGTATAATCCGAATATAACCGGGACTCCTCCTGTTCCGTGGAGTTATCTGTTCTTGGCGTTTATAGGGGGCATCGGGCTGTTAAATATTTTCCGCCGGATTTATCATGACAAAACGCTTCTGATCTTTTTCATCATAACAGCGGGAGGGACAGGCGCATTTACCATTGCAATGTCCATTTTGTCGGGCAAATGGGCTCACCGGTTCGGCTGGAATCCGTATTACGGTTTTCTCCATGTTGTATTCCTTATGACCCTTCTTGTCGTGATCGATATGCTCTTCGAAAAATATAAGGTGTTTGACCTTATTCTGCGCGGTAAATCCGGTGAGTAAGAGGGGCTAAACGCTTTACCGAGTTCCTCTTTTCGGGGCACGATAGAACGGCTTTCCGGGCCATTCTCTGTCGCGATTTTGACCGCTTAAAAATATCCTATTGTTTGCTAGTCGTAGGATAAACGGGTTTCCTCATCGGCCATGGTCGGTTGAGTGATCTCCTTCCACGCGGGGTCATCCCAGGTTCCCAGCTTGCTGTGCATAGTGAGATATTTCTGAGGTATCGGATGGGTGCCATAGACGACTTCGAGGCCGTACCTTTTTTCGATGAAGTCGTGGAAAGAGGTGATATGAGGACAGGGAGGATACCCCACAACCAGACCGGTAGCGAGATGTATCACCGCTGCTCCGTTTTTCTTCATTTCATCCACGGCATATTCGACATTGCCACCGGGACACCCGTCGCAGGTCGTATACCCGACAACTTCAACATCCCTGTCCCTGTACCGGCTGAATGCACCTTCCCTGTTGCGCAGCGATCTGAAGCACTTTCCGCCTGCACACCTGCGGTAGCGATCACAGATGATTATGCCGATCTTCGTTTTTTCTTTCATAGGTATCTCCTGCTTTCCGTATTTTGTATTCTCTCAAGTATATTACGTGTATTCAATAGTCAACCCAACACCGGCTTCTTTTAAATGGTTTGGGAGGGATTGCAATGAAAAAATGGATTTGGAGCTGCCCCGATTTTTTCAATTTTGCAACCGGTTGCAAAATTCAGTATGTACTTAAATTTTTATGAACACGAATCAATTGGCCAGCCGGCTGGCCAATTGTGAAATATACAATATTTTATACTTTATTGTATTTACAATATTTGATGATAGTGTGGGCTTTTGTCTGGGTTTCTCTTTGGAAAGAGGGGTAACTGCTACTTTCTTTTTTACCGACGAAAAAGAAAGTAGCCAAAGAAAAAGTCGCCACTCAGTCGCCGTGGAGGTCGGCTCCTGTGCATCCGTGCACCCGCCGACACTTCCAACGTCGTGTTGGTCGTCCGGTCGCTCATGCGCCGCGACCGGGCCTGCTCCCGACTTCCGTGTTAATATGCAAGTCTATACCTTAATCATAAGCTGCGGCAGACACATCCTGTGTCATCCTCGCCGCTCGGACATCGTGTCCGAGCTCCCTTTTTTTTGAATATTACTCTTTTATGATACTCAGCGCCAGTGCTGCTTTCTCTTCGGTCATTCATCGCTGAGCACTTTCGTTTTCAGTTACTTTCTCCATGATATATCCTCCATACTTCATAATATACCATGTCTTATAGGTGGCTTGTCAAGTCAGGGGATCAGTATAGACATCGCATCCTCCAATTTAAACCTGTTTTTACTCTAATTTCGTTATCGGTTGAAATCGGGGCAGTATAGACTATCATTCCTCTCCTTTCAAAAGTAGTCCGTTTCAGATTTAACCTAAACCCATAACGGAAACAACCGGGGCATTTGATATCCTCGGCGAGCAGGTGGCCTGGATGGCCGCCGGAGCCGCAATCACAGGACGTGATATTTGCGGCGGGACGAGCGAGGATATCAAATGCCCCGGTTTGATGCATTACTATACATATTCTCATCCGATTCTAGAAGTGCACTGTTGCGGTTCCGCTGACTGGAAATTATATTTCTTTCCAAAGGTGGTTTCTTTATGCATCCCCCTCTCCCTTCCTCTTACTCCAACTCCCGGGAGAGGGGGGCAGTGGAGTGAGGGCACTTTCCCACCATAAGTTCCCTTGAGGCAGCTCTCTCACGTAAACATAATCACCGACCAGAAGATGAACAGAAGCATGGCAGCTGTTATTATCAAATACGAAGTTCTTTTTTATTTCTCGATTTCCTCAGTCGATAAAAACAAAATAGTGCCGCCGCGAGGGCGAAGAGGGCACTGAGGCAGAATGCCGCATTCTGACCGATAATATATATCGTGCCGTCATCACCAAATTCCGGATGCCCTCGATTGAATAATATTTTATCATACATAATGTTGAAGAACACCGGGCGAATTAACAGCGAGAGGGCGATTAACGCGAGGGGAATATAAACGGATTTGTTAATTTTTTTAGCGACTTTCATGGAATCCCAATAACAACTTTATATTTTTGCTTTTGAGCGCGCATTACACACATCGTTGCCATCAAGTACGTCCTTTGCCGCAGCAGGGGGGGCAAGTGTGCCGAATTGTGCTGAGCCTGCCGAAGTAAGGTCGAGGTGCGCAGAGGTGAAGCTTTGCGCTCTCAGGCGGCGTCCCTTTTGCTTCTGACCGATATAATGATATACAAACAGGCAGTAATAAAAGTCACGGAAATCTCGTGCCGTAAACTTTCCGGGGAAAATCTCCCGTTGCGTATTCCACCGTTCTGCTGCCCCGCTCCACATCCTCGTCCGCATAAGCGTCGATCACCGTGGCGACAAACAGATGTTTGTCGCCCGTTTCGATGATCTGTTCAACACGGCACTCGATGTGCGCCACACATTCTCCGATTATTGATGTGGCAACATGGCGGGCGGGCTGCGGGGTCAGGCCGGTTTCCACGAACTTGTCGACATCTCTTCCCGAATGGAAGCCGCAGTAATAGATCTGACGTTTCAGCTCCCGAGCGGGAACGTTAACAACAAATTCCCCGGTCTCCTTAATGAGCTTGTTAGAGTACATCTGCTGTCCAATCGCACAGGCAATCATCGGCGGTTCTTTCGAGACGGGCATACAGAAACTGACAGCGATGATGTTCGCCTGCCGATGGCTGCCGCAGGTAATCAGATAGTGTCGCAGCGGCCAGAAGTACTTCAGATACTCGGTATGAATCTTGTTCATCGGTATTGCGTCCAAGGTCGCAAATTGTCGGCGGCAAAATCTGAGCGTCGAAGTATCGGCGCTTTTACTATCCGGGCGCATCGGCCGTGTCAGCTGCTTCCCAGCATCTTTAAATAGTGCATCAAAACAACCGCATTATTGTGCTCTCTGTTGTGGGCACTGAAAACCAGGGTGATCTGACCCTTTTTGGAAATCTGTACCAACCGTCGAAGCTCATTCCGGTGGCTCTTCAGTTCTGAAAGATACCTCTTGCGAAATTCGCCACGGGTCAACTCTCCACTGTGGAAAGACTTCCGCAGCCGATCTGACGGCGCCACTTCTTTCATCCACTCATCGATTACAATCTCGTTTTTTGACAGGCCTCGTGGCCAGATTCGGTCAACAAGAACGCGATAGCCATCTCCGGGCGTTGATTGTTCGTATACACGTTTAATGGAAACCGGCATGATTCTTTCCTCAGTGTAACATGTCCAGTCACCGGCACGCCGCTTCAATTCCTTAGCGCGATCTGTTGCAACCTGTCGCCATAGTATAACAACCCCTCTCCCGACTCAGAGTGCGCTATGTCGCCGCTTCCTCCGAGCGCCGCCGTAAAAACCGCTTCGTCACGAGGATAACCACCCCGATGGCAAGGATGAGAAGGAGAATGTCGGTCGCCATGAGTATGTAGTTTGCCCCCTTGACGTATTGCTCCAGCAGGATGAGGAGCGACGCGATGGTGGTGATCATCATGAAGATACCCGGAAGGAGCGCATAGAAATAGCGCTTCCCCATGAGGAGGAGCCAGCTCGATATGGCGAAAAGAGCGAGCGCGGCGAGCAGCTGATTGGCCGTGCCGAAAATAGGCCAGAGGGCGCTGAAGGCATTGGAGTAGGCGAGCACCCACATCAGGAGCACCGAGAGCCCCGAGTTGAACCAGAACTTTTTGAACAGCTTGGGTGGATTCTTGAAGATGATGCTCCACAGCTCCTCGAAGAGGTAGCGGTTCAGCCGGACGGCGGTGTCCAGCGTGGTGATGACGAAGCCCTCGACAAGGAGTATTCCGAACACCGTGCTGAGGGAGGTTCGGATTCCGAGACCCATATTGAAGAGGTGACCGGCCCCGAGGGCGAAGCCCAGTATCGGATTCGACTTCGCTCCCTCGGCGGTTGGCCAGACGATGCTCTTGTAATCGACGTAGCTGAGCGTTGCTCCCAGTGCTATCAACACACAGACGGCGAGGAGCGATTCGAGGAGCATGCCGTTGAAGCCGACACGACGTGCATCCTGCTCATGGGCGAGCTGCTTCGACGTGGTGCCTCCTGCGACCAGGGAGTGAAATCCGGATATCGCGCCGCACGCAATCGTTATGAACATCATCGGCCAGATGAATCCCAGGTTTTTTGCTCCCTCCGCGAGGTTGAAGCTGGGCATGGTGATGCTCAGCCCGTTGAAACCGGTGATAAAAATAGATACAACCAGGAGAATGAGCCCGCCGAAGAGGATCTGCACATTGATGAAGTCCCGCGGCTGCAGTATCGCCCAGACGGGCACGCCGGCGGCGAAGAGGACATAGATTGAGATGATTATCATCCACGTGGTGGGGTCAAGGGTAACCGGGTATTCGATGCCGATTAAAACTGAGACGACGCATATAAAGGCGGCGAGCGGATAGGCGATGTATCCGCTGATGCCCTTTTTATAGATGAGCCAGCCCAGGAGAGGTGCCGTGAGAGTGATGATAATCACCGAAGTTGAGGCGATTCCGCCGATCTTGCCGTGTACCACACCGTCAATAACCACTGTTTTGAGGAGGGTATCCGACTCGCTGACACCGAGATTTTTCAGCGGCCAGAGCGAGGTGAGCGACATGGCCGTCGCGCTCAAGAAGGCCGAGGTAACGAGAATGATCATGAGTATGGTAAAGCCGATAAAGAGGTTGAAACCGGTATTCCCCATGGTCTTTCGGGCAACCTCTGCCATCGACTTGCCCCCCTCCTTCATGCAGATAAAGAGCGAGGTGAAATCGTGAACGGCTCCCAGGAAGATGCCCCCCAGAACCACCCAGAGCCATGCCGGCACGAAACCGTAGAGTATGGCTACCGTGGGTCCGAGAATGGGGCCTGCTCCCGCGATGGTTGAAAAGTGATGCGAAAAGACAACATAGCCCTTGGTGGGGACATAGTCCCGACCGTCATTGATGCTCACTGCCGGTGTCGGACACGACGAATCCTCTCCGAGCGATCGCGCAATATAACGTGCATACAGACGGCTCGCCAGGATATAGGCGGCAATTGCAATCAAGATATAGATCAGTATGTTCATATCGTTCCCTCCAGCCACTCCTCAAAGCGTACTATTTCCCGAAGAATCAATACCGATTTCAATGACCGAAAGAATCATTAACCGGGGAGAGCCCGGTAGTGCAGGTCACCGCCGGGAAGTATAACCTGCCTGTAATGATAGCTCTTATTCACGGTGATTACGCCTGATCCCGAAAAATCATACGGCAAAGGGTAGTGAACGGATACCGGTTTGTCAAGATAATACTTGCGGGCCTTCCCGAAGTATCAGCACGCCGCGGATTCCCCGAAGCCCCGCTTTCAGAGCACTATAAAGAGTACGACACCGATAAGCGAGAGTATGCCCAGGGTGATGAGTGATGCGGGGTAACGATCGGTTCTGCGTTTATGGCGTGCGCTGCGGATAATAAGTCCCGCGACTGAGATGAGCACCTGTAGTATCATCAGGTACAGCGCATATTGCAGAAGGCTGCTCTTCCAGTTCTCTCCGTATGATGCATCCAGTTTTCGATAATCGAGAAGCTGCTGGGAGGTTTCCGGCAGGAGGACAATGATGATAATCAGGAAAACAATAAAGAAGGAGATGAGAATCAGGACATTTATCAAGATAAGCAGCCGGTCGGGTCCTTTCCGACGGTGATGAATTGTTTTCTCTTCCATAATGGTGGTCCCCTCCTCGGAGGATGATTGCCTCTTCAATAGAAAATGTACATAGTTGTTGGGTGAAAAGCAAATTCCGCTGGCCCTTATACATTCCGGAATTCACTTTTGTCCCGGCGGGAGGGGAATAGCTCTTATCATCTCCCTTCGGGGGAATGATGCTGCAATCTATTCTTTTCCCTTCAGGTATTTATCAACGTGATGTTCAATTTTGCTAAAACTATCCTTCGTTGCGCTTATGTCTTTCACGTTGTTATTGCTGAAGTTCGCAAAGATGTCTGCATATTGATACTCTCGTATAGCATATATACAGAACCATGAGTGGCGGGTGATGCCGCCTGCTTTGAAGGGGGTATCGTCAGTGGGACAGTGGTATCGGGTGCTTTACCGTTTTCGGGGAGCCCGCTCAATATCGGCGAGCTTCTCGCGCAGCCAGTCAGCGGCTCGCATCCTTCTCCCGTCGGGCAATTTCACGTAGTAGATGGAGCCGGTCATCGACGACCGGCTGGCCAGGTGCTCGATGAACTGTGCGGCGGTTCTGATGCGATTTCCGGCGCGGGAGAGCTTCATCTCAAGGTGCTCCCGGGCGCGGGAGGCGGAGTACTCCGTTCCGTTTCTGATGAATATCAGATTCGACTCCTCGATTGCATCGAGAAGCGCTGTGATCTTCTGCGATTCGGATAATGCCAGCGCGCCTGTCGCCGCGACGAGGAGGAGGAGTGTCGTAAGGATACCTGTTCGTTTCATAACTGGCCATTGCCTCTCATCGTATGATGGGGAATCGAGTGTCCTGAAGAGTCGGAACGTGGAATGACCCGGTGCTGTTTCAGCATGATGCGATATTTCATGGCATCTCTCTCGCTCTCAACCCCGAAGCGTGCGTGCGGGGAGCCGGCTTGGGAATTGCGCTGTACGCTCATGAGTGCTGCCCGTGCTGATGGCGTTTCACTATGCAATAGCCGATTCTCCACACGGTAGCGGAGATTGATTTTTTTTCAACTATTATTTGGTGCAGCGAAAGTTCGGTTCCGCTCTTTTATCATCATGAGTAAAAATTAACTTGTAATGGGCACGGTGCTGGTATAGGGTAATCGCTCCGTTTTACACTTTGACGAGGAGGCGAACAGAGGGGGAATTGCCCCTTATGTTCAATCGCTGCTCCCGGCGAGACGGCGCAGGAGGTGTGAGGTCGATGAAGGAGCGAATCCTGGTAACCGGTGGTGCCGGCTATATCGGGTCGCATACCGTGCGGATGATGCACGATAGGGGATGCCCCCTCGTGGTGCTGGATAACATGGTATACGGCCATCGGGAAGCTCTCCTCTCGGAGAAGATACCGCTTTACGTCGGTGAGCTGTCTGATGAGAAGCTCGTTGATGAGATATTCAGTCAGTATCGTATCACCGCCGTCATGCATTTTGCGGCCTATACCCTCGTCGGTGAATCCGTTGAGCAACCGGGGAAGTATTATCGAAACAACACCGCCGCGCCGCTGGTGGTTCTGGAGGCGATGCGGCAGCACGGCTGTGAGAAGTTTATCTTTTCATCCACCTGCGCAATCTACGGCAATCCTGAGTATATCCCTCTCGATGAGAACCATCCGCAGAATCCGGTAAACCCCTATGGAAAGAGCAAGATGATGCTGGAGCGCATACTGCAGGATTATGAAGAGGCCTGCGGTATCCGATCGGTCAATCTGAGGTACTTCAATGCGTGCGGAGCTTCACTCGACGGGAAACTGGGCGAGGATCACACTCCCGAGACCCATCTCATTCCGCGCGTTCTCATGTCGCTCACGGGTGAGATCGAGAAGATCACCGTCTTCGGAACCGATTACGACACGCCCGATGGCACCTGTATTCGCGATTACATTCATGTAATCGATCTGGCGCGGGCACATGTGAATGCCCTCGACTATCTCGAAAGCGGAGGTCATTCCGTGTCCTGTAATCTCGGCACGGGCGAGGGGGTATCGGTGATGGAGATTATTCAGCGGGCGGAGCGGGTGACGGGAAGAAAAGTTCCGCTGGAATACGGAGAACGGCGGGCCGGCGATCCCCCGATACTGGTTGCCGCTCCGCAGCGGGCAAAGGACCTTCTCGATTGGGAGGCGGAGTACCGTGATGTCGCGGTCGCGATAGAAACAGCCTGGAGGTGGGTGGAGGGACCGCAGAAGGGGCGATTCGGAAGATAAATGCTCCCGCCGGCATCATTCTCCGTTGAATAGAAGAATGATTTGAAACCGCCTTGCACGACACTGATCTGGTTAAAATTAAACCAACACTTCAATTAGTATTAATTACAAATAATATAATTGACAATACTAATAGTTTTATTAAATGTAAATGCAATTTTTCCCCATCATATGAACCATATTAAAAAAAAGAGAGGAATTGGTTATGGACAAGTTCCACTTGATGCGTCGAAAAACACTGGGTGATTCTCTACGGAGTAACGCCCGGCGAATACCTGAAAAAACAGCCATCACCTTTTATCCAAAGGGTGAAAGTGCCGGTGATGGTGAAAAGCTTACCTATCGGGAATTGAATGAGGCAGCGAACAGATTCGCACACGGACTCTACGACCTCGGATTAAAAAGGGGTGACGTTGCGGCACTGATGTGTCATAACTGTTTGCAGTTCATTATAGCGACCTGGGGCTTTATTAAGGCGAATATTACCGCGACCTTTATCAATGTCAATTTCGTGGGTCATGAGATTGCCCATCAGATAAACCACTCCGGTACCAGAATTTTTTTCGTTGAAGATTCCCTTGTCGAAAAGGTTCTCCCCCTAAAGGATGATATCAAAAACGTAGAGAAGTTTTCGTATATCAGCCTGTCAGACATGCCGGTTCCTGACGGATGGGTGAATATGGAAGACGTTTACGCTGACCGGTTTCCTTCAGATGAGCCGGAGGTCGTTATCGATGATGAGGATATTGTCTTTCGCATGTACACCAGCGGCACCACGGCGTACCCGAAGGGCATTGATCTCACGCACCGCAACATGGCTTATGCGGCAATGGCATGGGCCGGACGCAATAGCGGCCAGCAGGAGGACGGCGTTACCGGTCATTTTCTTCCGCTCTATCACGGTGCTTCGATGATCGTCTGGTCGGCCCTTACCATCGGCGCGCATGCCATTGTCGGCTCAATGCCTGATGATCCGCTCGGCACCCTCGATATCATCGAGAAGGAGAAGGTCACCTGGATCGCCATACCGGTTACCCTCTTCGAGCGGCTCATTGATACGGAGCTGAAGGAAAAGCTCCGTTCACTGAAGGAGATATCCTGGTTCGGGGGTGCGATGCCGCTCGATACTCTGAGCAAATGGTTTGATTTCCTGCCCGAATCGAATTTTCGACCGCAGTGGAATCAGACCGAGTGCTATATCGGGACATCGGCGAAGTTCAACAAGAGCACCGGATTGCCTGAAGCGGGGAATGTTATCGGGAAGCCCTTTGATCTCAATGAACTCAAAATCGTCGATGAAGAGGATAATGAAGTCCCTGACGGAGAGCCGGGGGAGATTGCCGTTCGGAGCCCCGCTGTTATGAAGGGATATTACAATAATGAGGAGGCAACGGAGAATGCCTTTCGCGACGGCTGGCATCATACCGAAGATGTTGCGCGGAAGGGAGCGGATGGTTACTACTATTTCGTCGATCGTATCAAGGATATGATAAAGACGGGAGGAGTTAATGTTGCTTCCATGGAGGTCGAGTCGATCATTAACGGCATGCCGGGAGTGATGAGCGGCGGCTGCGCTGTTTTCGGCGTCTATCATCCCGAGTGGACGGAGGCCGTTGTTGCGGCAGTCGTTAAGGCAGATCCGGATCTGACCGAGGAGCATGTGATAGCGTATTGCAAGAAGAATCTGGCGAATTTCAAGGTCCCCAAAAAGGTTGTCTTCGTTGACGAGATTCCGGTCAACCATGTGGGAAAGGTTTTGAGAAGAGATCTGAGGGAGATCTACAAGGATATATTCCGATAAGCATCTCAGTTGAACAGCATCGTCAGGGAGTCTATGCTCTTGTGGTATGCCGGAGTTCTTATGAGGGTACTGGCATACATTGAATGAAGGGACCTTTCAGGAGGCGTAGAGATGGTTTATAAGAACATACTGATTGAGAAGAGGGATGGGATAGGCATCGTGACGCTCAACAGGCCGGAAAAGTTGAATGCCGTAAATCTGGAATTGAAGAATGAGCTCCATCTGGCACTGGGTGAACTGGAGTCTGATGAGAGCGTTCAGATCGTCATTCTCAAGGGCGCCGGGAGAGCCTTCTCGTCGGGAGGTGATCTCGATAGTCCAATGTCAGAGAAGCCGGAATTCGCAAGTCTTAAAATGGAGAGCCGGCTGTTTCATCTCGATAAGCCGGTTATTGCGGCAATACATGGATATGCGCTGGGAGAAGGAATTCAGATGGCAATACTGTGTGATATAATTATTGCTGCGGAGGAGACGATTATCGGTTTTCTCGGCGCGTTAATCGGTGGGCTCTGTTATGGGTGCTTTACCGTGTTGCCGGCAATTGTCGGCAGGCAGAAAGCCAACGAGCTGTTGTTAACCTGTGACAGAATAGATGCTCAGGAGGCACTGAGAATCGGTCTGATCAATGCCGTGGTGCCCCAGGAGCAGCTTCTTGATGCGGCATGCACTATGGCCGGGAAGATTATGAGATGCCAGCCGCTTTCCGTAAAATATACCAAACGCGCGATGCGAACGGCATTGATCACTGATGTTCATCAGAAGGCTCTCGAGGAGGGTGGTGCTGAGATAATCGATGTAATGGAAAAGCTTGCAGAGATGGGTTTTGCAGGGAGGTTCTCGGATAAGCAGTGAGGATTTAAAAAATAACATCTGCGGTTCATCTTTTAAGCTATCGCGTGTAAGGGCGGTTCCGCGTATGCAGGAAGCTTTTATGTATGTCTCCGCAGCATTCGCATGTTCATGCCCTGCGTTTCTGCTGCAAATAAAGTTTCTCTATTTAACGCTGATATTCAGCGTGACAACTCCCTCGCTGCCGTGAATATTGCAGTTTCCCTGGGCTTCCACTATCAGCGGTTCATTCGCGGTGACGGTAACCGATCTGCTGAAGCTCTCGTTCTCGGGTCGGTTCAGCAGTGAGAACTCCCAGCGCTTCACCACTTTCCCGTTAATCTTGAGAACAACCCAGTCCGTGTAGTGGAGGATGTTGTTTCCGTCATGTGAAACCTTGACGGTGATGGTGACCTCGGATCCCTTTTTCACCTCCTGCGGGGCGAGTAAGGTCACCGACGTTTTGTTCGCCTGAAGGGTGCGGGGAAGAGCAATGCCGATAACGATGAGAATGAGGAGAATTCTGAGCACTGTTTTCATATATACCGTCCTGTTACTACAACACTTTCAATCTGTGTTGTGGTTAAAACTATTTGAATTTCATAGCTCAATATAGTGCATGAGCGGTTCAAATCAAATTTTTTCGCCACACTGAGCGGTAATTTATTTACTTTTTAATTTACGAATGCAGAGAGGGTCGTAACGGTAGTATCGTAATACGCATCCGTGCGTGATGGGAATCGAATGAAAAACAGTTGAAAATATCATGAACATCCGGTGAATCCTGTTTTATAGTATATCTTTATGGGCACCTCTAAAAACCAGTATTTACATTGATCGACAAATTGTAAATACTGGTTTTATCAGGCATTGTGCACACATCGACACGACGTCGCTCATGCCAGCGTGCACAGGAGGTGCAAAACAACGCTGGCCAAGGGGACATCATATTAATAGTTTTTAGAAGTCCCCTTATAAGAAATCGTGTTGTGCTTTTAAGGAAAGGGTGATATACTGGCTGCGTGAGGAAATAAAAGCATGAAGATAATACAGCGAACACTCGTACTGATCCTGCTGCTGAATGTTTCGAATGTGGTAGGTGACGGATTTAAGAATCCCGGTAGATATCTCGAAGAGAATGTGTTAACACACACCATGAAAAACGGCATAACGGTGATGATGTTAAATCGGGGGAATGCGCCGACCGTCGCCCTCATCATCTCCTTCCGGGTGGGCTCCTCTGATGAGAGTTACCGTACCATCGGCATGGCGCATATGCTGGAGCACATGCTCTTCAAGGGAACCGATACTATCGGCACCACGGATTTCAGGAAGGAGAAGAAGATTCTCGACGCTATCGAAGCCGTCGGCGAAACGATCGATAAGCTGCGGCTCGTCAATCCCCGGAATGTGAAAATACCCGCTCTGGAGAAGAGGCTCAGTGAGCTTCAGAAGGAGCACCGGAAATACATCAGGAGCGCTCCCTATTCGCGGATCTACTCCTCGAATGGCGGTGTGGGATTCAACGCCTTCACCTCGCGTGATCGCACCGCCTATGTCATCGAGCTGCCAACGTCGAAGCTGGAGATGTGGGCCCGTCTCGAGTCGGAACGGCTCCGTAATCCGATTATGCGCGAGTTCTATCTTGAACGTAATACCGTGTATGAGGAGCGGTTGATGCGGTACGAATCCGAAGGCTCCGGGATGCTCTATGAGAAGTTTATCGCAGCGGCCTATATTGCGCATCCCTATCGGCATCCCATTATCGGATGGCGCTCCAACATTAAATTCCTTTCGATACAGGATCTGAAACGGTTTTACTGGACCCATTATGTTCCTGAGCGGATGACGATAACCGTTGTCGGAAAACAGGATACGAAGAAAACCGTGGCCATTCTCGAAAAATACTTCGGTGCGATGCGAAAGCGTCCCGTTCCTCCTGAGACGGCAATACAGGAGCCCCCGCAGCAGGGTGAGCGCCGGATCACCGTGCGCCATGAGTCACGTCCTCGTCTGATTGTTGGCTGGCATAAACCGACCGCTCCCTCCCGCGATGATTTTGTCTGTGATATCATTTCGGGATTGCTGACCGATGGGAAAACATCGCGGTTGTACCGCTCTCTTATACTCGATCGAAAGATAGCTTCATCGGTAAGCAGCTACAACGGCTATCCCGGCGCCCGGTATGACAACCTCTTTCTTATTGAAGCTGCCCCCCGGCATCCGCATACCCTCGGTGAATTGGAGAAGGCGCTCTATGAAGAGATTGTCGAACTGCGTAAAACACTCGGCACCGATGAGATGACGAAGGTCCTGAATCGCATTGAGGCGTCAATGGTTTTCGATCTCGATTCAAATATGGGGATAGCCCGGCTTCTGAGCTATTATCAGACCGTGTTCAACGATTGGCACTATATAACGACCTATTTCGATGCGGTGAAACGCATCGGTGTTGAGGATGTGCGCCGGGTGCTTGATGAATACTTCATTCAGCGAAACAGGACCGTTGGAATGCTCGAAAGCGAGGAAAAGAAATGAAGCAGTCAACAGATAACAGACGAATGGTGAATGTATGAATCGGTATACGCGAGTGAGAATAATTATTTTTTCCCTCCTCCTGTTTTTCCCGATGGGCATCACTCCCGTCCGGGAGATATGCGCGGATGATACGCCGGTACCGGTTGAGCTGCCGCCGGTTTCCACGTTCAACACCCCCAATGGCATCAAGGTGTTTTATCTGCGGGATCAGCTCCCGCAGCTGACCATCATCGTCTCTGCCGGTTTCGGGATGCTCTATGAGGAGAAGAATGAGGCGGGGATATCCGATTTTCTGGCACGGGCGCTGTCACTTGGTGGTTCCGGGAAATATCCTTCCGAACAATTATACCGATCCATCGAATCGATCGGCGGGAGGCTCGCCATAAGCGCTTCGTGGGAGAGGACCACTATCGTCCTGCAGGTCCTTGAGCGGCATGCCGCACTGGCCTTCGATATCGTCAGTGATCTGTTGCTCGAACCGAATTTCGACAGGCAGTCTGTCGAGAATGTGCGATCGCTGCTCGGTGAGAAGATCAGAAGAAAGAAGGATCATCCCGCACAGATAGCGTTCGAGAAGGTCCGGGAGCTCATATTCGGCGGTGCGGGGTACGGATCGGTGATGCGTGAGGAGACGATACGATCAATCACGCGCAGCGATCTGATGGATAAGTGGAAACGGTACTTCAGGGCAAAAAATTTGAGTGTCGGCATCTCGACGTCGCTGGATTTCGATCGGGTAAAGAAGTACATGACGAAATTACATGCCCTGGAAAGTGGTGAACGGCTGTTCTATTCTGTGAAGTCGTCACCATTGCGCGAAACCGTTGCGAAAAACTCGAAATCGATTTTCCTGATACCGAAAGACATACCGCAGGCGACAATGGTGGTCGGTACCGTTGCGCCATCGATAGGTGACCGGCGCATGTACCCGCTCGAGGTGATGAACTATATTCTCGGCGGAGGATCGTTCAATTCCCGGCTGATGAGAGAGATTCGCGTCAAGCGGGGCCTCTCCTATGCCGTGCAATCGATTTTGCGGTTCCGCAAGGGAACGGGGATTTTCCTGGCATATGCCCAGAGCAATCATGATCGGACCCCGAAAACCCTTTCGCTGCTGCAGGAGAATATTCGCCTCATCGCTTCAGCGGCGGTAACACGGGAGGAGCTCTCCTTTGCAAAGCGATCTCTCAATAACAGTTACATTTTCGAGTTTAATACCTCCCTCGATATCCTGAGCAAATACCTCTCACTGGAGTATAATGGCCTCCCGGTCTCGTTTATACGGGATTATCCGCTTAAGATTCAGTCGGTCACCGGGGATGCAGTCCTGAAGAGCAGCGAGAAGCTCCTCAAGCACGGCGTGATTACGGTTGTGGTTGGCAGGAAGGAGTTACAGGAACCTCTGAAAAAGCTGGGCACGGTGATTGTGATCGCTCCGTGAAATGCAGCCGGGATTAAAAATTATCCGGGTTGGAGAGATATTCTTCGAGGCGCAGTAATTTCGAGAGAAGCTCCCTGATTTCGCTCACGGTATTCTCAATAGAGGTTTTCGCATCATCGATATTCTGCTTGTCGAGATGGGTGAGATTGCTCAGGTCTCCGGTATTAATTTCTCTAAAAATATTTTTTACCTCATCGAGAATCCTGGTGAGGGTTCTGTAGAGATTGCGAATGGCGTGAAACATTTCATTGAGAAAAATATATCGCATCTGCCTGTTTTCATCGCCGATATCTTCAGCAAATTTCTTATCTTTCCCATCGAGTTTTGTCAGATAATAGGAGACGGAGCGCGGATAGCTCACCAGCTCCTTATGGGTTGTGATAACCTTTTCGATTCGCTGTATCCCGTCAATATCCATATTCCTGAAGAGATTTTGCAGATCATTTGATGTCTCAGGTGCAATGTTCTGGAATATCGGGGAGTTGTTGATGTTTACCATGATGCCGTAGAGGCGATCCTTGTGGGTCGTCATGAGCTCGAGTGCTTCCGTGATGAATTCGCCCGGATCAAAGTGCTCTTCTTCAACCGCCACCTCGGGTTCGGCTATCTCTGCTTCTGCTGGCTCCTCGGACTCGGATGGTGCACCGGGCGGGCTTTGGGGTGCTTTTCGACTTTCACGTATTTTCTGCTCGTAAAAGGGCGCCGATTCGGCGGGCGTTCGTATTATCTGCACAATCTCGATCTTCCGCTTGCGTCGGTTGTATTTCAGGCTGTACATCTTTCCCTGGCTATCGATGTATCGGTTGTTGAGATCGTAGACCGTTGCCTTTGAGGGATCTATTTCGGAAATACTATTGATCTTGATGAACTTCGTTTTCATGACATGTTTTTATCCTGGTAACGTTTCGAAAAACTATCATTGTACAAATGGAAATATTTGTACAATATGTTCGGTTTTACAGAATATAATACAATATATCGTGATAATCCTGTCCTGTTTTTTTAATCATGCACAGAAAAAGTATATATCGAAGGTGCTAAAGATCCTTTTCGCTGAGCTCGTCAAGGGGAGTGGTGAACTCAATGGCTATGTAAGAATCGCCCTTCACCTTTTTTTTCGCAAAACGCCTGGCAACCTCCGATGGATTGTGTTTCAGGAGACCGGTTCTGACAATGGTTCCCTCGAGATGATATTTCTCCGTCTTCGTAGAGAATTCCAATCTGATCGGCTGGTTTATCCCCACCCGCGTGTTCGAAACGATAAAGAGGCCCCCTTTGCTCATGTCGAGAATAAATCCGTCTCCCGGGGACGGCGCGGCCGTTTCCGTATCGATTGTTTCCGGGTCGCCTTCGAAAAACTCAAAGTTGACCTTGATATTACAGGAATAACGGGGATACTTTCTTTGTTCGCTCATGGTGAAAATGCCTCATATGTTTAATTGGGGATATTCCTGGTGCGCAATAACGTACATGTATATGTCTAAAGTGATCCGTCTCTCACGGTATCCGGAGCATCTTACCGCTTCACTATTGTACCGCCACTTCCTTTTCTGTCAAGACAAGTTTTGAGTAAAAAAGCGAGAGAGGAGCTCATCGAATCAACGGTATGGGTTGCGTTCTCTTTCGTCCATGGTGAGAAATAGTTCTGACCGAAGGGAATATCCGGGATTCGAGTATTCTGTTCAAAGATGTTATTCCCCGGTCCGTTCAGCGATGTATTTTATTTGACTTTCATAACCGGTTATCCATACTGGAAAGGCGATTGCGGAGGGTGGTTGCCCGGAGAGGGAAACGGCTCGTGCTACATCAGGTATTTTCCATCCCGGGTAGCCGCAGATCCTCCGCACGATTAAGGTGAGCTGCATGAGTAAGATGATGACCAGATTTATCTTTGTGACCGGCGGGGTCTGCTCTTCGCTGGGGAAGGGGATATCCATCGCCTCTCTCGGTCTCCTCCTCGAAGGGCACGGTTATTCGGTCTCGCTTATTAAAATGGATCCCTACATCAATGTTGATCCCGGGACGATGAGCCCCTATCAGCACGGGGAGGTATACGTTACAGAGGATGGCGCAGAGACCGATCTCGATCTCGGATACTATGAGCGCTTCACCAATGCACAGCTTACCCGGAAGAACTCAATTACAACCGGTCAAATATACTATTCGGTGATTCAGCGAGAACGGCGCGGCGATTATCTCGGGAAAACGGTTCAGGTTATTCCCCACATTACCAACGAGATAAAGAAGAGGATATATGATGTCGCCAGTGATGAGGAGATTGACTTTGTCCTGGTTGAGATAGGGGGAACGGTCGGTGATATCGAGTCGATACCCTTTCTGGAAACAATACGCCAGATCCGTCAGGAGCTGGGACGTTCCCGCGTTCTCAACGTTCATCTGACGCTGGTCCCCACCATATCGGTTGCGGGTGAGCAGAAAACGAAGCCGACCCAGCATTCGGTGAAGGAGCTGATGGAGCTGGGAATTCTTCCGGATATACTGCTCTGTCGAACTGCGGTGCCTCTCTCCTCCGAGCTCAAGAGCAAGATTGCCCTCTTCTGTAATGTCTCTGAGACACATGTTATATCGGCGGTTGATATCAAGAGCTCCATCTATGAGATTCCCGCTATGCTCCATGAGAATGGCTATGATGCGATGGCGCTGAAGCATTTCGGGCTGCCCGACGACGGTCTTCATATCCCCGACTGGGATCGATTTCTTAGCACGCTTCATCATCCGAAGAAAAAGATTTCCATTGCCGTTGTCGGCAAATACATACAGCTGCAGGATGCGTATCGGTCCATCTATGAGGCGCTTCTGCACGGTGCGGTTGCCAACAGGGTCGAGCTCGAAATCCTGCGGGTTGATTCCGAGGATATTGAGAAGAAGTACCACGGCAGTGTCGAACAGCTGCTCGGCGGTGTCGATGGCGTTCTGGTGCCCGGCGGATTCGGCGATCGGGGTATTGAGGGGAAGATCGAAGCGATATCCTATGCGCGGAGAGAAAAGATCCCCTTCTTCGGCATCTGCCTCGGTCTTCAGTGCGCCGTGATTGAAATTGCCAGAAATATGTGCGGTCTCAGCAATGCCAATTCCACCGAGTTTGATCCGACCACGGAGCATCCGGTTATCTCGCTTCTCGAGGAGCAGCTCGATGTTGAGTCGAAAGGGGGAACCATGCGACTCGGTGCTTTTCAGTGCGAGCTTCTGGAAGGATCTCGCGCGTATGCGGCGTATCAGCGGAAATCGGTAATGGAGCGACATCGGCATCGGCTTGAGTT
>Ga0180433_10002193_pt1 | contig 30698 bp, 20 predicted proteins | sample SS_ome_8_FD_132980 | JGI IMG/M metagenome (GOLD analysis project Ga0180433, IMG submission 132980) | Hypersaline lake sediment archaeal communities from the Salton Sea, California, USA - SS_1_D_1 metaG | ecosystem: Environmental > Aquatic > Non-marine Saline and Alkaline > Hypersaline >... | reverse complement strand
TTGACGGCGAAAGTATTTGGCCGTTGTTGACCTCCAGCAATGCTCAGAGCCCTCACGAGGCGATCTTTGGGATGCGGGGCACAAACCTAATGACGGTCCGCAGCGGCAAGTGGAGGCTACACGCCCGGTCGCCGGGCGGCATGCCCAAGCGATCCCAAGACTGGATCGATCCGCGGGGACCGGATGGTGTCACGATCATCGCCCCGTACGAGCAGGCTCGCCCCAGCGAATATCCCGGGGTCACCGGTGGCGACGGTCCGAAGAGCATGATGCTTTTCGACCTAAGAGCCGATCCTGCCGAGCAGAACGATGTGAGCGCCAGGTACCCCGAAGTGGTTGAACGTCTCAAAAACCTCTACGAGAAAGCGCTTGCCCAGGTGCCGGAATTTGCGCAGGCGAAGCGATACAAACAACTTCGGAGAATCAAAGGAGGGAGCCTAAATTACGACGATTGAGCAGGCTCACCTCCGGCGGGTGCCGCAACGTAGTCGACTATGAAGAGAATCTTGAAGAAAGTCCTGGGGGTCATTTTCATCGTTCTGGGCCTCTTGGCGTTGGTCACACCTTTCTCGCCCGGCTCGTGGTTGGCGCTGATAGGCTTCGAAATCCTGGGTCTGCGGATTCTGCTGGAACGCAAGTTACTTTCCTTTTTGCCGGTCCGATACCGCAAAAGAGTGGAAAACTGGCTGGAAAAAGCCAAACGAATGATCCCAGGCAGATTTTCGCAAGCCAAGCGCCCTGACAAAGAACAAACCGACAGCAACCAGACCAGGAAGAGGACCAATGCTTGATAGCGAACCTCGACCCGGACTACTACAGCGACCAGCCGTTGTGATACTCCGGTCGGATGTATACGTCCGCTTCAAGACAATTAGCTGCCTTCAAATTCTTTCCGTCCCAGGACAGCTTCTCCCCTGTTCGCAGAGCGACGTTGCCCAGCAAAACCACCTCGGTCATCGGCCCTGCGTAATCGAAATCTGAACTTGCAGATTTGCCACCTTTGCACGCATCAATCCAGTCCCGGTGATGTCCTTTGGATCTGGGGATTGTTTTCGGCGGCAATTTGTATTCCTTCATTTTGGCCTCGGGAATGATGCGAGGGTTTCCGCCCCAACCTGGGCACATTATCTTGCCCTTGTCACCGATGAAGAGGATACCATTTCCGCCACCTGTCAGTTCACGTCCCGGCTCCAGTTCCTCCGGGCCCGGAGGCATGAGGCCGCCGCTATACCACGTTACCCTGACCGGCGGCATCTCTTCGCGCGCGGGAAACTCATAATACACTATGGAGCCAAAAGGCGTGGTTTCGGGATTGATGTTGGTGGCACAGGCTTCCACGCTAACTGGATGGCCCAGCTTCAGCGCCCAGAACGCAGGGTCCATGTTGTGACAGGCCATGTCGCCTATCGCCCCGGTCCCAAAATCCCACCAGCCCCGCCAGTTGTAAGGTGTGTAGGCGGGATGGTAAGGGCGGTGTGGCGTTGGGCCTATCCATAACTTCCAATCTAAACCGGCGGGTACCGGCGGCTTCTCTTTCGGCATAGTCACTCTGTAGCTCGCCCAATCAACTCCGGTATTGCTCCAGGCGTGTACTTCACGCACCGGACCGATCGCTCCATCCCATATCCATTCGCAGGTCAGGCGGATGCCTTCGCCGCTGTGGCCTTGATTGCCCATTTGCGTAGCGACCTTTGCTTTCCGCGCAGCCTCAGTGATTTTTCGCGCTTCCCAGATTGAGTGTGTCAGGGGCTTTTCGCAATAAACGTGCTTTGCTCTTTGAATAGCTGCCATCGTTGCTACAGCATGTATGTGGTCCGGCGTCGCTACCAAAACAGCATCGATGTTTCTTTCCTTATCGAACATCTTGCGGAAATCAATATAGCAACCGCAGCCTTTATAGTGGCCTGTTGCTTTCTGGTTGGAATAGTGTTTTTGGACAAGCTCCAGAGCGGGTTTCCTTCCGCCGGTGCCGCCGTAGTAGAATCGGCTGTAATCGGCTTCTTCGGTGACATCACAGACGGCCGTCACCTGGACATCCGCGTGACCAAGCAGAGTCTTCATATTTTGTATTCCCTGGCCGCCCGTGCCGATGACAGCCGTGTTCACTTTCTCACTCGGCGGAACATGTCGGCGGCCTGCCAAGACGTGGCCGGGCACGACGGTAAATACTGCCGTGCTTGCCACCGCGCCGCTAATAAAGCTACGTCTGGAAATGTTGCTCACTTTAGATTTGGCTGATTGGTTAAGGGTATCCATTTGGGCGTTCCTTAATACAAAACGTTAAAGTAGCGGACCACCTTCTTCTTGCCTTTTTCGCTTTGCGCTTGCACCACGATAGTGTGCTCGGGCGAGAGGCGCACGGTTTCCATGAACAAACCATCGTCGGCCACCGGAAGCTTTCTGCCGTTGACAACGATCTTTGCATCCGGCTCGACCCATCCGTATACATCCACGGCGCAATCATTGGCGATGGTCGAGTGCTCGACGGGATTGGTCTGCACAATGAGTCGCGGGGATTTTTCCAGATCCAATAGCTCATCAATAATCTGCTTTTTCGCGCTGTACAACGCGATTGGGTCTTTGCTGTATTCATGGAATGTGTTGACCACACGGGAAGCGATTTCAACCGGCCTGCGCGAAGGCTCTATCAACGCCGCTACGCGCTGGCCGAGCCCGTGTTTCATATCCTTGATTTTGTTTTGAAGCATCCAGAGATACTCATAGTCCTGGATGCCGTTTCGCATCTGCTCCCAGCGTAGTGAATTGAGCAGGCCGTCCTTTTTCGGATACACGTGCCAGCCGTCGCCTCGGTGCCTGCCCGGCGCGCCGAATGGGTCATCTGTCCAGTGATTGAAGCCCCAGTGCAGGTAGCCTTTCAGAGCGAAGCGGTAATTCAGCCAGTGCAGTATCCGCGACTCGATTAGCGGGACATCGACGGTCTTGTTGGGAAGCGAGCCTTTCTGAAATATGCCCACGGTGTAGAACCACAATTCATTGCCTTGCTGCTGCGCTTCTTTGTAGGCATCCCACCAAGTGGCAAGATGGTCCAATTTCGGCACCCAGATTTCCAGCCTGTCGAAGCAGTGCGTTGTTTCTATCGCGTCAAGTCTCTTCAGTGCCGGGGCGTGCCGATGCACGAAGGCCGAGGCCTCTCTCCAGTCCATGATGTTGTGATTCGAAGGTTCATCCGCAATGTGAAAGACGGTCTTGTGCAGCCAGCCTTTTTCTCGCAGATGATTCTCAAACGCCGGCAGAAATTGCGGCAGGAACTTTTCGCCGGGCATTGTTATACTCTCGCGCGTGGACTCTTTTTCCACGCGGCAGTCTCGCAGGACGATTTCTTTGCTGGACCATCCACCTTCGCCGAATTTTGCCACGAACCCCGTTTCCAGCAGGTCCATTCGCCCGGTATCCCAGTACACATCCGCCCATTTGTCGAAGCGCGAAAAGTCAAATTTCAGTTTGTCGTCAGCGCCGAGCTTACTACCCACCAAACTCAGGCTGACTCTGAAGACGTTCTGCCTGTGCTCGGCCATGTTCTCTGCATAGACTCTGAGCATTTCATAAAACCGCTCGGAGTCGGATGAATCAATGCCATGAAACTTCTTGAATTTGCTGGTGGTATACCATTCCGTGACCATCAGGTGTCGCTTGTCGGGTAGTGTCAAGGGATAAACCGTGACAAGCAACGGCAAAGATTTGCTGCCCTTGTCTGTTCTCACAGTAACGTTTGCTTTGTATAAACCTGCCTCGGCGTCACGCGGTATCTTCATGGTCAAATAGACGGCCTTGCATTTGCCTTCTTGCACGGAGGTTTCTTCTTCAGCCAGATAGTCGGGAAACGAAGCAGGCGCGGGACGAATCAAATCAGTCTTTCTGAACTTTGGCGTGTTTTCCTCGATAGGAATGGAACCGACAAAATTCCACCTGACTGCACTTGCCGGCAAGCGCGTAGACCCGTCAACGTGAGCTAAAGGACTCACCGATACAGTGGCGCGTGCTATATCCCGCTTAGCCTTGATGATGCACTGCGCGGAAAGATATTCGTTCTTTATGCCGAAGACCTGTATGGTGTCTCTTTGCTCAGGACGCTTGTAACAATCCTCAAAGACCCTTACAAGGTCGCTAACCGCAAAAAGCTCTAACGGAGCTTCTGCAGCACCAATGCACGTCTCAGTGACAAGCAAGATACATACAGGGACAACAAGGCTTAAACACAACCTATGCAGTTTCGCCGGCATCTTGGCACCCTTTCAATTGATTTCATGGCGGTAGAGCTTCCTAAGGTACGGCTTCATATAGACGCTGCTATGTTAGCAGTTTTGTCAGTTCATTCAACCTAATGCAGCCAGTGCCGCCGGCGCAGACCCGGCCTTGGTCATTGGCGGCGATTAACGATTTGCTGTTTGCGTTGGCCACTCGGATTCGATATTCTATCGGCGTTTTGAAAATCGCGGTCTCCCTGGAGATAAACAAATAGGCATACGTACATAGGGTATCCGGCGCCCCTTGCAGCTTGTCCCTAAGGGGCGAGTGCGCCGAGAAGCTCATGAGATTACAGCGCTACGAGGGCAATCCGATTTTGTCTGCAAATCCCGCCAACTGGTGGGAAGAATTAGCCGTGTTCAACCCTGCGGCCTGGTACGATGAAAACAAAAAGCAGGTGCTGCTTCTCTACAGAGCGGCGGAAGCAGGCCCCGAGTATAAGTGCTATTTCGGCCTGGCTGTTAGTAAGGACGGCTACCATTTCGAGCGTGTCTCGGACCAGCCGGTCTTTGGCCCTAGCATTGATGGCTTCGACGCCAGCACCGTGCAGGACCCACGGATGGTCAAGATGGGTAACTATTACTATATCACCTACGCTTGCAGGTTCTTTCCATTCGGGCAGTTCTGGATGCCGCAGGACAAGCGATACAAGCCGTCTGAATGCCCACAAGATTTCCCTCGTGCTCTCCGCGACAATGCCACCAGCACCGGCCTTTTGATTACAAAGGATCTCAAGAGCTTCATTCGCGCGGGACGCATCACCGACCCGCTATTGGATGACAGGGATGTTGTGCTCTTTCCGGAAAAGGTCAACGGCAAATATGTCATGATGCACCGGCCTTTGGAGTGGGTGGGGCAGCAATATGGGCCCGAATTTCCGTCACCCTGGATATCAACGGCGGATGACCTGCTGGGCTTCCGCAACAGTCGGCTCCTTATCAAGGCAAAATACGACTGGGAGGCAGGCAAGATGGGCATCAACACGCCACCCATAAAGACAAAGCACGGCTGGCTGACCATCTATCACGCTGTGGGGCCGGACAAGCGCTATCGGCTGGGAGCAATGTTGCTGGATTTGCACGACCCGGCCAAAGTGCTGCACCGCACCCCCAACTGGATCATGCAGCCGGAAGAAGAATACGAAATCGACGGTTTCTACCAGGGCTGCGTTTTTCCCTGTGGTAAAGTCGTGATCAATGGGAAGCTGTTCGTCTATTACGGCGCCGCCGACAAGTGTGTGGCTCTGGCCACGTGTCAGCTCGGCGAGATCCTGGATTATCTGCTATCCTGCCCGGCTTAAGGAAAGGTTATCAGATGGAACTTCACTCTGTGGATATTTGCATCATCATCGCTTATCTGGTCGCCGCTGTCTTCGTAGGCTGGCTGATATCCAAGCGCGCTTCCAAAAGTATCGACGCATATTTCCTTGGCGGCAGGAGTCTGCCCTGGTACATCATTGGAACATCGCACGGAGCCAGCGGCTTCGACATCACCGGCACCATGTGGTTTGTCACGATGCTGTTCACCTATGGGCTCAAAGCCGCATGGATACCGTGGATTTGGCCGCTCTTCGATAGAGTCTTTCGGCAGGTATATCTCGGCCCCTGGATTCGTCGTTCCAACGTGCTGACGGGCGCTGAGTGGATGCGCACGCGCTTCGGCACAGGTGTAGGGGGCAATCTCTCGCACATCAGCGTGGTGATTTACGCCCTCGTGGCTTCGGTGGGCTTTTTGGGCTACGCCTTTCAGGGTATCGGCAAGTTCGCTTCCGTCTTTTTCCCGTGGGATTTGACCTGGGGGCCATTTTCATCGACCGATATGTACGCGATAGTCATCTTGAGTATCACCACCGCGTACCTGCTCATGGGCGGCTGGTTCAGCGTCGTACTTACGGACTTGCTGCAGTTCGGCTTGTTGACCGTTGCCTCGGTCTTCATTGCTATCGTAGCCATAGATCGGGTCAGCCCCGAGGCCCTGAGCAAAGTGGTACCGCAAGGCTGGAATGAGCTGTTCTTCGGCTGGAAGTTGAACCTGGACTGGAGCGGGCTGATCCAGGAGCTCAACATGAAGATTCAAGACGATGGATTCTCTTTTTTTGGCATCGTCATAATGATGATGCTGTTTAAGGGGCTTCTGGTCAGCATGGCCGGTCCCACGCCCGGCTACGGGATGCAGCATGTGCTCTCGACCCGCAATCCCAGAGAGGCGGCACTGGAGAACTGGTGGATGTCCATCGTTCAGCTTGTCCCCCGCTTTCTGATGATTACCGGCATCGCGGTACTGGGCCTGGTCTATTTTAGTCCGCAGGTCAACCAGATGCTCGGTGCAGGCGAGAAATTCGATTTTGAAAAAATCTTGCCGTACGTAATCAGAGACTTTGTCCCCGTCGGACTGGTGGGTGTCCTGCTGGCCGGATTGTTGGCCGCCTTTATGAGCACGTTTGACTCCACGGTCAACGCCGGGGCCGCTTATATCGTCAACGACATATACAAGCGATACATTCGGCCCGATGCCGCCGCGAAAAAGTACGTCTATTTTGGCTATATCTCCTCGGTGCTGCTGGTAGTAGTGGCGATTGTGGTGGGCATGCACATAAAGTCGATTCACGACATCACCACCTGGATTACCTTTGCCCTGTACGGGGGCTACATCGCGCCGAACGTGCTGAAGTGGCATTGGTGGCGGTTCAACGGATACGGCTATTTCGCCGGCATGATAGGCGGGGTAGTGGCAGCCATCGTGCCGCTTCTCATTGCGCCTGACATGAACAAGATGTACATTTTGCCGTTTAGTTTTTTGGCCGGCGCGATCGCCTCGGTGGTGGTGACTCTCCGCACGCCGCCGGAGAGCGATGCGGTGCTGGGCAGCTTTTATCGCAACGTACGGCCGTGGGGCTTCTGGAATCCTGTGTACAAGAAGCTGCTTGAAAAAGAGCCGAGCTTGAAAAGGAATGAGCATTTCTGGCGGGATGCGTTCAACGTCGGCATTGGCATTATCTGGCAGTTGACCCTGATCATCATTCCCATCTGTCTGGTGATGAGGCAGTACCGAACGATGTGGCTTGCCATTCTGGTGCTGGCGGTCACCTCAATCATCATGAAATTCACCTGGTACGACAAACTGGACAGTGCTGCCGGCAGTCACTGAATGCGCTTGCTCCTCAAGGGCAAGCTATACCGTCTGCGGTGAAACCTTGAGCTTCAGTTCCTGTATTAGGCTGTACAGGACCGGTACGACCAGCACGGTGACAATCTGGATAGTCATGCCTCCGAAGGTGGGGATCGCCATCGGCACCATAATGTCGGAGCCTCGGCCGGTAGAGGTAAGAACGGGAATAAGTGCCAGTATCGTTGTGGCGGTGGTCATCAAAGCCGGGCGAATCCTCCTTTGGCCGGCCTGAGTGACCTTTTCCCGAATGTCTTCCAGGCTTTCGGTTTTTGACTCTCTGAATTGCTGCTCAATGTACGTACAAATGACCACTCCGTTGTCGGAAGCGATTCCAAACAGGGCCAAGAAGCCGACCCAGATGGCGACGCTTAGGTTGATCGGGTGCACCTGGAATAACTCGCGCAGATTGGTGCCAAAGACCGTGAAATCAAGAAACCAGTCCTGCCCGTACAGCCACATCATCAAGAAGCCGCTGGACCAGGCCACCACTATCCCTGAGAACACAAGCAGGCTTGTCACCACCGAGGAAAACTGGAAGTACAGAATGAGAAATATAATAACAAGGGCCAACGGCACCACAATCATGAGAGTTCTCTGCGCACGCACCTGATTTTCGTACGAGCCAGCGAAGCTATAACTGACGCCCGCGGGTATCTGTAGTTCGCCCGATGCCATCTTCTCCTGCAACTTGCGTTTGCAGTTTTCCACGACATCTACCTCTGCATAGCCGTCCTTTTTATCAAATACCACGTAGCCGACAAGAAAAGTGTCTTCGCTTTTGATGACCTGCGGACCTCGCACGTATCGGATATCTGCAAGCTGAATTAGGGGTATCTGAGCGTCACCGGAGCCTGGAACTAAAATTCTACCCAGTGACTCTATTTCATCGCGCAGCTCTCTCAGATAGCGCACCCGCACGGGATATCTTTCTCGGCCCTGGACGGTGGTTGTTAACGTGCGACCGCCGATGGCTACTTCAATAACATCTTGAACTTTGCGCACGCTGATACCGTACCGTGCGATAGCCTCGCGATTAATGTCGATCTCCAAATAAGGCTTTCCCACGATTCTGTCTGCAATGACCGAGGACGGCTCGACACTCTCGACCTGTTTTAGGATCTGTTCAATCTGCAGCCCGACTGTTTCGATGGTTTGCAAGTCGGGGCCTTTGACTTTCACCCCCATCGGAGCTCGCATACCACTTTGCAGCATGACGAGCCGTGCGGCTATTGGTTGCAGCTTCGGCGCGCTCGTCGTGCCCGGTATCTGGGCCGCCTTGACAATCTCATCCCAGATGTCATCCGGACTTTCTATATGCTCTCTCCACTGTCTGTAAGGCCTGCCGTCGGAATCCGGTATGAGTTCGCCTTTACGATCACGAACGAATCTGTTCTCGGCCTCATCGTATCTGAACAGCAAAGCTCGGCCGTGCGCATCCGTGATGTACTCCGACTTATAGTTTATCACTGTTTCAACCATCGAGATGGGAGCCGGGTCAAGCGGTGACTCAACCCGGCCGATCTTACCTACTACAGATTCGATCTCAGGGACGGATTGCAGGGCCATGTCCTGCTTTTGCAGGATATCAAGGCACTCACCGATGGAAGCGTGGGGCATGGTGGTCGGCATATACAGAAAAGAACCCTCGTCCAAGGGCGGCATAAACTCCTTGCCCAGGCCCGGAAAAGTCTGAGCCGCTGCTTTGTAGATTTTGCTGGACTTTACTGCATTCGGAGCAAAGGCAAAGACACTGTCAAAACCGATCCATGTCACGATGCCGGCAAGGACAACTACAGCGACAATAGACAAAAAGGGCAACTTGTGCCTCAAGCACAGCCGTAGAACCCTTGCATACACTCGCTGGAAGGCAAGAAAGAACAGCAATATGCCGCCGATGAGCAGACCCACAAAGAGTAGGTTCCGCATCAGTCCTCTTGCAGGGCCCAGAGGAAGCCAGTGTCTCGTCAGCAACATCCCCACGATGGTTACCACCAAGCCAATACTGATGAATGGGAACGCTCTTACAACCGTCCTGGGCAGATGCTCCTTCATCAGCTGATATGCTCCGATGGCTACAATGACCGCGCCCACCCACCAGGCAAAACGAAAGCCGATGATACCGCACAGCAACAGGACCCCGCCGACAACGTACCGGGCGAGCCTGCTCCTTCGAGCCTTGCGGGTGAAAAGGATATGAGCAGCAGGGGGAATGACCGTAAGTGCCACGATGATGGAAGCAATCAGCGCGAAGGTTTTTGTAAACGCCAACGGCCTGAAGAGCTTGCCCTCAGCGCCGGTCATCGCGAAAACCGGCAGAAAGCCGACCACGGTAGTGGACACAGCGGTCAGGACCGCACCGCCGACTTCATTTGACGCGCGGAAAATCACCTGCAGCTTGTTCTCGGCCTCCCCGGCTTCATTTAGGTGCTTTAGTATATTCTCGCAGATGATAATCCCCATATCCACCATGGTGCCGATAGCGATAGCTATGCCCGACAGAGCTACAATATTGGCATCGACTCCAAAGACCTTCATTGCGATGAAGCTCATCAGCACCGCCAAAGGCAGCAAAGCGCTAATGAGCAAGGAGCTTTGCAAATGAAGGACCATCACCACTACAACCACGATGGTGACGAGGATTTCCTCCGTCAGCGCTCGGTCAAGGGTGCCGAGTGTCTCATGTATCAGTCCCGTGCGATCATAAAAGGGTACAATTTGTACCTGTGAGACCGTGCCGTCCTGCAACGTTTTGCTCGGAAGGCCCGCTGAGATCTCCGCAATCTTCTCCTTTACGTTTTTGATTGCCTTCAGTGGATTGTAGCCGTACCGTACCACTACTACTCCACCTACCGCTTCGGCTCCTCCCTTATCCAAAGCGCCCCGGCGAAGGGCGGGACCATAGGTGACGTGCGCGACGTCCTGAATCCGGATAGGGACATTGTTGTTGACCCTCACTACGGTCTTCTCTATGTCGGATAGACTCTCCAGAAAGCCAAGACCACGGATCACGTATTCCACCCGATTGATTTCGATGGTACGGGCGCCGACATCAATATTGGAGTCTCTCACCGCTTCGAATATGTCATCGAGTCCAACTCCGTAAGCCCGCATGGCGTCCGGATCGACATCTACCTGGTACTCTCTAACGAAACCGCCGACCGAGGCAACTTCGCTGACTCCCTCCGCGCTCATGAGGGCATAGCGGACGGTCCAATCCTGAATCGACCGCAGCTCGTCCAGGTCCCAGCCCCCTGTGGGATTGCCGTCCTTATCGCAGCCTTCAAGTGTGTACCAGAAAATCTGACCCAAGGCAGTGGCATCCGGTCCCAGCGCGGGCTGAACACCTGCAGGAAGTGTACCCCCGTGCAGCGAGCTTAGCTTCTCAAGCACTCTGCTGCGCGACCAATAGAAGTCTACATCTTCGTCGAATATGATGTATATGCTGGAAAAGCCAAATCGAGAGTAGCTGCGGATAGTCTTTACGCCCGGAATGCCGAGCAGAGACACCGTCAACGGATACGTTATCTGGTCGTCTACATCTTGCGGTGAGCGTCCCGGCCACTCGGTAAAAACGATTTGCTGGTTTTCGCCGATATCGGGTATAGCGTCGACCGGGACGGGGTCCCGAGGCAGAATGTCAAGCTCCCAGTCGAATGGAGCCACCATGACGCCCCACACGAGCACGACGGCTACAAATATCGCGACTATCAGTTTGTTCTCAAGACAGAATAATATGAACCTGTCCAGCAGAGATTTTGTTGGTATACCCTCGCTATTCATTCTCTACTCTGATACCCATGTTGTCGGCGGAGTATTAACGCGCGCACATCAAGCAGCGATCTTCGCCTGTCCGCAGCAGTGCTACTCGCCGGCCTGCTCTTTTCTAAACGACTCAGTCCCTGAATTGAGGTAGCTTGGCAAGATACTCTTTAGGCTCCTTTTTGAACGCTTCGACACAGCCCTCACAACAGAAATAGACTTTCTTACCCTTGTATTCGACATAAATATCCTCGTTAATGGGACCCTCCATGACTGGGCAAGTTTCTTGCAATATTTCTGTTGAGGCAGCGGCTACCAATTCTTTCGGCTCCATCGTGCCTTGAGCGCTGGTCCGCTCTGCTTCGTTGGGGGCAGCTTGTTCCTCTTCCGACTGTTTGCAGCCATTTAGGACAGCCAGCCCTGCAAGAAACGCAACTACCACAAGTAATCCGACCGTTCGTTTCGCATTTCTCGCGCTCATTGCCTCTCCCTTTCAAAAAACCATGTTTTTCATTTCTTAATTTTCCGACATCATGCTGGGTTTGGCCTGGATTTGCAGCGCAGAGTCGATCTTGAAATTCCCCTTGGTTACGACAACTTCACCCTCGGCCAGGCCTTTTTGGACGATGTAGTGATCGCCCGCGCGGGGGCCAAGTACTACTTCCCGTCCTTCGAACGTCGGTTTTTCAGAGTCCGGAACTTTCACGTACACAACTGCTCGCTCGCCGGTTACCAGAGCAGCCGAAGAAGGTACTACCAGCGGAGGTTCATCCGGCTCTTTCACTTCTGCATAGCCAAGGGACTCAGTGGTCACCAGGTCCATTCCGCAAATGTCACAGGTCCCGGGTCTATCCTTTATCACGCTGGGATGCATCGAGCAAATCCATTTGCCCGCCATGTTCGGTTCCATCACATTTCCCATCGCCGCCACTTTGGGCCGCACAACCGCCCGCACAAACATCTCCGGCTTCAGCGCTTGCTGCGGATTGTCAACGTTCACGCGAAGCTTGACCGTGCGCGTTTCGGGATTGAGTCTGGGGTCGATGAAACTAATCCTGCCGGTAAACACCTTCCCCGGATGCGCCTCGGTGGTGAACCGTACCTGCTGGCCGTACCGTATCCACGGCATATCAGACTCGTAGGCATCCAGCATGACCCACATTTTCGACAGGTCCGCAATGGTATAGATCTTTGTCCCGGTCTCCACATACATACCCTCGGTGGCGTTTTTGTGAATGACCACGCCCCCAATCGGCGCGTAAATGGTCAGATGGTCCGTGGGCTCGTGCATCTGTTCTATTTGTTCAATTTGCTCACTGGTCAAACCCCAAAGTCTGAGTTTCTCCCTGGCCGCCTCCAGAGTGGCTTGGGTGGAACGTCGAACGAGTTCGGAACTGTCTTCACTCATACTCTCGCTCGCCTTGATCGCCTGGAGCAACTCCTCCTGTGCGCTCAATAGTTGCGGGCTGTACAGATACACCATGTGTTCGCCTTCTCGGACCACGGTCCCGGTGAAGTCCACATACAGCCTGTCAATCCTGCCTGGAACCCATGCCGTAATGTACTTGACCCGCGTCTCATCATAGGCGACCTTGCCCACCATCCGGATTTCCGCGTTGACAAACCTTCTCTCTACGGGACTCGTCTGAATCTCCATCAATTTGGCTGCGGCTTCAGATATCTGGATTTGCCTCTGCCCAAGGTCGGCTTCGGTGCTTTGTGAAACAGGCACTAAGTCCATGCCGCAAATGGGACACTGCCCGGGCTCGGGCCTGCGGACTTGAGGGTGCATGGAGCAGGTCCACCATTGCTGCTTGGATGCGGAACTATGACCCGATGGACCCTGTCGGCTTTTTTCTGCGGTTGTCTGCTGATCCAGACCGTGCACCAGGTACCCTGCAACAAAGCCCAACAGCCCTGCTACGACAAGCCAAAACGCGATTTTCGTCAGCCGCCACTTCACGTCAGTCCCCTCGCAAATTCACTTTTTCTCATACCCTATAGGATTACTGTACTTTCTATACTGGTTGGCTCGGGCTTTGTTCAAGTGCACTTCCCGAAATACGTTTAGTAGACATGTCTGCATCGTTGCCGCGCGGTGTTCAGGCCTCTGCCGAGTCCAATTGGGGGGCTCGGCCCGGGTCGCTACCGCTCGCGTTTGGCTTCGCTCAATTCCCCGCCCGCAAGCATCTCAAGCTCGGCCAACTTCTGAATAGTATCTCTCACAGACTTCTCGTACTCCAATTGGTATTTCAGTAGCGTCCGCTGGGCATCGATCAAACTCAGAAAGTCCACTGCCGCCGCTTGATAAGCCGTCTCAGCAGCACGCAACAGTTCCTCGGACTTGGGAACCAGCGTATTTCCGTAAAGACCTACCTTTCTACCACTGTCTTGATACTCGTACAAAACTTCTTCGGCTCTGGTTAACAGGCTATTCTCTGTTTCTTTCCTTCTATGAGTCTGCATTCGGACCAATGCTTCGGCCTGGTGTCGTGCGGCGGCATAACTGTCGTGCCACAGAGGCAGGTTCATTGAGAATGTTAGCATCACGGGGTCTTTCCCACTGTCACGGACTCCCGGAGCGAAGGCACTTCCGGTTTCGATCCAGCTTATGCCTGCGCCCACATCCGGCCAAAATCTTTTCTTCGCTAAATCTACTTTCCTTTCCGCCGACTCAATGTCGAAGTTCAGTGCCGCAAGTTCGGGGTTTTGGGACTTGAGCATTGCAGCGATTTGCTCGTGACCTATCTTGGCTCGCGACGGCTCCAACCTCGTTGGGGCCGCAAGCGGCGCATCGACGCTTCGATTTAGTGCTGCGTTCAACCTGGCTGCTATCGGTTTGTTGAGCTCCTCAAGGGACTCGACGATGTCTTGCAGTTTGGCCAATTCCAACTGCGCGCGAATGACGTCGGGGTGTGTGGCGATGGCGGCTCTATATTTGGCTCTTGCCACCTGCTCGAAATGCTCAATCAGTTGAAGGTTCTGCCGCGCAATATCGGTCGCCCTGGCCAGGTATGCATATTCTGCGTATGCGTCCTTGACCTGCCGGAAAACCTTCAACTTCTCCGCTTCATAGCGTTTTCTGGCTGCCCTTGCCGCCGCTGCCGCTGCATCGGTCCTCGCTTCTATCTTGCCGAGCCAAGGAAACTTCTGCATGATTGCGAATCTGTGCTCTTGCGGCCCGACCCGGGTCTCAACCTCTTCTATGAAATACGAGTATGTAAACTGTGGATCGGGCAGGGCCTTTGCCTGGGCCACTTGCAGTAGAGCGGCTTTCCATTTCTCGAACGTGGTCCGAAGGCCCGCGTTATTCAAGGCGGCGTATTTCAGATAGTCCGCGAGGGTTGAGTCCTTGTCAAGTGGTGGCAGCTCTGCGCGTTCATACTCGGTGCTCGTGATTGCTCGCTTTGGCATCTCATGTAAGGCAGGCCGCTCGTAGACAGGCTGTCTGTCCGCAACGGAACTGCACCCGGTTAAGAGAATCGAAAATAGGCTGACAAGCAGGAGGCAATAGAATTTGAAATCCACGGCAGAATCCATTCAAAAGCATTGGGCATAAACGCGTCTAAAACCCTTACCAATTATATCGAGGTTTACTGACCCCCGGCATGCCAAATCTCACTTTGTGCGCATTGCTATGGAAAAGGGACGCTACTTCCACAAATATCCCGCGCCATTTAGCTACCCAGAGGCACGGAGGTCCACAATGCTCAGACCCATCCTGTGCGGACCTCTCACGACAAAGCTACCAAAGGATCGCTAATTTGTTCGTGCTTACCCCCTTTGATGCCGAAAAAACGGCCTTGCTGGCCGAGATGAACAAAGAAAGCCTCTGCGCCAGCGGAGGGAGTGGAAATGAAATAACGCAGAGGCTTGAAGGCAAAAATCGTTTCCACTGTATTATACGTAATTATACTTATAAAATCAAGTAGCTCAAATGCAAATATTTTTCAAAAAAATATGCAAAAAAATTCCGCAGTGGATGTCTCCGAGAGGCGATCCGGGGCCCAGCTGTGATTGCCACTTCCATATCGTTCACAACCCGGTTCCTGCCCAGGAAACGGCTGACTGATTTCACAAAACTAACGTAATACACGTTTTATGCAACAAAAAGGGGACCTATACCGAGCCTGTATAGGCCCCGACCAATACAAAATACTACCGAAAATCCCACTTTTTGACAGCACTATGGCCAGAGCAATTCATCCAGCCATACATCTCCGAAAACCGCGAAATCTTTCAAGTCAATGGCATTATCCGCATTCATATCGATGGCAGCATCCTTCGGGTTCAGCAGCAGAGACAGCGGCTGTGTATAGGTTGCTGTCTTGCCTGCCAGATAACCAACTTCGCCCTGGGTCAGCGGCCGATCATAGATGCGTACCTCGTCAAGCGCACCATTAAACGGATTGCCGCCACCGGCGCTGCACGCCCCCAATACGATAGCCGCATCCGGATCATCCGCGAACGAGAAGTCGCCCGAGCCGGTCAGCTCACCATTGGTGTAGATTTTGACGGTGGTGCCGTCAAATGCGGCAGCCCAGTGCACCCATTCCCCCACGGTCAGAGCGATGCTGGGAATCTGCGGGATGCCGTTGCGGCCGAAGCGTACGACACCGGTCGTCTGGGCCGCTTCCACATGCCACATCATATTGTCGGCGGCCCAGCTATCTCGCTTGGCGATCAAGCCTTGCCACGCGCCGGTCAGCCCGTTCCATTTGGCCCACAGTGCAACGGTCAGTTGACCGGTCGCTGCGGAAGGATTCCACGTACCAAGGTCCACGTACTGACTGCCCGTACCGTCGAACCGCATCGCGGTGCCGTAGCCGGCGGGGCCAGCCACATAGCTCGGCGCACCGCAGGGATCACCGTGATGCCCGCTGCCGGAGCCGTCCTGGGTGTTATTCTCCAAAGCATAGTACGCCGCCAAACCGGCGCTGCCGGGGTCGGCAGGGGTGACATCGTAGTTGCTAATCAACCAGTTGTTACCCAGAATTTGCATGTCCGCATAGCCGACTACGCAGTCATTGCTGAAGTCACCTGCAGACCTGGCCAGGTCCGACATGCACCTTGGCGGATAGAGCCGGATATCATCGAAGTACAGCCTGCCTGAGCCACCGGCTTGTGGATTATCCCGGTTGCCGACGCCGATATACATCTTCTTGACACCGGCGAGATTCACGCCGGCACCGGCAAATTCTTGCAGGTCGATGTTCCACTGTGCCCAGGAATATTGTTGCGTGGCAGCAGGGTCAGGGTGAGGTACCACTTTCATGTTGCCGATACTATCTTGCACCGCTACGTACAGCGTACCAGGGTCGTTGCTGGGTACATCCCGTGACTGCCACTGGCCGGAGACTCCGCCGCTTGTCCTGACGTTGTCGAATACGCACGTAGAGAGTTGGTCGGCCTGATGGCTGGTCACTGCCAAGCCGATGTAGATTTGGCCTTCCATGTGTATCGTGACCGGATTCATACCATCACCTTCGGCACCACTTGTGTCCTTGGGGGTCCAGGCAACACCATCGGCTGAAGTATAACCGGTGAATTGATCGCCGCTACGCACCAACCTGACCCAGTAAGGTGCCGTCTGATCATCGACGCCGTGCTCACTATCCGAGTCACCAGCCACGTCTCGGTACTGGAACGCCAGACCGTGACTCGATTCCGGCGTGACCGCCATAAATGCATGCAGGGACGTGGGTTCGAGCGACTCACGGATCATCACACCAGCCTTTCGCCACTCATTGCCGCTTGGTCCACCTATGCTGACCACCCGCGCGACGATCTCGCCGTTACCGGTGAGGCGCTTGTAGACGTAATGAAAGGAGTCGGATGCGCCCCAGATGTCGGCGCCGTCACCGGTGATGGTGAAGGTTCCGGTCACCGGGTCGTAGGTATCGCTGCCCTGCAGGTCTGACCTGGGCCAGCTCTGATACCAGATTCCCAATGATTTGACGCCCTTTGCGGTCCAATTTTGTGGCACATCAAAGGTCCGTTCGGTCTCGGAATACAGGGCCTTGCCGGTCGAACCATCGTTGGTGTACCTGAACGTCATCGCCTGGTCGCCGCTGTGAACGATGGTTTGCTCCGTAAACGGAGAATCGTCGTTGCCTACCTGGGAGCCGGTGCCGTTGCCGGCGTACCCGGGCGGAGGCTCGTTGTAGCCGACGCCGTCCAGCCAGGTCTGCCAGATTCTATCAGGCGTGTAGTCGGTGTAGTCCTCAAAGCCCTCCACCAGAATGAAATTGGCCACGGTAAAGCTCCACACGCGGCCCTTCCAGATCCTATCGGGGTGCAGGTTATTGACCTCATCAACTCGCCAATAGTACGTGGTGTCCAAGTCAAGAGAGACCGGCGTGTAGCTGGTCGCATTCTGCCGACCCCGGTATATCCCTGCCGTGGTAGTATCGGCGTTGGCTACTGCGGTCGCATCGGTGCCGAAGTACACCTCGTGCTGAGCCGCATAAGCTCCGGCCATCCACGACAGGGTGGCCATATAGTCTACATCCGTTGCGCCATCAGTGGGGTCCGGACCATGGGCTCGCACAGGCGGATACGGAGTGGCGCCGACGTAGTCAGCAGTAATGATCTGTTGCTGGAGGATAGGCCCGCCTTGCCAGGCTACCTGGCAGTGATCGCCGCCGCTGCCTTCCTTCCACAACGCCATGATGTAGCATCTCTGACCAGCAGTCAAACTGATAGGCTGAGATTGCTGCTCGGGATATTTGTCCCACTGATTAAGGCTCGCGTAGCCGCCCGTGGCCGTCGGCGAGTCTTTCACATATGCGATAAGGGCCGCGTTTGCTGGATCGTCATCAGTGCTTAGCCACAGCTCACCTTGGTCATCCGTACAAATCCAGAACGTGTAGTCGGCTGTTGCCGGGATATAGAGCCAACCTTGGATTCGGCCTCCGTAATTAGACAGGTCCTCCAAGTCCCAGTCAAAACTGTTCAACTCGCCGGTCCGGCTCGGAGAGTCGGGGTAGTTGGCATTGCCCGTGAGGGTGGTCAAATCGGTCGAGCCGATTCCCTCCCATAGTTCATAGATGATCTTACCTGGGCCGCGGCCAAGAGTGCTGAAGCTCCAGACCTCGCCCTTGTGTATGGTGCCGCCCATGTCTTTCTCATCGACCCGCCAATAGTAGGTCGTTTCGACTTCAAGAGCTTCTGTGACGTAACTCGTTGTATCCACCGTGCCCTTGTCGGCGGTTGCAGTGCCGTCGTTTACGTCATCAAAGTTGTCAGCGAAGTACACATGGTGCTCGTCTGCATTCAGCCCAGCGCCCCAAGTAAGTTCTACAGCCTTTAACGGCAGATCTTCAGCGCCATCAGCCGGGTTCGGTTTCCAAGCAGTCAACGGCATAGTGGTGAAGCTCCAGACCTCGCCGGTGTGAACGGTTACCCTGTCGCTTTCCACCTCATCAATTCGCCAGTAATACGTGGTTCCTGGGTCAAGGCCGGCGGCGTGCCAATACATATCGAACGTCCAGTCGTCGGCTACAAGATCAGCCGGTCCCAGATCGGCGGTGGTGCCCAGGTACACATCGTGAAAGGCCGCAGTGGCTCCCGCCGTCCACCCAAAGAGCGGCTGGAATACACCATCGGCACCGTCAGGCGGGTCAGGAGCATAGGCAGCCAACGGCAAGCCACGGTCACTTTCGTCTGGACCGTTGCCTGTGGGCGTGTAATCAGGATTGGTCGTCACGACTATCTTGTCCACGATCACACCATCTTCGCGCATCCAGATGTTGACTGTATGCGGGCCTGCACTGGAGACATCGAACATGATGCGCTCGGGGTCCTGGTATGCCGTGTTGGTCCACGTATAGCTGGTGCCGAATCCGGTGATTCGGTCGGAGGTGGCAATGGCGGTGTTGTCAAGGCCCGCGTGGAGGGAGTCGTTGTTCCCGGAGGGCTGGTCAGCCTCGTCCGGGGCATAGGCCCGGACCCAAATGTAGTGTGTGCCGGTCTTTTTGAAAATAACATTGAAGTCCAGCCGCGGGCTGTTGGCCAAAAAGTCGGCCGCGTCGTTGTGACCGCCGCCCGTATTTGGCATTGCCCGCATCGCACCGGTGCCCGAAAAGCCGGCCGGCTCCACAATCAACTCCCAGGTGTGTCCGCCTTGAGGTGTGTTCTCATCAAAGTTCTCGGCCTCCATGGAGATAATGCCGTCCGGACCAGGGTCTTGCAAAAAAGCATCGGCCTGCGCCATACCGGCCAGCAGGCCCGGAAGCAAGATGAGAATAATCGAATCAATCAGTTCTTTAGACATTATAATCCTCCTTTCCTTCCACTGGATGAACAACAACGAAACAATCGTTAGCTGACGTGAAATAGCAGGCCCTGCTCAGCTCAAAGCCTGAACCTAAGTTCTGCACCCTATACCTCATAACTCGTCCCTCGGCAAACCCGCACCATAGTTTTTATACCAAATCTACAATGTCTAAGTCAAGAAAAACTCCGAGACGCGCATCCTCCGCACGGCCAAGAGGGGCTATTCATTCCTGCCTCCATACACCTGGTACTATCACTTCATTTTCAGTGTATTGTACCAGACTTCCAACGCGCTGCCGGTCTTATAGTGCTTGCCGAAGATATCCGGCATGCCGTCGGCGTTTAGATCTGCCACCCACAGGTTGTGGGAGCCCTGGTCCGACCAGGTCGGCAGCTCGTGTTGCTTCCAGGCTCGACCTTGTCCATCAGCGTTTTCAAAAATGTACGCGTGACCGCCGTGGATATCGGCAGTAAGCAGATCCAGGTCACCGTCTTTGTCAAAATCTTGAAGGTTCATCGTGTGAAGGCCATTTCCATCGTCTCTTAAGGTGATCCTATCCCAGGAAGGACTGAGCAGCACGTAGCATTCATCGCCCTCTTCCTCGGCATGGGCGAAATCCGTCTTGCCATCGTCGTTGATATCTCCGGCAGCCAGTGATCTTTCCACTGCCTTCCATCTGCCTTCACGTTCTCAAACCAGATCACCGGGCGGTCTTTGCCGTTCACGATGCCTTTGGCCCCGGCCACGATATCTATGTCTCCGTCACCGTCGAAGTCACCGACCCATACGCCCATGTACCCTTTTTCCTTGGACCAGTTCTTGTAGGTCGGTGCGACCGGGCCGGAGCGCTTCCATTTCGGTGGATTTCCGCCCAGATTTTCAAACCAATGGATCTCTCCCTCCGAACAAACTATATCCATACGCCCGTCGCCGTTGACATCCGCATTGACGACGTCATCCGGCCTATCAAGGCCGACATACACAACCTGATGCCGAAACCGCCAGTCTGCCCATGCGCCTGGACTCACGAAAGTCAAACACAAAAGTGCAAAACAAGCCAGTGACATTCTTCTTGCTAACATAGCATCCTCCCGTTCACGGTTTACATCTCGATGAGATTATTTTCATCGTGCATCGTTTCGCCATAGGTGTAGATACTGATATTCTCTCCAGGCAATGCTCACGATGTCCAGGTCGCCGTCGCCGTCCAAGTCCGTCACCTGCGCGCCCAGGTGACTTTCCTTGCCGGGATTCACACTGTGCTCGGTGAACGTGCCGCCGCCGTCGTTCTCCCATATTTGCAGCCGCTCCTTGCCGGGTGCGGGCTCTCCTCTATACGGCATGGAATGTTCACACGTGATGATGTCCGCATCCCCGTCTCGATCCATATCAGTCACATCGAGGTTATTCATCGAGAATTGCGTGACCACCAGGTGACGCTTCCACGCATCGCTCTTTGGGTCGGCGGGTTGTTCAAACCAATAGCAACTGGCGTTTGGCACATGGCCGGGATAGCGTTCCTCGCTTGTGACCAGGTCCAAGCGGCCGTCGCCGTTCAGGTCGGCCAGCTCATAACGATCTGCGTGTGTGGCCTTGCCTACATCGAAACATCTCCAATCGCCGCTGCCGTCACCGGGATTCTTCCATCAGCACATCATGCTGCACCACCACCGCACATTGCTCGTGCCGGGGACTTTGTCTTCGCCCTGGATGCGGTAGCTGCCGGCGATGTCAACGAGGCCGTCGCCATCGACATCCCCGGCCGCGTATCCCCGGCCTTTTGAGGAGTACTTGTTTGTCGGCCCGTACATCATCTATCGAAGCTGCTGCGTAAATGGAAATGGGAAAGCCGGGCAGCTCGGAATGGGAAATGAGTATGTCCGGCAGATTGTCGCCGTTGATGTCAGCCACTCTGATAGCTGCATTGTTGTCCCGCCAGGACTTGTCGATGGGCGTAAACCACTTCTTGTCAAATGTGTGTTTCTGGTAACCGCCTTTCTTTGCATCGTCCGGCGTCTCAAACCAGAAACCATTCAAGATGATGTCCGGGTCACCGTCCTTGTCGAGGTCGCCGACATCCATTCCCTCATGCGATTCGTGCTCAATGACCTTTGCTCTGTGCCACGTTGTCGGATTCTGCTGGAAGTAGAGCGCGGTTTTGGTGTGTGCCCTGGTGATGATATCTAACTTGCCGTCGCCGTCAAAATCCGCCGCCGCCATATCCTTCATGTACCCATCCTGCACTCCCACCTTCCGAATTTTCCACGAATCGGACTTGGCAGGGCTTTCGTCCGGCAGCGGATTCTCAAGCCAGACAACATAATAGCCGTCGTTTTCTTCAAGACCCGTAGCTAAGTCCACGTCACCATCCTTGTCGATATCAGCCAGCGCAACCCGGTCACCGCGGAACCGTTTGTTTTTGAAAATAACGTGTTTGGTAAACGTGCTGTCTTGGCCATATTTGTACCAGACCAAGGATTCGCCGCCTGAGGCTTGCTTAATCACGTCGTTGCGTCCATCGTCATCGATGTCCGCCACCTCGACCTTCCCATGGTCCTCATCCAGTTTCCTCAAATCGAACGGAACCTCAGCCCAGCTACGGACTACACACACCGCACTTGTGACAATAAAACAAACAATGAAGAGCAGGACAGACTTGTGTAAGAACCTCATCTTGAACCTCCTTTTCTATTGAACAGCTTCAGTTTGATGCTTGATATTCGCTACTGAAACGTATTTTTACCTTTGTTGTCCCGGAGGGCAGCACAAACTCACCGGCAGCGCTAGGAGCAACGGCCGTGCCATGGACGGTAACCGTCGCGCCCAGGGCGGGCGGCAGTCGCAGGACGAAACCTTTAGGCGGTCGTGCCTGGCCATTGAGCCTCAACATAGCACCGCCGCAGACAGGTTCCCATGTTAGGTTTAGCTTGCCCCTTGAGGCCGAGCCGAAGTAGGTCGGCAGGTTCCCGATTCCAATACCTTCCGGATGGGTGAACCATGCCGGTGGGATACCGGAGAGTAAGACGAGGCGGCCTTCGTTCTCAAAGGCGAGACAATCGCGCAAAAGCAGCCATAGTTCAGCAATAGCCCAGCCGTGGGGCATCGCCACGTTGCCGTTCCAGGTGGTCCGGACCCTGCGCCACCCGCCGGAGCCGTTCTTGCCCCCTTCATCAAAAGCATACCAGCCGCGCATTTGCGGGTGTTCCAGATGCGCGTGTAATGTGTCGTAGCCGGCCTCTCGGTTGCCCTCTGCTTCGACAAACGTTTTCAGGGTGTCTACGGTGTTCGCGATTCCAATGGGGGTATGTATTCTTCCGCGGGGATCAAGCGGACCACGATTTGCCGATTCTGAGTAATTACTCAAGCTGAGGGAACAAATCAATGACGCTATCACTGCTGTCGGTTCGCGTCTATACACAGAGTGGCGCCTCTGTGATTCACAGGCTCTTTGTATGAAGACGCACCAGAATTTCATAAGCGGCACTGGGTGACCTGCAACCGGATTTATCCGGCAAGACAGGACGAACACCTGCCCCACGTGCTTAGAATCAGACAGCCGTCGACACGCTTACACACCAAGCAAGATTGTCAGATGTGGGGTCTATTTGGCAGCAACCGGCTGATTACGCCTGTCATTCCTGCAAAATAGTAAGCCGATCCCGGTCAATTACGCTCCCGGTTTAAGCTCGATGGCAGCTCTTGGCTCCAGCACGCGGAACGCAAATGATTCGGTAATGAAAAACTCAACTTCTTCGCGCGTGTGACCCGCATAGCCCACGGAGTAGTCCTTGCCAACGACCAATTGGAAATCCCCGCCACGTGCGCTCACGACAAGCCCGCCGGCAAGAACGGAGCTCATCAGCAAATCGCCCCCGATCATATCGCGGATGACCCGCTGAGGAGGATAGCCATGCTTGGCGGTGCCGATCAGCGAAAAGTATGCATCGGGGCCGAGGACCAATGCATACGGTCCGCCCATGCCCGCATCCGACAGCTTTCTCAGGGCGCTGGAAACCGCCTGCGGGAATTGCTCAGGATCCTTGGGCAACCTGATGGGCTTGTGGCTTGATGATTTCAGGATACCCGGCATGTTGGCCCCGGCGAAGCCGTTGTAGACTACATTATCCTCGAATTGAGCCACCTTGGCGGCAACATCCGTAAGAGGGTCCAGGTCCACATCTTCCGCACCGCGGGCAAGGTTATCGATTTCCATCTGATTCAACGTAAATGGTTGGCGCACTTCGATAAGAGGCACCATTTCTCTGCTGCCCCATTTGATTCCGTTAGGGCCTTTGCCCTTGGAGACTTTTAGCCGGCCCATATTCACCGCCCCTAATTCCCAGCCGTGGGGCCCGCTGAAATCTACGACTTTTCGACACGTCAGCGTTCGCTCAATCGTTCGCTTCGCTTCTTCATCGATTGCGCTCCACGCTGCATCGCTTATCGGCGCGTATTCGCGTTTTAATATAGTCGGCATGACCTATTCTCCTTTCTTCATGGAGCCGATGTTCAGACTTCCGGCTGCGTTATCCGTGGCGGATTGGCTTTCTCCGCCTTCGTTCTGGCCTTCTTCGACTTGTGTGACAGGAGCCGAAGTGAATAGATAGTTTTGCATCTGCGTTGCAAACTCGGGGAAGTTGCGGCGGAGCCATTCCATCAGCATCGATGCATGCTCCAATTCCTCGTTGCGGTTATGCTCCAGTATCAACCGTAGCTCCTCATCGCCGCTCATCGCGGCACGCTCATTGTACCAATTGGCAGCTTCCAACTCCTCTATCAAGCTGGCGAAGGCTCGATGCTGCTCCACCACAGAAGCCGGCAACTGCTCTCTGGGTTCATGAAAATATTCTAAAGCCATTCTACTACACTCCTTTCTCAAAAGACCCAAATAGCGTACTGAATTTCGCCAAGAAACTTCAACCCCTTCCAACAAGGTAGCTTGCCCCTGAGGGGCGTACTCTCCGGAAGACGCCATTATAAGCTCTGCTGCGCGAACAACAACGCTGAAGACAGCCTTGCGACATTTTTGGAGACATTTTTTGGCAACCGCATGAATCGTACAACGTATCTACTCAGACTAACCGTTTGGCATTGTCATGCTGAGCCGGCAGGCGAAGCATCTGGCCTTAGCACGACGAAACTGTATTTGTCCTGGGCCAGATTCTTCGCTTCACTGCGTTACGCTCAGAATGACAAATGGTTGTATACCTTTACTCACAAAAGAGTTAAGATTATCACCACCATCAAATCGGTCAGTTTGAGGTATTTACCTTGACAGCAAGATTTGACGGTGTCTATACTCCGCAATCTTCTTGATGAACTAATGTCAGAACCATTTTGGAGAGGCCTCTGCAATGGCGAATATAGGTTTGTTTTATGGCAGTACGACGGGCGATACGCTCAAAGCGGCAGAGAGAATCCGGGATGCGTTCGCTCCCGACAGCGTGGACATCTTTGATGTCAAGGATGCCCCCGCCGGAAAACTTGCCGACTACGACGTGCTGATCCTGGGCACCTCGACGTGGCACTGGGGCGGCCTGCAGGATGAATGGGCGCTTTTTGAGGACAATCTCAGTGCGGGCGTCCTCCAAGGCAAGAAGATCGCCTTCTTCGGTCTGGGCGATCAGCAGCGCTACCCGGACAATTTCGTCGACGGTATCGGTCTGCTGTACGAAAAGATAAAGCCGTCCGGTGCCCAAATCATCGGAATGTGGCCCGCCGAAGGCTACGACTTTAAGGAGTCCGCTGCAGAAATCGACGGCAAATTCGTGGGTCTGGCCCTCGACGAGGATAACGAGCCGGAGAAGACGAAGCAGAGAATCGAGCAGTGGGTCGGCCGGCTTAAGCAAGAGTTGGCGTGAGCAGGAACCGGGGGGACAAAACGAGCTTCCCACCCGGTAGTTGTCGATTGTCTAACAGGAGCGATGGGTTTTGGATCAACGCTACAAGGCACTGCCGGCTTCGCTGCTTGCATGGTTTCGCGACAATGCAAGAGATTTACCCTGGCGGCAGACCAAGGACCCTTATGCGATATGGGTCTCCGAAATCATGCTTCAGCAGACCCGCGCTGACGTTGTCAAGCCTTACTATCAACGGTTTCTTAAGCGATTTCCCAACGTCAAGAAATTGTCCGCAGCCCGTCTTGACACGGTGCTCAAGCTGTGGGAAGGGCTGGGCTACTATGGCCGTGCAAGAAACCTGCATTCGGCTGCAAGGGCAATTGTGCGAGACTTTGGCGGCACGTTCCCGCGAACCAAACGGGATTTGCTGACCCTCCCAGGCGTTGGGCCGTATACCGCCGGCGCAATAGCCAGCATCGCCTTCGACCTCAATGAGCCTGTCGTTGACGCAAATGTAGCCCGCGTTTTGTGCCGCGTTTTTCGCATCCGACAGAACCCGACTACCGGCGAAGTGCAAAGGAGGCTCTGGACGCTTGCGGAAGAGTTATTGCCGTCGGGCGCGGCCGGCGACTTTAATCAGGCCTTGATGGAACTGGGTGCCATCATTTGCCTGCCCCGTAACCCACGTTGTGGTGTTTGTCCGTTACGGCGCTTCTGCGGTGCCAAAGAGCACAACGAGCAGGACAAGATTCCCCGGCGAGCTGTCAGCAGGCAGCTTCCTCATCACACGGTCGTGACGGCTGTGATTTACAATCGCGGCCGAATCCTCATTGACCAGCGCAAGCCAAACGGATTGCTTGGCGGACTGTGGGAGTTTCCCGGCGGAAAAAGGAAAGGCCGAGAGTCCCTCGAGACGGCACTGCACCGCGAGATCGGCGAAGAATTAGGCGTTAAGATTCACGTCGTGCGCCGCCTTGCTACCGTGCATCATGCGTATTCTCATTTCACGGTGACGCTACATGCGTTCCAATGTCAGCGCGTTTCGGGAGAGCCGCGCTGTTTTAGTTGTACACAGTGCAAATGGGTCTACCCGAAAGACCTGAAGAACTACGCCTTTCCCAGCGCAAATAAGAAGATAATAGCCGCCCTACAGCGTTAGCGCAGGGGGCAGCACAATACGATGCAGGTGCTTAAGTACGGATTGCAAATGTCGGAAGGACCTCAGGTCAAGTTGACGACGGAACGCTTAGAGAAGTACTTGTTGCGAAAGAAGGTGACCGCGTGCAAGACTACCCGGCCCGGTTTGGTGGCCTTCGCCGAGCGCGCACGAGGCCGTCACATCACAGACGTCTTTTGCAAGGGGAAACACATTTTCATCCGGTTTGGGCAGGACATATTTCTGCCCATCATGCCAGAGAACATAAGTCTTCACGAGTGAAGCCGCAATTTCGTCCGAGCGTAACAAGACATCAAACAAGCTCACCGGTGAGACTTCTGAACATGTGGCCGGTTATGCGGACATTGAAACGCTGTCCAAGCGGCAGCCGTGCTCGCACGCCCACGATGATCGGATAGCTTCCGAGCTGACGCAGAAACGTCACGCGGCCTTCGTGGACCTCAGCATACAGGTCGCGCAGTATTGTTCCTTTCGGGAACAACCTCTGGAGCATAGGCAAGTCAATTTCGCGGCGCACCTTATCGATCCAGCCGGCATAATACTTGTGATTCTTCTTCAGGAATCGATTACCTACCTGCTCGTAGAGAGGCGTGCCGGGAAAAGGAATCACCTGCCGTATGTTGATTCTCCTGAACAGCAGACCCTCATCGAGCAGTTTCTTCAAAGCCAGAAAGTTCCTTTCCAGCGTACGCACGGTTTCTCCGTTTAGGCCGAGCAAGATGTTGATTCCCGGCAGCAAAGCGTGGCAGCCGTTTTCCGCTCTCCAGCCGCCGATGCGGTTGATCGTGCGGATTGCCTCGTAAGCCATTTCCGGCCTGCAATTCAGATTGTTCAAGCGGGCGACTTCCGGGTCGAAAGATTCAACGCCCAGAGCCGCAGTGCTGCCCGGAGTGAGATAGTCCACGAACAACTGTGTCCGCTTCTCATTGACCATTGCGGGATTGGCATTATCAATATGCAACACGTGTGGCTTACACGCCGCGAGTCCGCGAAGCAGTCCCTCAAGCTCTTTCGGATTTTCCGACCTGTAACTGAAGATGCACGATTGCTTGCCCAGTCGAAATGCGGCGGCGCCGCAATCCATGAGGGTTCTGGCCTCTTCGATGACATCTTGCGGGCTGCGCCATTGAAGCGGATTCTTAATCGGCTCGGTACAAAAGGAACAACCCGGACTGCGGGGACAGCCTCGACCGGTCTCAATCTCGATAATGCGTTGCTGGGGAATTTGAGCAACGAGGGCCGCGCCTTTCAAGGCCACCGGCTGAAGCTGGTCGTACGCATCGAAGCTCAGAAAGCGTTGCTCATCGAAGTCCTTCTCATCCGCAATCTCTGCGCGAGAGCCGCCCCGCGGTTGTGTCCCGCAGGTTACCACCGGGCCGGTCAGGATTTTGCGCAGCTTGTAGGGTTTGAGCAGCTTCTTCAGTTCCTTTAACGTGGCGGGCTGCGCACTGAGATACTTCCCGGAGGTTTGAACACCAACGATGATTGTCAATTGGTCGGTCTTGGCCAAAATTTCTTTGATTTGGTCTGCAATACGCGTGCGATTCAGCAGGTCAATTCGTGTTTTGCCGGTTGGCGGGTCGAGAGTTTCGGGCCGTATCGCGCCCTTGTGATGCGCGAGACGAAGGTCGTCGATGGTCAGGTAGGTCGGTTGGTCCCTGTATTGTCCGGCGGCATAGCGGGGCCAAACACCCAAGAACGGAGGAACCCCCAGTCCCGCAGGCTCGTCTGTATAACAATCCAGGATAGTCCGTTGCCGCGCCATGCCGTGGCTCGAAAAACACACTTGTCCGGCAAATAAACTTTGTAGGGTATGATTATACCAGAAGCGTTAGGTTACGTCTCGGCCTTTGAGGTTGCTGCCCGCCCTGGCTTTTTACTATGAGCAAGCATACGACACCGTATCAGAGGCGGCGCTATAACCTTGTATTATCGTGCCGGATTTGCTATCAATGCATAATTCTATGGCTCGTGACGATTTACAGGCTACTTCTTGCCCCCTTGCTTCGTTCGGAAGAAGCAAAGGGGGCAGTCTTTACAGAACATCCGGAGAAGACGGATGGGAACACCGGCACAGATGTCTCTTTCTTGTGAGCTGTGTGTTGCTCGCCGTCTTTGCCTGTCGAGGACAGGCGGGTCTGCAAGACCGTCAAGTTGAATCTCTGCGTTTGGCTATTCATGACTTGATTGAGACATTCGGTTCCACATACCCGCGCGGCGCAGAATATCTTAAAGGACTTGATGCCATAGAGAAGGCGGACGATGCGAAGGCCCAGCGCACAAGTCGGTTCCGTAAGCTGCAGGCCGAGGCGCTGCTGGCCAATCCACTGGTGCGCTCTAATCGGCTTCTTCTGATAAAACGTGCGGTGAAAAACAGCGGGGACTGGAAACAGCTTGGTCTTCCCTCCAACCACGAATGTAACTCAACGCTCGAACGCACAGGCTACGATAATGAGATCGCTATCCTCTCGCCAATCGGCCCGGATGGAAAGCTAACTACGTTCTACCGGCCAAGCGATGGTAACTACGTGGGCGAAGTGGACCTGCACTGGGATGCCGACAAGCTGCTCTTTGCCAAATCCGACCGCGAGAACTGGAAGCTCTGGGAAATCAATATCGACGGCTCCGGATTACGGCAAGTCTCGCAAGCTCCAGACGACGTGGACTGCTTCGATCCCTGCTATCTACCCGACGGCAGGATCATCTTTGGCTGCACGGCTTCTTATCAATCCGTCCCATGTTGGCACGGCCAGCGAAAAGTCACCAACCTGTACATCATGAACGCCGACGGATCGGGAATGCGGCAGCTCTGCTTCGACCAGGACCACAACTTCCACCCCAGTGTGTGTAACGACGGCCAAATCCTTTTCCACCGCTGGGACTACACGGGCATCAATCATATATTCATGCGCCAATTGATGGTAATGAACCCCGACGGCACCGGCCAGCGAGCGGTTTACGGGAGCAACTCGTGGTTTCCCAATTCACTGTATTTTCCCCGCGCGCTTCCAGGTGGTCCCGGCGAGATCATCTGCATTCTCGCCGGCTACCACGGGGTGCACCGTATGGGCTGGCTTGTCCTGGTCGATACGCAGCGCGGCTGGTACGGCGCAGATGGCTTGGTGAAGCGGATTTCGGGCCAAGGCCAATCCATCACACCCATAATCCGGGACAACCTTGTCGATAAGGATTGGCCGAAGTTCCTACACCCATATCCGCTCAGCGATAAGTACTTTGTGGTTTCCTGTTGGCCGGAGCCCAAGGCCCGATGGGGGATTTATCTGGCCGACGTGTTCGACAACCTCGTGTTGGTGCGTGAAGAACCGGGCTATGCGTTGCTCGAGCCCGTACCGCTGGTAGAACGCCCAAAGCCGCCGGAGATTCCCGACAGAGTCGATTTGAGCCGCGAAGACGGCATCGTTTATCTGCACGATGTTTATGCCGGACCGGGGCTGGAAGGTGTGCCGGAAGGCGCCGTCAAAAGCCTGCGTGTCATGGCCTATCATTTCGGCTATCGCGGGTTGGCCGGGCCGGACAAAGTCGGCTACGGTGGACCGTGGGAGGTGATGCGTATCCTGGGAACGGTTCGGCTCGAAGAAGACGGCTCAGCAATGTTCCGCGTTCCGGCGAATACGCCGATTGCGGTGCACGCGCTGGACGCCGAAGGAAAGGCCATGCAGTTGATGCGGAGCTGGTTCACGGCCATGCCGGGGGAGGTGCTGTCCTGTGTCGGATGCCACGAAGGCCCGGCAGAGGCCGCTCCTGCGCAACTTGCATCGGCCGCCCACCGCAAGCCCCGTGACATCGAGTCGTGGTATGGTCCGCCGCGCGGCTTTGACTTCGCCAGAGAAGTGCAGCCCATCTTGAACAAATACTGCGCTAGCTGCCATGACGGCCCGGACACAGCACAGCCTGACTTGCGAGGCGAACAAGAGATAAGCGGTTACAAAGGCAGACGCCTTTCCAAATTAGGCGTCCAGAGATTGCACCCCAAGATGAAGCGCGATACCAAGGGAGTCCTGAAATACACGCCGGCCTACGAGGCACTCATACCATATATCCGGCGTGTGGGCATTGAGGATGATGTGAGTATGCTCGTTCCCGGTGAGTATCACGCCGATACCAGTGAGCTTATCCAGATGCTTCGCAAAGGGCACCAGCAGGTAGAGCTGGACGCGGAGGCGTGGGACCGCCTCGTCACGTGGATTGA
>Ga0180433_10002192_pt1 | contig 30719 bp, 46 predicted proteins | sample SS_ome_8_FD_132980 | JGI IMG/M metagenome (GOLD analysis project Ga0180433, IMG submission 132980) | Hypersaline lake sediment archaeal communities from the Salton Sea, California, USA - SS_1_D_1 metaG | ecosystem: Environmental > Aquatic > Non-marine Saline and Alkaline > Hypersaline >... | reverse complement strand
CGGCCTAATCTGAAGTGGTAAGTCCCATCACCCCTACGGTAGACGAAAGCTTGTGTGTCAAACCGAAAGTTGTTATGCTTCTCACCTTCTGGCTTGATACCAAATTCGGTGGCATAGATACCAGCGATACCTGTCGGAGCTTTGCCCTTCGGTATGTAAGGTGTAGCTGATGTAGTAGCCATAACATTGAACTCAGAGTTGACAACAGCATCATCAATCAGTCTAGTATTGTGGAGCATCTTAATCCAGGGCCAATCACCAACACCATCGAGACCCCCAAAGGCTGCATCACCACCCTTCTCTAGTTGCTTCATTGCATGGCCTACTATATCCTCCCCATACCGTTTGCTGGTATAATAGTCCTGGGACATATCCCAGAACCTACCAAGCATATCAAAGCAGCACCAGTCCCCTGGGCCAAGCGTTGTCTTGACCATATTGTAGGTAGCAATCAGCTGTTCATAATCCCTAGTCACGGGGAATATCATCAGGTTAGGTAAGTTTGTCCACCCCTGTTCCTCCAGAAGCTTGGCTATCCCATCATCAGGATCGAAGATAGCCACCTTGTTCTGCGGGTAGAGGACAGCCAATGAGACCAATGAGTAGGTCTTACTGGTGTTCATCTCCCCACTAAGCATTATTTTTTCTCTAGCCATCTATTGCCTCCGCTAATTCAATTAGATAGTTCTCAAGGTATGGGCAGCTATGTCCACCCTCTAGAATACAAACCTTGCCATTGAGTAAACAGCAATCCGGCCCTTCTTCCTGGGTTCTTGCTTCTGGGCATCTTCTGATGTACTTGCCTATCATCTTCTCCTTCCTTTCATCATGTCTAACATTCCTTGAAATTTCTCAATCTTCTTCCAGTATTCTTGATTCCTATTGGCACCGAGATTTGGGTTAGAGAACTCAAACTGATCATTCATGTCTTCTGCATGGAAGAGGTAAATACCCATATCCAAGTTATGGTCGCAGGTTGGCCCATGATGAACAATAACATCCTCACCCATACCCATGAAGTTCATGAGAAGGATTCTCTCAGTGGCAACATACTTGCCTTGTTGACCATTGATTCTCCACCAACCATCATTGAATATTTCCATCCAGACACACATAGGTTGTTGAACAGTTTGCCCCCTAATTGTCACCCGTCCCATTGTATAGTGCATCTTCAACCTCCATAAATTGCTTACCATACCAACAGTATTGAGCTACATCACAGTAGCCCTTGCATCGTCTATCATCCCACCGTTCACGAGGCAAGCAGGGGTTAGTCCACCCATGTTCCAGCGCTTCAAGTAGTTGCTCCCTCTTGGTCAGGAAGTACCCTTTAACTACCTCATCCTCGATGAACTTCACAGGTACAAGATAGATATTCTCCATGATACCCTTGGCAAAAGCAGAGTGGATACCACCATCACGAACCGTAACCTGGAGTCTCATCTTCGCTATGTCTATACCCCATTCTTCCTTGAGCTTGACACGGTAGTTGTTCAGTTGCAACTCCGCTTCCCAATTATCAGCTTCCTCCTCGATGCTGTCAAAGACTGGTATCATCTTAGCTTCACCTGCTTTGCCCCATTTACCGTTGCTCTTATACACCTCAGTCGGATGGGGCTTCTTCCCAATCTCCTTCATACCAAGAGCCTTGGCTAGCTTAAAGCTACCCCAATTCTTGTAGTCAGTCAACGTCAGTTCCCCATCCTCTTCCTCAAGTAGGTCAAAGATATCCCTATCAGTACTGAGTGCTATCTCAGCAGGGATACCTAGCTTGTTTGCCACCTCCTCAAGCTGTTCATGGTGCTTAGTACCAGCCAACAGGAATGCCCTAGATTTGGGGTCAACTGCATATGGCATGGTGAGCTTCAAGTACTCCATCATCGTACCATTCAGCAACTGAGTAGTAGAAGGTTCACCATGCCACTCTCGCTCTGCACCCAAGATGTGCAAGGTTGGCAGTGTGAGACACCGACTACCCATTCGGCATTGAGCTAAGCAGTCGGTAACTTTAACTTGTTTCTTGTCTGGGCAAATAAACCACTCAAGCATCCTTCCTCTCCTTCCCTTCAATATAACCAGCATTGAACGACCTATTAACTAAACTCAAGAGGTCTTGGAGTTGCAGTTGAATTACTATATCACTTTCGGACTTCCTGACAATAACCTCTAGTTCGTAGACTTCCATTATTTCCTCCTTTAAGGGGTGGGGGGCAGCGGAGATTCCGACAACTGTTAGTAGAGTCACCGGCCTAGGGGACTGCCCCCCAAAAGAAACCCCTAGGTATCATTATCCATGCCTAATTCTATTCCATCAATCCGATCATACAGGGAGTTGATAATCCTTTCGGCTATCTCTCTGCGTATTACTGGTAGGGTACTAGCGAATCCCCCACTTCGTATGAGGTCTTTTGCTAGTGATTGTCCTATCCTAAACACCAACTCTACCTCAATGATAGTACCATCTGACACGGGGTCAGGAGCTAACCGAACATCTCCACCTGTCAAAGCTTGGAGGGATTCAACAAGACCATCGAGCAGTGAATCAGGGTTAGGTAACGATGGCCAAGAGTATCTTATTGACGGGTACTCACTGGCATATAGGTTTTCAAAGAGAACACTAGAGGGTTGTATTGCCCAACCTCTAATACCATCACTAGTATTACTTTCCATTCTTATCCTCCTTTCAGGAAGCCCTGTGGGGCTATGCTGCGGCCTCTCGGCTACCACCATACGGTGATACTTTGTTATCGCAACCCCACAGAGCTACCCCGCATTGCCCCTTGCCTACACCATACCTCGGCTTGGGGCATTGTGCCAGCCTAGTAGCCTCCAACTACCATCAGCTACCGACCCCCATGCTTGTGTATATCCGCCCTTTCGGGTAGGCTGGCATCAATCTACTTACCCTGGTAGACTTCTTCTCCACCATCACCTGCTACCTTGACCAGCTTACCATCAGCAACAAGCATCGAGGTAACTGCCCCTGTCCTAACCAAGTTAAGAAGCGGACTACCTACGAGCTTGGGGTGGACACTGGCTGCCGATTGCAACTGAGCCTCGGTCTTACCCTTGGCTAGTTCCAACACAATGCCAGTCATCTCCTCTGATGTAAGCTCACCATTGGTTGGGGGTGGAGGGATAACAGCTTCCGGCTCAGCATCGAGGTCTTCCAATGGGGCAGTTGCATCACCAAGCACAGCTTCAAGCACAAAGCCTGTCTTGTTGAATCTTGGGTTGTTGGCTTCACGAGTCTCTTTCTTCCAGATTACTCGCTTGCCGGTAATCCCCTGGGGTAACATGACCTTCAGTGCATCAGCAGCTCCAAGGAAGTTATCTACCCAGAAACTACTCTTGGATGTGGAACAGTTGGTGCGGAAGGTAAACTCCTGGCCCTCTACATTCATACTCAATTCTTCTGAGACATTAAGAACCTTGATATTCTTGTTCTTAACCTCAAAGAACTCTTGGGCAGGGAATGGTTTGCCTGTCTCAGGATCAAACCCTGTAGACTCCCATCTACCTACTTTGCATCCAACAACATCACCCTCGAATCTCTGGAGGGCATCCCTTACCTGTGCCCAACCACTCTCCGTTGCCTGTTTACTGTCGAATAGCGCCATCTTCCAATATCCTCCTCACTTTTAAGTACGTTTCGGCTACATCTTCTGGTTTGTCATCATTGTTCCCAACAATTTCAATCCAGTAGCCATCTTCTTCGTTGGTTGAACCATTGACTCTAACCTCCATACAACCCTCCTTAATGATACTCATGTTGTAGTTCGGTCTAACTCACCTCCTCTATCTTAGTCTCCATAACCCATCCTCGAAAAAAATGTTGGTATTTGGGAGGTTATCAACGTGACGTACCTTGGCATACTGGAGCTGATTACCTCCATTGGGTTGCTTTACTATCCGAATAGCAGCATCAAGTTTACCTTTAATATATGAGTGACCACGTATCCTCGATAACGTGTCAACATAAGCCTCGTTCTTATTCTCATGGTGGATAAACACAAAGGCTGTGCCTGTCTCATCAGCTAGTTCCCTAAAGTTTCCAAAGAATATAGCGAGTAACTCCTCACTAAGTTCATCTCTCGCATAAGCTTCCTGCATACAATCAATAACACAGGCTTGCGGCCTAAGATTAAGCACCACTGATCGAAACACTGCAAAGTTCTCTGGAACCATGAGTGATTTATGCTCAGTAAAAGCCATTATCTGGTTCCTATCAAAGCTAAACTGATTTCCCATATTATGGAAACGATATTGGAATCTATGATCAGTCAACTCAAAATTCCCTATTAACATGGATGATTGATTAACTCGGAACTCAAAAAAATCAGTCCCCGTAGCAATACAGAATCCCATCCACAATCCTAGAAAAGTTTTCCGAACACCAGCATCCCCATAAATCATGAGAAATTCCCCCTCAGCTAGTAGTTTATCTATTATAAATCTGGGGGGTGGGATGCGGAGATTCATGTAATCCACTCCATCCCGCACTTCAAACATCATCACCATCCTACCACATCTGCGCACTTTTGTCAATATTATGATTCCAAATAGACTGAGGAGGGGAACAAACTGCGCTCCCCTCCCCAATACCTAGACTGACCAAGCAGCCATAAGAGCCAACAGTTCCCCATCCTCTACCTCGTGGTTATTCTCATCATAGAGACCACCATCTGCAACTCGGTAGCGAAGTGGGAGGTAGGAATCAGGGGTTGTCTCTTTGGCCAGATTCTTTCCCCATCCATTGGACTTCTCTTTTGGGGGACTGGCTCCATAGGCATAGGCATATAGCCTTTCCAAATACTCATCCTCATCCCACCCTTTAGCAGTAGTAGGCTGAACAGTAGTTGGATGTTTGTATGACCACTGCCCCTTCTTAACATTAGTAACTGCCTCCTCGAACCATTCCTCCTCTGGGAATGTGGGTGGAGGATCAACGAACACCAGTTTGGGTGTGACCTCAGCAACTTTACCACATGGAGTGTGGATGACGGCTACCGTGCTGAACTCTAGCTTACCACCACTGACTGCAACTGTAATGGAACATGGGAAGTTGGAGTCCACATGGTCGTGGTCAGTACCTGAGTGGAAAGCACCCATCTTGTGGTGGGAGTGGATCACTCCAACACAGTCGTCTGGTATGTTGAATGGCTCAGCCTCGGCAGAAGAGTAGTTAGACTCTTCATGGGGTGGGATAACCAAGTCAGTAACACATATTCCCTCATCATACTGGAGTCCGACCAAATATCCCATCCACTCCTTGTCAGTGAACTCCTCCATGAGCAATTTGAGTTTCTTACGTGGTGTGTACTCAAGAAAGATGTCAAGCTCCGAGCACAGCGAGCAGGTAACAGGTGGTTCCTTAACCTCTTTGGTTTTCCACCCCTTTGATTTCCTGGCCACATACACCCTCCCAGCAGCGGTGTCTATGACCTCATAATCTCCCTCCAATTTGGATTTGTACTCTTTGAAACTCATTCTTACCTCCTTCTTCTCGTCCTAGTTGACGTTTCTGAGCTACCCGACTGTCTGCACCGTGCCCCAGGTGGTGGTATACGGTTAAGCATGGGTATCCCGATCTCTCCAATCTCCAAGGACACTTCTTGGTCGGGGTATTTCATCAATTTACCCACTGCCAATGCTGCGACAACCACCGATGGCACGACCCAGGATGGATTGATCTCATATGTCTCCCGCTCTGCATTCTTTATCCATCCAGGCACTGAGGAGGACACAGTTATGTGTGTTCCATCATATCCCGCACGAATATATAACCCACCATACTGCCCACACACTTTATAGAGTTCTATCTGTGTCCGTGGGGAATCCGTACAGTCTACGATTGTATGGGAGATTTGTAACTGGTTCCTAATGTTGTCCTCCCCTTCTAACCTCTCATGGATAGCCCAAACCAAGCAGTCAGGACGGATAGCCCTGATAAAGTCGGCTACTACATCTACCTTTGGCCTGTTGAGACCACCTTGGCAGAATGGAAGTCGGTTACGATTGTGCTCCTCAAGTACATCTGCGTCAAAGAGGTGAAGTTCCCCCACTCCTGACATAGCAGCCTGGATAGCTACCCAAGTTCCAACTCCACCTACTCCCACAACAGTTACACTAGATGGGACACTTAGTAGGAGTTGTTCCTGTCTTGCGTATACCAATTCTGTTTGTTCCATGTTTATCTCCCTCCCCATCTGCGGACAGCACCCACACGAGGCTCATCTATGATGATGCTTTCCAGATCTACAAAAGTTATATCCGGTTTATCTGGGTCGGAATCTGGACTACGGGTAACCTCTCCTTCAGTTCCGAGCTGGGTTGCCTTCTCCATGATGGTTTGAATCGCCAACATATCTACTGGATGGCTATTCATGAGGCTGTCCTTGTTAATTGTAGTCAGAGAAACAGCTAATTCATCCCGAAGTCGAAGCAGTTGTCCTATTGTGCCTTCCCATTTAGCAGGTAAGACTACACTCCCCCAACAGTCATCACCACCACTTCCATGATAGTGACTGAAGCTAGTGTAGTGGCTTTTCCTCTCCTTGGCTACTCTCTGCATGGTTTGGGCTCTCCTGAACTTGTAGTTTGGGGTAATATCTAGGAAGAGAACCACATTGTCCCTGCGGAGTGCTTGTTGATGTCTCTCAAGGATGGCGTATTTCTGCCCTCGTGAGAAGACAAATGCAGGGTCATAGGGAAGAGGCAGGATGAACTCATAGTTACTCCCGTTGTATCCTGTTCCCATTGTTATCCCCCACGAAGCAAGGTCAACTGAGGTAAAACTACCTGGAAGGGTGAGACCCCTCCGCTCCCTCCTAAGGAGAACCTCATTCTTATAGGTGCTGTAGTAGTCCTGTTTGAGGCGAACCAGAGACTGCTCTATATCTCTCATCCGAGTTAGCCGTGTCTGGATAGCTTGTTTCAAGTGGTCAGTAACAATCGTGGTGTAGTCGAGATGGAAAGTCTGTCCACCAATGGTGAGTGAAAGGTCACCTTCAACCTCACTAATGGTATTAGACCAATCTGCGAAAGTGAGGGGATCAGGCGGTGTTTCTTGATACTCGTTGATGAACTTCTCCAGGTCAATGCCCATCTCTTCTACCATTGTACGCAGACGAACTGCGAGTGGACAATTTGATCTGATCTCACAGTAACCATGTTCCCCAAGATTAAGTCCAATAGACATACCCTCAGGGAACTCGTCGTTGCGCATACTCTCTAGACCGTCTACGGTCTGTTGTAATGTCAATTCCACTGTGCATAACCTCCTTTCTATAGAATTGTGCTGGCTCGGATTTAACGTGCCTGACCACGGGAAGGGTTCTCTTTAGGAGCGGTACCAACACCAGACCTCCAGTTTGCTGCCCTTGCCTTAAAGCTGGTAACAAAGTTGCTTACGTTCAGAGCGATCCTTCGGCCCTGTCTCCGTAATTGGAGAAACACACCTACTGACGGTTCTTACTTGCCTTGAACTTCTGTATACCAATTTTAACCAACATTGGTATCCCGATCCGACAGGACACCAGCACCCAAGTCAGACTACACTCCTACCTTGTCAAAAGAGGTAATCTGAATCCGCATCCCAGCCTCGATGGTGGCAGGAGCGGCATCGGGGTCGATGATCTCAGCGCCATTGAGGAACACTCGGAAGTATCCCCCATAATTGGCCTGAGATGCGGCAGCTTCCACTGCGGCAACAAAGCTGGTTCCAACCTCTGCCGAAATGGAGTCGCCACGTCCGGTCTCGATGTTTACGATCTCAGGATTTTGTCCCCACCTAGTCATAGGTAACCTCCTTTCTGGGGCATAACTTAGGTCAAAACCTACGCACCCACGGATAGTCAAAGCATAACACATCTGATGTGTTATGTCAAGCCCAATTTTAATATAGCCATGCTTTACATAACTAAGGGGTAGTTGCAGGAAGATGCTTCACTGAGGGATATTCCTCAAAGTCAACACTAATCTCCTCAGCGAGGAAAATCCTTAGCTCGTGGTGTGGAATCTTCTCCACCTCACAGTGGATATATACTGCGTGCATAACCTCCCCTAGTTCTTCACAAATGGTTGCTTCCTGATCCTCTGCTACTACAATAAACATTTGTCTATTCCTCCCACACTATTCTTGGGTTTACTTTGAATTTAACCTCTCTCTTCAGCTCATAGACCTTTATATCATCATCTCCCGACTCGTACTCATAATCTTCCTCTTCATTGAGGAGGTTAAGCACTTCTCGCTCTGCCTGATCAAGGGTCTCAAACTCCTTAACAATTTGGTTATACTCGTCTACAACTAGAAACATTTTAACCCTCCTTTTATAAATGCTCCTCACATATCCACCCAGGAAAACCACTGCAACCTCCGTCCCCATCATTACCTGTGTAGACCATGATTGCCATACATTCCTGTGTGTGACATCTCCTAACCATTCTCAACCCAAGAATTGGTTCATGATCCTCTGGTAGAGGATCAGTTAGGAATATACGGCCATGGCTAGTCATGAACTCCGCCTCTACCTCTACCTCTTCCTCTTCCTCTTCGGGAACAAACCACTGGTTAACAGTACCACCTTCTGACCAAATGTCAACTATCATTGATGTACCCCGTCCTCCACAACATGGGCATGGGGTATTAAGCTTGCCTCCTTCTTCGTAGCTCCTGATGAAGTTGAATGTACAGTTACCACACCTCAACCTACACATCTCCTTGGACTGCTCTTGCATAAAGCACCTCCTTACTCTAAATCTTCTTCCAACCTGGCTTGGAGTCGCAGCTTCTCTGCCTTCAACAAATCTCTTTGGTCAAGATCAGACAAGACAAAGAAATCCAACAGTTGAGTTATCTCCTCAATCCGTGCCAGTACATCAGCCCTGCTTCCTTCATCCACAATATACCTCCAGTTAAGTAACCTGTCGCTATGCCCCAGCGTACTGAGGCATAGTCACAGACTACCTGCTAGATTGGGTGCCAAGCAGGAACAAGCACTGGCTCCGGTGCTTCCATCACACAGACTGCTGTTGTCTCCAGTACATGCACTTTCCTCCCCGATTCTATGGCTGCATCCTCAGCCGCATCGTAGACAGCCTGTTTATCAGTTGTTGGTGTGGGGCAGTTAGCCATGTTCCACCCATCTACCCAATAGGTATACCGCTTCTCAGTAAGCATACTATCACCTCCTTTCTTCATCTTTAATACTCCATACTCCATGTATGGTTTACAATTAGATGGTACAGCCAGAACAACTGCACCTGTTGAGTCCTTCCCAACCCATGCAACCTCCACTCCATCCCCAATAGGCAGGTATCTAACACCCGTCACCTTCAGCCCACCCATTGGTTTGCTACCTACAGTCCTGATCCTGAAGTTCATTCATCACCTCCTCTCTTCCACACAAAGAGATCGAAGCTGCCATTCCTGCGGGAACTCCTTGTATGGATAGGAACTCTGATGTAGATACTGCTGTTATAGAGAAATCCACGAACCTTCTCTACCTCTTCTACAGAAGAAAGTTCCAGTACCGCAGCATTCTCATCATCCAAACTCCTCAGGATATCAGCCCACTTACGGGGGAGAGTGGGAATCTCTTCCCTCTTTACCAATTTGAACTCCATCTTTATCACCTCCTTTCTATACGTTGGATTGTTCTGGTTCCTGGGCCATAGTACTCTACCTCGACGATGTCTCCCATTGGGGTAATGTAGGTTCTGTATCTTGACCATCGGTGGTAAAACCTGTATCTCCTTTCAACATCCTCCCTCATCACCAACGGAGACTCCATAGCCCAGACCCATCCATGTTCTTTAGCCCACTCATGGAAACCTCCAATCAACCTAGTGTCTCTCATCTTGCAACCCTCCTTCTCCTGGAATCCATTCACTTGTCTCAGTCTCGACCTTGATGATGTTCCCGTTCAGATCATGTGTAACCTCAACGAGTGTTCCCTTGGGAGTCAGAAAGGAGTAGACCCCAACTACCTCACCTTTATGGTGTCCGAGGGGGAACCACTCCTTCCTTATAGCCCAAGCTACTAGCTCGTTTACTCCTTCATCATACTGCTCTCTACCCAAATCTGTCACCTCCAATACTAGGTTGGTAAACCCTGTCAAAATCTGTCCACATCCTCGTTGTATGTCTTTGGAATGGGTCTAGCCCTTCGTCAGTTGCTATGCCACGCCTTCTCAGGTACTCTCTCCAATCACTATTACAGTTTAGTTTATGCCACATGGTATCTGCTTCTTCTTGTGACTCTAGTACAATGGTGATTGGAATGAATCCACTGTCGTCTTCCCTACAGACAAACATGGTTAACCTCCTCTCCTTAATGAGTCATGCCTGACCACTACCTAGCACCCAAGTTTTGACCTTCGCCCCAGATCTCCAAGTCCTAAGTAGTGGCCAGAATCACCTATTAAGTTATCTCGATTAACGTCCGAAACTGCACGGTATCAGTTGTCCTCTTCTTCTCACCGTCTTCGGTCTCTTTCTCAGCTTCCATGTAGGCTACCTCAATGGGCTTGAGAATACCCCTAATGGACTGGAACCCTGAGTCACATGGAATCATCCCGTGGACAATTATCCCATCTCTGGTTCGCTTCATTCGGGTCAACTGAGCTAGGCAATGGTAGATACCATTACCTGCTAGGTCAAACCCAATGTGCTGTGGGATACTACCGCAGTTCGGACAACGCTGTTGTCTCATTTCAATCACCTCTTGACACAATTTCCAACGCTTCTTCGGGCCAGTATGTGCCTGAATCCCATGACGGAACCTCAGACATCATTCGGTAACACTGGATTATCTCCCCATCGAGATCAAGTTCAGGTACCGCCCATGTACTAGCCAGATAGGTATATGTCTGGTCTTTGGGAACAGGAGCACCATTCTCCCATATATTTCCTCCTGTCCATCCCCAATCACCTCTCAGACCAGCTCTAGCTACCATAGGTTTCTGTTCTTTGATCAGTCTGGCTGCAAGCTCCCAGTCAAAAACCATTCTGGGATCATACCAATCTTTCACGAACGTTACTGTTACTACTGATAGCGGTCTTTCTCTGGTTGCTTGCCCCCTAGCGAAGGCACTCAAAGTATCCATAACATTCACCTATCTCATCATTGATTCGAGCTTCTCGTCCTGGACTCCGCTCTTGTGACCCAACCAGTAGGCCAACTCACAGAGGATAGAGACATAAGGCGCACATACGAACAGCGCAGGGTAAGCCTGAGCAGCCTTAGAACAAGCCAAGGTAATGATCTGTCTGTTACCCTCTGGCAATTGCTTGCCTTCTGTCTCATCCAACAAGGCATCTAGATCAGCCTGCTTATTCGTAGCACCTCTGATCTCTTCCCAATCCTTCTCTGGTATGCCAAGCATACGAAGGAACTCATCGCTTCCAGGTTCCATTGTTCTACTCCTTTCCTGTCAGTTCTTGGTAGACCTTCAGGCAGTCATCACACAGTACACCTCCAAATCTCTTGTGTAGTGGAGTCTTCTTCTGCTTGCATTTACTACAGCGTGCCATTGTCAACCTCCTACTCCTTATTACCATACTTTCAGGGCTAATGCTAATACTAGACCCAAGTTCACTCCAGTGTAGCCAATAATGAATAGGTAAAACATTGAGACCTCCTTATTCCCTTGCGTGGAGTACCGAGGCAAGCCTGGCAACCTAAGTACTCCACACCTGTTAACAAGGAGGGAACAGGATTTGGGTTAACCAACTGGTCTGGGTGGAAGCACCATTGTCACCCCCATCCGTCTCAGTTCCATGTACCTTTCCTTGTGCCAGTAGTCTCTCCAGCAGGCATCACACCACTTGACCTGCCCACCCCTGCTATGGTTAGTGTTGTCATCAAACAGTGGGAAGTTACACTTGCTACATACTGGTTGTGACATCCTTCTACCTCCGCTTTATGGCTACAAGATTGACTCTGATATCTGATCCTGGGATTGGTAAAAACCCACCAGTACTGGCAACAACGAGGTTATCCCCACTACCAGTCTTGGAGGGTCTTCCTGGCTCGATCAGAGTCTCAATGTGTAACTTACCATCTTTGATCTGGACATCCATTGTTTACCTCCTTTTCTTACCCAACTGTGGCCTGGGCTTTAGCACACTAACCTTCCAACCCTTGGCCTCGAATAGTTTCTTGGCAGTCATTGTTTACCTCCTTTCAGTACCTACAATCCTACCACGTTGCCCGTATGATAGCACATCTGACTAGCAATGTCAATAGCTACGATGAAATAGCCATGCTTGACATAACACAACGTGGTCAAGGAGTAGGGGTACTAATAGGCTAGTAAAATCAGGCTAGTGGCTAGTCATGGATGGCAACTAGATTGTGACACTCCTTCCCTATACTAGCAGCCTGATAGTTCTGGGCTAGTCTGGTAGATAGGTAAACTTGACATAAAAATAAGGCTGCCAGCCCATGCCACTGGCAGCCTCATTTAGTTGAATCTAGGCTACAATGTTTTCCACGTGGTAGCCACTGTTGCGAAGAACAAGATTAGCGGATTGTTTGCCAATTGTCAACCCCAAGGTATTGCAGGCAATCGTGCCATTAGCAAATTCGCCAATAGGTGTCAGGGTGCGGTTACCGTCGGCATTTGGCTGGCCGATCTTGCTAACACGGATTGCCAGCTTTCCGACTGTGGGCGTCGTCATCTTGTCTGTGCCTACTTTCATTGCCTTATTTGTGGTTAGCACCCAGGACTTCTGGCTGATGACGGCTTGGACTTTTTCCACTTCCCCTGTCTCCGGATTTTTAACCTCCACTTCCCCTCCTGTGGGCACATCGTGATCGCCGTATTCGAAGTAGAGGTTTTTGACCTCTGGGGGAGGCGCAGGTAGACTTCTGACTAGCTTATCAACAGCCTTGTGGTATGCTTCTATCGCCTTGGCTGCCTCCCGCTCTGCCGTACGCTTTGTTACCACTTCCGCTATAGCGTCCACTAGCGGCTGGTTTTCTTTACTACGCTCGGCGTACGCTTGGAGCTCCTCGTCCGTCATACCTGCCACGATCAATTCTAAACTTGCTACAGCCATTTCAACCTCCGTATTTAGTTTTTAACGTGCGGGCGGGCATGGCGCTCGCCGGCCGTCATTCAACGGTCAAGGCAAGTCTAGCATATCTGGCTAGCAATGTCAAGTCTATTGCATGGCTGGTTTATAGCCAATGCTAGAATTGCTACTAACATTATGTCAAGTAGCCTGCCTATGTCTAGGGGCTTGGCACATTTCAAACGTAGTTATTGGCTCATAATCGCCTTATGTCTAGGGCTTGTCTACTGGTTGTCAAGGGGTCGGGGGTCTGGGCCACTACTCTGGCCTGACCAAGCCACCCACCGAAGAATTGACACTCACACAAAAATCCCACTTTTCCCATCTTACTTGACATAACCATTGATGTGGTATAATACACTGTTACATTATGCCGTCATATGGGGACTTCTGCAGACGGTAGGTAACAAAAAACCCCCGAATTGGGGGTAATTTGCTGTGATGGGGAGACCCGCACTAGGTTCGGGCACTTCTACCCTCTCCCGTGTCTTCTCTTCCAAGCTTGCGTCCCTCCGCAGTAGTACCAATATTATTGATATCACTGTAAGTTGTGGGACAACAACCCAACTGTTTGCCTGCCGTGTCAGTTACGGCTTTCTGACTGCCGCCGACAGGCGACTAACTCATCGCTAGTCCAATTGGTGCCTTAACCCTGCGTAGCAGCTTATTCAGCCACATCACAAATGTATTGTACCACATAATGGTTTGGTTGTCAATACCTCTATTGTTTCAAACACTTAGTATGTATGTAGACCCCGTCATTCACCTTGACCAACGTTCCCCCACCTTGGCCGCATCTTTGGCACAAGATCGGTTTACCCCCTCGGCGTTTCTTCCCTTCCCAAATGTTCTGATCCTTCTTTTCCTCCTTTAATCGGTTAAATTGCTTTTGCACATTGGGTGGTAGTATTAAGTCCATTTTCCTTCCTCCTATGATAATTTGCCAATGACTTCTCCCGATTGGCTTGTTGGGCTTCCTCTACTGTAGCATACTTCCTTGGCCTACCCCTCTTCTTTGTTGGTTTCATCCTCCCTTCCCAACTAAAATACTTCTTCAGCATCACTGCTTCACTCCATTTGGGGTAACATTCAAGATGAAATAGCAGGATACCTCTTCGTTTGCTTACTCCTTCCTTGAGAAATATAAGAAGATAATGCGTCCCATATTGGATTCCTTCCTTGCAATAATAACAGTGTAGTCGATCATTCTTTGCTACATTAAACTTCATCAGTGTCCTCCTTTACATAACGTTTTTTCTTATTATTAGTATAAATCTTATGATATAGCTTCATTATTATTAAAAGTAGCTTCAATTCCTAATGTTATTTTACCATATAAATCAAAGTGTGTCAATAGCTAGCCACCAAATAGCCTCAAACTAGCTCTGGGGTATTGACATTCAGCCAACTTTATGTTACAGTAAACTCATGTTAGTAGAAGAATTAAAAGCTACCCACGGCAAGAGGCGTAAATTCCTTCTCCTTCGTATCTGTGACATTCCCACGGAAGCAGCACGGGAGATGTGTGGTGTAACCAAGGGAACCTACAATACATGGCTCAAGAGTGATGAGTTTGTATCTCTCTACCGTAGAAGGAAAGAATTTGCTGGTGAATACAAGGAAGAGGCCATCAGGCTCCTACGGCGGGACAATCAACTCAGTGCAGTTATGTTGGAGAAAATGATCCTCGACAAGCTAAAAGATGAGGTGGAATCGGGAGAGTACCAGCTAATCCGACTCCCGCTTGCCCGTGATGTCTACACCAAACTCATAGGAGACCTGGACTACCAACCCCAATCTCTTGCCCTTTCTTGGGAACAACGACTACAGCAACTAATCGTGGAGGGAGATAATGGCAACCAACAAAATGAGGTCATTGAAGGCCAGACACGCCTCATTACAGAACGTGCAGAGAGCGACAATGTCACGGAGTGTGAACAAGCACGTTCACCGATTGAAGAGGAAGTATACCCTTAAAGGATGGTTGCCTAAATGACGACCATAGCTGACATAGACCGAGTTAAGCTTATTGAAGCTCTGTTGAAGATTGACAACAAACAGGGGGTAGTTGTCCCCTTCAAGTTCAATCGCCTCCAATCGCACTTTAACAGGAACAAAGGGCCGAGGAATATAATCCTCAAATATCGCCAAGGAGGATGCTCAAGTAGCATATTGGCTGATATGTATGTGGACTGTATCACTATCCTTCACACCCAATGTGCTGTAGTAAGCCATGAAACCCGTGCTACACAGCGGCTGCTTGATCGTGTTCAATTCTACCATGACACTATGGGTGAACCCAAACCAAAGGTAGGGGCCGAGAGCCGCTCGGAGAAGACTTTCCCCGAATTGCACAGTGCCATATACATTGGTACTGCTGGGGCCAGAGCGTTTGGTCATGGTGATACAATCCGTAAAGCCCTACTGTCCGAGCTAGCCTATTACGAGGATGGGGAAAAACTACTCAATGGCGTAGAGGATGCTGTGCCGATCACAGGGGAACTTACTATAGAATGTACGCCTAATGGTGAAGACAACATCTTCTTCGAGAAATGGACACGGGCAAGAGAAGGCAAATCCCCATACAAACCGTTCTTCTTTCCTTGGTGGTGGGATGATGGCTATTTCATATCTCGTGGGTCAGAACTAGCACCACCAGAAGATCGCTTTGACCTAATCTACACAGCCGAAGAGGGTGACCTCGTGGAGAGGTTCAAACTAACCGAAGATCAGATAAGATGGCGTAGGTGGAAGCTTGGTGAGAAAGGTGGACTATTCTGGCAAGAGTACCCAGAGGATGAGGTATCATGTTTCTTAACTGTTGGTGACCCCGTGTTCGACCAGGAGCTACTGAGGGATATGGCTAATGGTTGTTACGAGGGCGAACTCCACCCAGGGGGTTGGCATTATTGGACACCCCCATTACCTGGCCAAGCATATATATTGGCTGCTGACTCAGCGGCTGGATCACCAACAGGAAGCTACTCGGCTGCTGTGGTAATGGACTACCACTATAATGTAGTAGCCACATACCAAGGCCGTGTTGACCCAAATACCTTTGCCAACATCCTCCAACAGATGGGTTTCTGGTACAATAGTGCCGAACTGGTAGTTGAGCGTAACTTCACGGGCTACGCAGTCCTTGGAGCACTTGTCGGGGGTTATAGCCTAGATTCACCGAACATTCGGTTATCCAACTACCCAAACATCCACCGCCAGAGGGACTTACTCCAATCAAGAGTTACTAATAACCTCGGATGGTGGACTAATGAACCCACAAAGGAGTACATGAGAACAGCACTTAGGGAAGTATTACCAAGGCTTAATATACGAGATATAAACTTAGTTAGGCAATTACGGGGCTATCGGTTTATTAAGATGAAGCCGACTGCCCAAACTTTCGATGACTTAGCAATTGCCCTAATGATTGCCTGTGCAGTCCGCAAGTTTGGTGGTGGTTCACAGGGCTATCAAGGCGCAGTCCCAGGATGGGATTGGTAAGGAGGAATAATGTTAACAGAAGCCCAAGTAAGATCACAAATAGCCAACCTAAAAACCCATTGGTATCAACGAAATGCTCAGTTTACCGAGTGGTATCAGATGCTTACTCTCGTTGACCAATTGCAAGCCAAGAATATGGAATCATATGTCAGCAATGAACCACTAACATTCTACAACATGGCTCATTACCTGTTGACCAAGGGGGAGCTAGTCTTCAATACCCCGATCCTATCAGAAACAGCCATTGAGCTTGATAGAAGGGCAAAGATAGATAGGGCATGTAAGCATATGTGGACTCTCATTGACCAAGATAGACAGAGTGGTGGTCTCCAGCCATTCATTGACGAGTTAGGGTTCTTCCTTCTCGTAACTGGTTGGTACAGTATCCCACTCCGTTTCGATTCCCAAACAGGGCTTCTCGATGCCCAAGTGTGGAATCCATATGAGGTTTACCCACTTTTCCACAACCGAAGACTTCAGTCCTGCGTCCATTCATACCGAATAAACGATAGGGAAGCAGCTGAGAAGGCCCAACTATTGCATTGGAACTATGATCCACCACATTCTACCTATAGGTCACAGGTTACATTGGATGACTTCTTTACCAGAGATACTGATGGCACACTGTATAATATGGTACTCATCAATGGTAAGGACGTTACTGGTTGGGTTCCAAGACCAGAAATGAATATCTTGGTTTCACCAGTGGGTGGTTTCCCCGACAAAGGCAGCCTTACCCCCGCCAAGGATGATTGGCGTAGATGGACAGGTCGGGGTATCTTTGCAGTGAACGAGGATGTCAATGGTTATTTCAATAAATGGAAATCAATGGTATCCCAAATACTGAGGGATACTGCTCAACCAATTACCCAAGAGTTCAGTGCTACTCCACAAGCAACTCCACAACAAATCCGTGAACGTGGAGCATTCTTCCACTATGCCCCAGGGGAGCTTGGCCTCCAGCGTATTCCCCCAGGTGGCATACCAATAGAAGTTCAGGCCCATCTGCTGGAGATCCGGAGGGAATTACAGAAAGGTAGTTTTAATGATGCGGTCTATGGTATGGTTGAGGGGCAGCCAGGCTATGCCCTCAGCCAATTGGCCACATCGTCTGCCAATCAGATACTATATCCATACATGGATGCCAAGCATTGGGCAATGGGTGAAAGCAGCCGATTCTGGTTAACTAACCTTAAATCAACTAGACGAGTCTTCGAGGTAAAAGGTAAATTCCTGGAGAAACTTACGTCTAAGGACATTCCCGATAATGTGATCCTCAAGGTGGATTCCGAAGTTGCTGTAGCAAAGGATTGGCTAGAGCGTGGAACTATTGGGGGGATGATGAGGGAAGATGTTGACCAAGCCACATTGCTCGGTGAGGTTTATAAATTCCCCGATCCCCAAGCAATCATCAGGCGTAAAGAACTTGATGATGTGATGAATCATCCAATGACCAAGAATATTAAACTTATTGCCGGATACCAAACTCATGCCAAGTACCTTGAGCAGCGAGGTGATGTGAAACAGGCTATGCTCTTTCGGAGGGCAGCTCAAGCACTCGAAGCTCAGTTTGCTGCACCACCTCCAGGTCAGGGTCAACCAACAGAGATGACCGATATCTTGGCTCAAAGGGAAGCAGGAGCACCACAGGCTACCCCCCGTGCTCAGTCCCGAACAGCGCCACCCGAAACTAGGGGAGGTTTTACCCCACAGCAATTACGTGATATGGTAGGTAATGGACGGATAAGGAGAAGATAAAATGCCAGATCCAACAGTATTACCAAAGTTCCCAACCCAATTTGGTGAATCCGAAACCAAGCGGATGCAGGAACTTGAGAAGAAACGGAAAGAATACTCCGATATCTATTTACGGCGACATACTCCGGAACAATGGGGTAAGATGGGTCTACCAGAAAAGGCTATAAGGGAAACTACAGAACAATTCGCTCCCAGCCTCTTTGGACTTACCGATCTCATAATGGAAAATGTAACCCCAGAGAGTTGGGGAATAGACCTCGGACTCACACCAGAGGAAGTAGTAGCGAACCGGCTAGAACTAGAGGAAGAGTACCAAGAAATGGTACGAAAGCAGAAGGTTGTCACCCTCTTGCCAGATATCATGGATGCCGTTCAATACTTGGCTGTTGTGGGCCATCCAATCGTAGATACCACAGAGCTTGGCTCACGGTTCAAAGTCATAGGTCTATACTTCAATGATGAGGAGACAGAGTGGGTCACTAACTTTGCCCAATCCATAGCCCAGAAGTCTCCCAAGGAGATCATTGAGGGTGGGTTCGATGTCTCGGACATAGACCTTTGGGATTGGTTAGCAGCCAACCAAGACGAACTATCACCAAACCAAATTATGTCCACAGTAGCTTTCAGCAAGGATATACCGGAAATAGCCGAGGCACTACAGCTTGCTTATCCACCAGTAGATGAGCTTGGCAATCCACTAGAATCGGAGCAAAAGCTTGGCGGGTTAACCGACACTGAGGTAGATGACCGAGCTGCCAAACTTGAAGAATCCCTGCTTCGGACACTCAAGGAGAAGTATGGAATTGAACCAAAGGAAGGCGAGACAGCTGTCGAGGCGTTGCAGCGGTACTATGATGGTCTAGCTGAGGGTGGTGGTCAGGTTATAATTATGATAGATGATGAGTCTGGGGAACCAGTGCCGTTCGTTCTTCGTGAGGGAGATGTTTGGGATGAGAACAATAAACTCATAGCCCACTATGATGAGGATACCGAAGAGTTCCTCCCATTGACCCTGGAAGAGGCTTTTCTTGCTGACAATGAACCAAAGGAAGCTACACTTCCTATTGATTATATAGCCCAAATATACCCACATTTGAGGTACGAGACTCTTAAAGACCTAGCTTCTATACCCTTCTACAGTGACAAAAAACTACGTTATCAAGCTATAGTTGATTGGGTTCAGGAGACTTTCCCAGATATCTACGGGGATGTTACCGAGGATTCATATATTGTTGAGTTCTACCATGATATGCTCCAGAAGGTCAAGAGGGCTATACCGAAGAAGGGTTTACTTGGCTTTGTGGAGACTGCTGGTAAATCTGTCCTTGCAGGTTATGGTGATATGTGGAAAACCCTCGGTGGGGCAACAAAGATGATGGGTTGGGATGGTGGAGCCAAGAAGATGTACGAGATGGGCGAGTTTGTCACACCCAACGTTGTAGATACTATGGGTGAGTTCCAGTGGAGCCATCTCCTTAACCCAAATTTCTATGCCCAACGTGTTGTCCGCACAGTTCCCACTACTGCCCATCTAATGTTGGTTGGCATGTGGGGTTGGGCTGGTGGCGCTGCTTTAGCTGGCCCTGTAGCTACTAAGGCTGGGCTTGGAACCTTTGGTTCAACAATCCTCCGTACCATCTTTGGCGGTGTCACAGGCGGTGTTATGTCCCGAACCACTGAGTCCATGATGGAAGCAGGTGGTGTGCTTGATGCACAACTCGCTGAGGGTGCAAGTTGGGATGAAGCCCATGAAGCTGCTAATGAGGCATTTTGGGGTAACATGAAGCTTGCGGGTCTTGATGCTGTTCAGCTTGCCACGATCTTTGCTCCAAGTGCCAATGCTTTGAAAAACTTTGCCAGAGGAATAAACCGTGGTCTGTTCAAGCTAGGGACTGTTGCTGGTAAAACAACCATTGTCGGTCTCACAGAGGGTGGTGAGGAACTCTACCAGAATGTAGTCTACAATATAGCAACGGGCGAGGAAGACCCTTGGGCTTTCGATGCAGATGCCAAGGAAGCCTTCATCATTGGTACTATGATGGGTGTAGGGTTCGGGGCTTCTGGTGCGATCATCAACAGGATGATTGAAACTACCAAAGAGCACATGACCCCAAGTGACAAGGCTGACTTCGACTCAAGGGTTGAGGAGTTGAAAGAGCAGCTGATGAAGGATGGGGTTGAAGACGAACCAGCTACGGCTGCTGCCGAGAAGGAAGCGCTGGATGAGTTTGCCGAGACTGAACGTGGTGAAGAGCTGGTAGCTAGTGTTGCCGGTGCTGTTATGGAGGATGACCTAAATACCAAGATAACAGATGTATACAAGAGAACCTACAACAGACAGATAGCTTTGCATGAAGCTGACATTGAGGAGTTGGAAGGGGAAATAGAAACAATATCTAATAGTATCATTGCGAAGCAAGATCGAATTTACGCTCTCGAGCAGAGTGGTTCCCCAACGGGTATAGTGGAAGAGAAAGCTGCTGTTGACCATTTGAAGGAGAACCTCAAACTTACCCAAGACCAGATAGACGCAAGGAGAACCCAACTATCTGAGTTGAAGAAGGTGGCTGAGGTTCGTGTTCCTGCTACCAAGGCAGAGATAGAGTCATGGGAGCACCTTACCTGGGGTGAGGGTATTGAGGTTGAGGATCGGGAGACAGTCCTTGAGTACCTTCGTGGCCTACCCACCTCAATTCGTAAGATGGTCAAAGGCTTTGAAATAAATCCAGAGTTCTTGACGGAAGGTGGTATTAGAACAACTCGTGCTTCTTGGATGCCAGACGATGGTATCATAAGGGCACAAGATAAGGAGACTCTACTCGATCCAGAGGTTATGTTCCATGAAGTAGCTCATGGGATTATTGGTCAGGCATTTGAAGATGGTGATACCAGTTTCCTCGATGTTTATGCTTCTATCCATGTTGGGCGGAGACATAAAGGGGAAGCTATAAATTGGGACAAGGTGAGGGGAAACCTACCAGAACTAGAGAAAATATACAAGGATGATAAAAATTGGCATAAACTTTCTCCAGGTATGAAGTTAGACAATGCTTTTTACCATATAGACGAATATAATGAGCTTGAAGAAGCTTTTGCTGATGACTTCTCTGAGTATGTTCGTGGCAGACTACCCAGACGTACAGGCCAAAATGGTCTAGCCTTCTTTGAGCAGTTCTTCCCTCGTGAAGAGGGTGTTGGCCCAGACCCGCATACTAAGTTATCTGATGAAGAGTTCTCCCAAGCTTCTGAACCACAAGCCGAGGAATGGGTTGATTTCTCTTATAAGCGGTTTGAGAACCCATTCTACTCAGGTAAGTATAATCCTCGTAATCCATCCCTTGATGAGCAAATTACCTTCCAGGAAGCAGCTCTAGCTGAGAGGGAGGATATAGCCAAGCATATTAAGTCTGATAAAGTACGGAAGGTAGCCCAGGAACAGGGCAAAAGGTTCCTTACCAACATGCAGAACCAACTAGCTGAGGCCCAAGAGAGGGTTAGTCAGGAGGATGCTACCAAGGAGGACAAGGACGATCCCAAAGCTATCAAAAAGCAATTTACTAATCTATCCAAACTAACCCATATACCACGCCAAAGACTCATTGAAGGCGGTTGGGATGGTCTTCCTCCATTTGATAGATTCCGACTGTCCATGCCTTTCATTGGGGATAAGTCTATAGAATATAAAATGCAGTGGAATTTCCTTGACTCCCGCTTCGTCTTTGCTGCATATGAAGCAGCAACAGGACTACCATTCTATCTTGTCAACCAACGTATCCGTGATGGCAAAGGTCAAGTAGAACAGATGCGAGACAAGTATGCTGACAGATATGAGAAGATTAAAGGCTTTCACAGGATTAAGGGGGATAAGGCGGCCAAGACACGGATTGCTCAATACATTAATGCCCAAGACCCAGATTCGGGGGTACAAGAACCAGAAAACCTTTCTGACCTTGAGCGTCAAGTAGGCAACCAGATAATGGCAATCTTCAATGAGTTCAAACCTGTTGTCAGGATGCTCAGGTTCCTCGAAGCCTATGAGCAGCACCCAGAGTTGGAAGCTATGCACAAGGACATACCAGACGCACCAATCGAGGAACTAGAAGCAGCTAAGATAATCTATGAGGGTGAGGGGGAACAGAACCTTTGGGCCTATCTCTATGATAAGACTTGGGGTGTAAGGGAAAGTGGTTACGACCCACGTATCATCTTCAATCCTAACCTCTTTGCCAGGGTTAACCCAATCTCATCTTCCCGTGGATCAGGCCGACTCATTCAACGGGAGAATTTGCAACTAGACCAAGCCGGTCACGAGATGTCAGCTATCTTTGCCCGACTTGACTCATATATCCACAGTGTAGGTATCCGTTGGTTCCTACGCAGGGAGATAATGGCTATGGCTGATCTATTCGATATGGCTGCTCCCAAGTTTGATAAACCCAAGTTGGTTGAAACCTTCATTCGTACCTACCTAACAGAGGTTCAGGGTATAGCCCAGGAAGGTGGTATGCTTGACCACACATTACGTAGGGTGTACCAGATGGCTGCACCAGTTATCTTCTGGCATCCGTGGCTATGCTTCCGTAATGTAGTCCAGCCATTGTGGGGCTTCCCATTCCGCACTGAGCTTTTTCGTGGTCTAGTGGAGTTCCGAAAACTACCAGCTGACTTCCGTTTGAAATCAAGAATATTCTTTGATACCGAAGTTGACCAGTCTGGCCGGTCTATACGGGACTATATGTACCAAGAAGAGAATATTGGTTCTAGTGGTAAACTACCCACAGCTGTGGAAGGTACATCAAGGTTCCTGCTAAAACCATTATGGGGTCTGTCCCGATTAGCTAATAGGACAAGTCAATTCCCACTATCCGATAAGATATCAAGAAATGTGGGCTACCATTCGGCTCTAAATAAGACGTATCGAGTTACCAACAGATACTTGAGGGATGGAAACCTTGACCGATGGATGAGGAGGTCGGGTATTCAGAGTCCACTCTTAACTCAAGTGGAACGTGACAACATCTTGAGACTCTTGGCCCAAGAGAGGATTTCCTTATCTATCCCAGGGCTTGAGAACCTTACCGGCCCAGAGGCAGCCTCACTTCGGCTAGCTCAGTCCTTAACCGATACATCATTGTATATGTATGATAGATCATCTAGGTCTTCGCTTGAATGGAAGGGATCAGGCCGGACACTTGGTAGTCTGCTAGTCTTCCCACGTAGTACGGTACAGATGTATGCACTCCAAGCTAGCAAGATATTCAGCAGCGAAACCTCCCCAATGGAGCGAATAGATGCTGTTAAGAATGTCGCTTTGCTCCTCGTAGCTGGGGAGGTCATGAGTGCATTCCTCATTGGGTTGTCTGGCAAGAAGCGGAAGGAATATGGCTTCCTTGAGATAATCAATTGGGAGCTTGGTGGACTCACACTAGGCTTGGCCCAAGACGTTATGGGAGGTGTCAATGAGGTGATCCAAGCAATGGCAGGAGACAAGAGCATGAAGGAACGTGCGTTAGCAGCCTTACCAGCCACAGTATCTAGGCTTGGCAATACCTTCGTAGGTTTCTACAAGATAACCCTGGACAGTATTGAAACTATGACGGATACCAGAGGTCTTGATATGCAGTATATACGGAAGCTACGTGGTTGGTTAGATGAGAATTATACACCGGAGGAGCAGGAAGATATTGAACGTAGTCTTCTTGAACAGCTACAACATGCCTTCACTGGTTCTGAAGCTCCTGACCCACAACTATGGGAGGAAACTACAAGCACACTGAAGGATTTGGAAGACTCACTAGGCACAAGGGATATGGGTAAGTTCTACACACTCAAGGAGCTTGGGAATGATGCTAGCAAACTGACTAAGTTCTTCCCAATAGATATGGTGAGTGAAGAGTATGGATTCTCTCGACTTGTTGAGTTCTACAAAGAGTCCGAGGATATGTGGTGGGAATACCTAGAACTCCCGACCAAGACAGACATTGGGGAGATGAAGGGCCGAGACCTACGTAAGGAGTGGAGACTCAGCCATCTTGAGGAAGAAGCAAGGATGCTCTTCTGGGGTAAGTATGATCGGCCAGTAGATGGCTTATCAACCAACGATCTCCAGTCCATAATTGATATGCTACTTATTTGGTTCGACCAGTTCGACATAGACCCACAGTATGAGCACCCACATTTTACCAGTTGGGTACTACCCATCCGTGAGGGTGAGGAACCAATTCCTGAACTTGATGACGCAGGGTATTGACAACCAGAGAAAAGTATGGTAGAGTAAACATAAGGAGGACATTATGTCTGGTGAAGGCGATAAGCTAGAAGTGGAAGAAATCCAACCTGACAAGGATGGAAAGTTTCCAGAGACAGTTCCCTGGGGTAAATACGTAGGAGTTAAAGAAACCCTTGGGAAAGCCAAAGATAAAGTAGCTAGCCTTGAAGAGAAGTTACAGTCCGCAATAAGCACGGAAGAGCACGAGAAGGTCAAACAACAGCTTGAGGAGGCTCAGGGCAAACTTAATGAAGCTACTGAGAACCTCAAGAACATGAAAGAAGCAAGTGTCTCGGAGAAGAGATCAGCCCTCGTTAAGCGGGGACTATCTGAGGAAAAGGTTAAAGATATGTCCGAGGAAGCACTTAATGGAGCTTTAAGTGTTCTTGAAGCCACCAAGCCACTGCCTGATATGTCAAGTGGTGGAGCAGGTGGGCAAGTGCCGCAGGGTTCGCCTATGCAATTAGCAAGGCAAGCCTATGCAAAGTCAAATGAATAGGGGGTAAGAACACATGGCAGGTGAATTTACGCTAGCCGAATTATCAAAGATCGAAGTTGATCCGTTGCGTAAGTCTGTCATTGATGCTTTCATAATGGAGAGCAACCTTGCTGAGCTTATTCCTTGGGAGGATATTGGTGCGCTATCCATAAGGGTAGTCCGAATGGGAGATCTCCCAAGTGTAGGGTTTAGAAAGGTCAATGAGGGCTATGCTTCGGGGACAGGTGCTCTGGAAGGGAAGACCGAGGTCATTGCCCTGATGGGTGCATACTTCGATACCGACAAGGCTATTGCACGAGCCAAAAACACCATTGCTGATGCGAGAGCAATCACCCAGACTATGATGGTTAAGGCTATGGCTTTTAACTTCAACGACAAGTTCATCAATGGTAATCCAACTTCCGACCCAGAGGAGTTCAAAGGCATAGAGAAACGGTGTGATGACATCTATAATGAGGGTTACACCAATCAGCTGATTGACGTTGGTGGGAGTTCTGTTACTGAGGGAATCCTCAACAGCTCCACTACACGTCACAACTTCCTCGACAAGTTGGATCAGTTGGTCTACGCTATTTGGGGCCACAGCCCCGACTATCTGTTGATGAATCACAAGACACTCCTGGCTACCAGGTCATTGCTTAGACGTGAGCAACTACTCACGACCACTAAGGATATGTTTGATCGGGTAGTAGACGTGTATGGGAGTGCTCGAATGGTCGATGTTGGAGTCGCAGCTGACCAATCTACGGAAATCATAGCCGAAGACGAGACTAAGGGTGGTGGCACGACTGAGTGCTCCATCTACGCTGTCAAGTTTGGCATTGGTGACTTGCTGTGGGGCATCCAAGAGTACCCAATGGAAGTGGAAGATTTAGGACGGCTGAAGGATAAGCCCATCTACCGAACTGAGGTAGACTGGCCACTAGGATTGGCTGATGTCAACCCGTATTGCATGGCCAGGCTTTATGGGGTTATCGCCAGTGCCGCATCTTAGAGGAGGAAAACATGGCGTTTGATGCTAATTTAGTATTGTGTGATGGGAGTGCAGGTTGGACTTATGCCAATCTAGTTACCAGTAACTACGGCACTCCGACTTCAACCACCAGAAATTCTGGTGGGTTCGCTGTGATAGACTTGCTCAACGAAGGCCCATTTGGTGGTCTGGCTATCGTCCTGACTCTCACGGAAGCTGGGAACGCTGCGGATGATGCTCTAACAGTAATCGTGGAAGAGTCGGACGTGGAGGCATTCTCCAGTGACGTACACGAGCTTGGGAAGTTTGATATTGCCGCCGCCACTAAGGGCATAATCCTTGGCAATGAGGCTCCTGCTACCGTTATTCTTCGGGTGACTCCAACCAGACGTTACCTGAGGATTGATGCTTCGTGTAATGCTGATGATGACTTCGGCACAGTCTATTGCAATATTAGCCCACATCCAATCAACGATTTATAGGAGGTGAATTATGTCAGATAAGGTTACGGATGTAACCCTGCAATCGGGGTTTTTGAAGGTAACCAAGGATTCGGGAGCACCATACCAAATCCCAGCTACCGACTTCCTTCGTGCTGCCGATATCCCCGACTTGAACATAGATTCACTTACCTTGCTAACCAATGGGATGCAGGTACTAGCTGCACTCATCGAGACACTTCTGGTACAGGAAGTGATTGGTGAAGATTGGGCAAGTGGGTATGACCTCGACTATGCAATCGAGGTATTAGAAGCTCTTAACGCTGAGTTTGGTGAATCGGATGATGAGCCAGAAGGGGGCGATGAAGATGCCTAGGAAAACAAATATTGACACTGATTTCACCAATGTGCAAGAGTCTAATGACCTAGAAGAGTGGCTGGAACTTATCTATGCTGCTCTTTCGGATGAAAGTTAGGGAGGTTGTGCGAATGTAACAAGTAGTGTAAATTGGCGATTGAGTTCGAGAGTTTGCTACTTATAGCTAAAATTTAATTCGGAGGAAAGAATGATATCAAATGTTAAGGTAAAGGTAGACCAGCTAGCCGCAGTTGCTCCGCTGTCTAACGGGCAAATGGAGTATCCAGTTGTTGATAAGATGGGTAACCTGTTTACCGCTAATTGGCAAACCCGATTGGCGATGGCTGGTAAGCTCTTCTCCCTCGATCTGGGAACTGCCGGAACTCTGCTCGCTGGTAACCATGACATTGATGCCGACCAGCCTGAGTTCGTAGTGGCTGTTGACAGTGGATGGCTCATTCCTGTTAGCTTGAACATCTCCGTTGCTTCGGAGTGTGACGCTGACGCTGACCAGACCCATTTGCTGGTGGTTGCTGACCGAACCCAGGCAGAGGCAGCGGGAGCTACAGCTACTGTTGAGACTGCCCTTAACCTGCTTGATGGGGGCGATTCTTTTGGGGGTCGCTGCTACAGTGTGGTTACGGGTAATCTCACCGCTGTCACCGAGGCCGACATCCTGTATTCCAAGATATTTGCTAGTGTCCTAACCACCTCTGGTCATGTGGATACTTCGGTCAATGCCGAGTACCAGTGGACACACCCACGGTTCCTCGCTGGCCCTTGTCAGATTCTTGGCTACTGTGTTGGTGTTGGTGCTGCGCAGGTCTCAGAGTTTATTGGCAACTTCGTGTTTGCCCATCTGCCTGAGAGCTGGGTCACAACCAGCTAGTCTGGTTTAACAACTGAATATTGGTAACCATTGAGGGGGAGTGGGGAGTGATCCCCCTCCCCTTCGGTATTCTAAGGAGGTTTATGCCAACTTACACATATGTTTGTGAGTATTGCGAGGTGGGGGGCTACCAGTTTGAGGAAGTCAAGAAGGTAGATGATAGGCACATGGGTCGATGTCCCAAGTGTGGCAAAACATGTAAGCTGATCATATCACCCATAAGCGGTCACTATTACCGGAAGCCTTCTCCACTCTTCTTTGCCAATGGTCAGTATGAAGAATTTTAGGAGGTAGTCATGCCAACTGCTATAGATAAACTACAACCGAATAGCGAGGATGCGCAGAAGAAGGCTGCACTTAGTGACTGTATAGCACAGGAAATCCGCAATGGTTATCCCCAGGAACAAGCGGTTGCCATGTGTAATCAGATGCTGAAGGAGAGGACTGGTGGATAAATGGAAGGACAAGTATTGGGTGCAGTTATTGGGTTTGGGACAGCTAATCTTGCGGCTTTAGCCTCTATACCAGTGCTTCTGACACGGAGGAATGGTAAGAAGTCGATCAAGGAACTGAGAGAAGATTGTCCTTATGGCCCAGAGATATGTGCAATGAAGAAGAGTATGGAAAGCATTGAACACAAAGTAACAGATATCCAAATCAAGATAGGCAAGTAGAAGGGGGCTTTGTGGATAAGAAAATAGATGCTAATACTGGTAGCAATATTCGGTTAACTTGGGGGGCGGAGCATCGGGACAGTGAGGGCAACTTAATTTCTCGGTCAGCTAGTGTAGACCCACCGGAGCCACCGAAATGTCCAAGACCTTCGTGCTTGTTTAAGTATGTTTGGGATAGTCTAGTCTATGCTTTAGTAGTTAATTACCACGCCAGAAGGGTAGCCTATGCCGAGGCCAACAGACGCAAGGAAATATTGGAAAGGTATCGAACGGGGGAACCATCCCCACGAACCTTGTGGCAAGCTGTCCATGCAAACATAAAGTTGAAGTGTCCTGTGTGTCGTAAGTATGATATAGACCCACTATTAGGAGGAAAGTAATGAAGAAGGTACATGAAGACGACCTGTGTAATAGAGTAGAACAAATCATTGAAGAGTGTGATACCACCGAGGACGCTGCTTGGCATGTTGTTGCTGTACTAAAGGATATCCAAGATGCTAGTGGTGTCAAAGTATGTACGAATACCAATGAAGGGGATATTGCAGTAAAGGAGGCATAATATGGCGCAAAGTCAAAAACCAACCAATCTTGGGTATGGCGAATTAGGAAGGCTGGTAGCTGGTGAAGCAGCTTCAGCAATGAAGTCAATCGTAGGTTTAACAGGAGCTTGCACAGCAGCGGAAGCTTCTACCTTTGCCAATCCTGGTGGAGCCACAAAGCTAGCAGCCAATGGATTCACCTTGGCTGATGCGGATACGGTAGCATCTTCCCAGACTACTGTAGCTGATGATACTGTTGAGCTTGACCATGTGTTTACTTGGTCTGGTTCACAGTCTGTCAGTGGCTTCGCTGTTGAGAATGATGATGATGATGTGGTCTACGCAGAGTGTTGCTTCAATGCAGCCCTTGAGGGGGAGAGCGGCGATACACTTACCTGTGAACTGAAGATGCAATTCAAACTAGGATCATAACGGGAGGAAGAGGATGACATTACTATCTTATCCTAATCCAAACAACGTGCCCAATGCCGTGAAGAATACTGCACTGAAGTATGCTTATACTTACATTGTTAAAGAGCTTCTCAGACTAAGACACAATCAGGAGGGGGCAAAATTCAGGGCAGGGCAAATAACAAAGGAAGAGTGGGAAACGTTCGTGAAAGATTGGTACGATCCCAGAGACGATACTGTTACTACTGATCTCTTAGAGTTGAGGCATATAATCAGAGATTTCATCATCGAGTTTGGGGACAGTATCAACCTTGAGGATATACCTACGTTATAGAGGAACTTTATGGCTCTAGAAGATTTTACTACCTACACCGAGGTGGACGAGGATAGTGACATCACTGTTGCAGAGAATACCATCCTTGTCAACACTATGCGCCGTGACGCTGTAAGCTGTGTTCGGGACGATAAAGGTGCATCACATTTCGGGGACTTTGAACACTTGATGCGTGTGTATTTACACTCATGGTCTGGGTATAAAGCTAATGCTGGGTTTTGGGGTGTATCCGCTAGTCAGTATATTAGCCTGAAGGCAATGAAAGTAGGCAATGATGGGCTTGCTTGTTGCTTCTATTATAGCAGTACGCCACAAAAACGGATGATTCTGATAGATTATTTTAATGATGATTCAGATGTCTATGTGTGTACCGAAACAACTTACTACATGACCATTGAGCGTGACAGCACAGCCTTAACAGCTAAAATATACAGCGATTCAGAAAGAACCAACCTCCTTGATACTTTAAGTGTTACCTGTGCTACAACTGCTTGTCGTTACATCTATGCAGTCCAGAGCAGAGAGTATTCCGATACTGCTACAATAACGTACTACGTTTACAATTTGGACTTGCAAGAAGAAGGGGGCGAGGAGCTTGGGCCGGTTTCTGCTAGTGTTATTGTTGGTACGGTAGTTACCGCTTCCCGTCAACTGGCTGCTGATAGGGACTCTAGTGTAATTGTTGGTACTCTGGTCTCGGCAACACGAGCTTTAGCAGCGTCAAGATCATCTTCTGTAATGATTGGTGCCTTGGTAACAGCTTCCCGTACTTTTGCTGCTACCCGTTCATCTTCTGTAAGTGTTGGCAGTGTAGTCACAGCCTCAGTTTTATATGGATGGGTAGTATCTTCTGCGGTAATTGTAGGAGTCCTGGCTACAGCCTCCCGTGTTATTGCTGCGGCAAGGTCTGCCTCCGTTCAGATAGGAACAGTAGTGACAGCCACCAGAACAGCTGCTTTTACCAGAGCTTCCTCAGTGATTGTGGGTGCTGCGG
>Ga0180433_10002191_pt1 | contig 30721 bp, 44 predicted proteins | sample SS_ome_8_FD_132980 | JGI IMG/M metagenome (GOLD analysis project Ga0180433, IMG submission 132980) | Hypersaline lake sediment archaeal communities from the Salton Sea, California, USA - SS_1_D_1 metaG | ecosystem: Environmental > Aquatic > Non-marine Saline and Alkaline > Hypersaline >... | reverse complement strand
TCGAAGTACCCTGCAGCCGCACCGATTGTCATACTGACCACGTCGTCGTCACTGGCCACCAGGGTCGTGTCTGCGTCTGCATCGATGGTCAAGGTCGCCCCGTCGAGGTCCACACCTCCGGAGAAATCTACTGACGCCCCATCCTGCACGTCCAGTGTTCCTCCATCCTGCACCTCGAGCTCGCCCCCACTGGCGACGACGAATTTCTCGCACCCTTGCTCTGTGTACACGGTACAGTTGTACGATCTTGGTACTGGCTCTTCTTCAGCCACGCACCCCGGCAGCAAGACCACTGCAAGCGCGACAAGAGCGATTATCAGCGCTATTGCAGCCCCCAACTGCCACCAACCCATATCGTCCTGCTTGATGATACTGAGCTTGAATCCACCGCTTCCATTCCTGCTGAACATCGTTCGCCTCCTAAGTTTTGTTCTTACGCTACCACCGGTAGCAACGTACACCTTCAAAACACGTGCAGCGGCGGATACTTCACGTCTTCGTAGCTCAGCCGCAGCACCGACCGTCCAACTCGAAATTCATCCCCCAGCTTGAACAGCGCGTCGCCTGCCGACCATTTCTTCCCGTGCAACTTCCCGCAGAATGCACACACCCGGTCGTCCAGCGCCGTCCACCACTGCACCTGCTGAATCCCCGCGCTCTCGTACGCCGCCAGGCTGCCTGCGTTCTCGCTCCGGATCGTCTCCGTCCGCGCGATCATCTCCGCCCGCAGGAATGACCAGCCACCGTAGAGCCCCTGCAGTCCGGTCCCCTCACGGCCGCTCCCGATCAGCTCGAGGATCCCCCACCCTTCCTCGTGCGCCTGGGCCACCATCTTGGCCACCGCGGCCCGCGTGACCCCCTGGTGTCGCTCGACGAAGTGGAATGAATACTCCTCGACGAAATCCAGGACCTCCTGCTGAGTCAGCGCGAAATCAGCCCCGAGCTGGATCGACCACTCGTCGGCCCATTCCTCGCTCAGTCCCTGGAACAGCGGTATGAACCCGGCCCGCCAATCACCTTCACGGGATTCCAGCACTTCCTTGATTGTTAACTCGAGCGCTACCCAATCGACGACCGAGGCCTTCCCCGGCTTGATTGCCTCGATCAGCGTCCGTTTCTCTTCCCCAAACAGACCCGACGCCGTTTCTGCGAACTGCGTCTCCCAGCTCCTGGCGACCGGATCGATGACCCCCTTCCACAGTCGCAGGCCTGCGTCATCCCAATCCTCCCGCAGATGATCAATCCAGGCCCGCACGCTCATTGCTCGCCATCGCCTGCCGTACCAGGTGGTACATCCGGCTCACCGCCGGATAGGCTGTATACTTGTCTCCCTCATCATCCGGAGGGAGCGGCATCGCCTGGCCTTGCGGCTGTTCATACATCCCCAGGCTCACCAGGTACACGTCCCCGCGTGGATCTGACTCCAGCCCCAATTCCGCCCGGTACTCGTTGCGTGTCATCCCGCTCGCCAGGAATGCCTGCCGCGAGCGTTCCGCCCGAGCATTCACGTCCTCCCGCAACGCCAACACCTGATCGTAATCCCAGCGGAACAATTTCGCCGTCGGCTCGTAGCCGAAGTCTGGCGCCAGGTGCATATTCATCCGCGCCTCGAGTCGTCGATAGATCGGCGATAGCGTGTCCTCCCACGCGATCTTGCGCGCCTCTCTGATGTTCGAGTACGTTGCGTACTTCAGCCCGGCCAGGGCCCCGACCAATACCGGCGGCCACTTGAAGATCATCGCGATACGGCTCTCGCTCAGATCTGTCAGGTCCGGCATCCCCATCTCTTGCTGACTGAGCCCGAGCTGCTGATACTCAGTGTCCGCGTCGAGCACTGCCACGTCGTGTCGTCCCGAGTGGCTACTAAATCTTGCTCGCCACAGTGCCCGCACCCGATCTGCCTCTCCCTGCTCGACCCGCCTCTTGAACTTGAGGAGCCCTTGCGGAACCGCCGCATTTTCAAAGAACGAGTTCACGTAGTCTGTGGCGTAGTTGTCGCGATCCACCGCCCGCGCCGCCACCGCCATCGGCGCCAGACCCATGTATGGGTTGAGCGGGTGCGGATACTTGAACTGGATGATGTCCCGCGGATCGAGCGGGATCTCTGTCCCGTCGTCCATCCGATACCGCCACTCGCGGATGAACGTCCTTCGATCCGGTATCGGCCGCATCCGTCCCGGTGTGATTGGCCACAGTTGCACTGGTATTCCGGACCGATTGCGCACCTTCTGGAAGAAGGCATTGCCTGCCAGACACAGGTATAACAGTGTCATCTCCCACAATTCGAACTCGGTCATAGCCGGGTTCGGCTTCACGATCAGTGACCGCGCCGAGTGCTCTGGCTTCTCCTCGTCACCGTCGTAGACCCGCAGCGTCGGCTCGGCCGCACTCTCGGCGATGTCACTGATCACGGCATACACAACCTCGTTGGTCATGTACCCCTCGCGCGCCGCCGCCTTGAAACTGAAGCTGGTGGCCAGCGCCCGCTCCCGCCAGGTCGTCGTCGCGCTGTAGGCCGTCACGTTATCGCTCCCCGCCGCCTTCCCGGCGGCGAGGACCTGAAGCGCTACTCCAAGCCTGTACAAGAACGGTGCCTTAGTCGCCACCGTGACTCAGAACCTCCAGGTCAACGGTGTTATCCAATACAATCACCGGGATTTCCGCAGGTACGACGCTCTTGACAATTAATTGGAGTTGTTCACACTCGGCCATCGACAACCGGTGGCGCTCCTTGATGACCAACACGTCACCTGGCGCCAGCTTCAACTTGGCGATCTCGACAGTCACTGCCTTTACGTCCATCTCACATTTCCCAGGAAATATTTGCTATTCGGGCACTACAAGAAACGGACCAGTCACAGCGCCGCAAAAGTGCGCTGAAATCTCTAATGAGCGCAGTATTCGCTCCTTGGGTGGCAATGTTTCCAACGCCTTCAACGCTCCCAGCGCATACTCATTACCACATCCAACCGCGGTAAATCCATCCGCAAAATGATTCACCTGGAAATCACTGTCGATATCATAGACAATGCCGTTATAACCCACGAGGAAGGTGCCACCTTTCTCCACGTTGTTCTCCACCTCCGCGAACCCGTGCTCCTTGAGACAATCCCGTACTGCCTCAATGAAAGTACGCACCATATAAGCCTCGTCAGGCTCGCTTTTCTGAGGTTCAACCGTCAGATGGTGTTGCAGAATCTGTCCCATCCGAAAAGACCCGGTATACCCAATCACAAACTGCTGTCGTCGAAACACCTTGCGCAGCCCGGTCGCACGTACCTGCCAACCGGCTACTGACGCCGAATCGGCTCCAATGTATGCCTTTCCCCCCTCCGCAACTCCAACAATACAGGTCATCCTATGCCCTCCTTAGTGCCCATAACTCTCCTTATCTAACCTGGGCATCTCGGTATCAGCGGCTGAACAACAAACCCAAACACCTTCAATCGCTGAAGCGCCCGTTGCGTCCGAAATTCCTCCACGCGAATGGCTCTCTCAATCTCCTCATCAGTGAACCAGTCGAAGAGAATGCCCTCTTCATCATCCCGGTAGTCCCAGAGACCGCCGATGTGTTCTTCACCCGTTTCGTTATCCACTACGACCTCTAATGCCAGGCCTATCGGATTAAGAAACTGACGATTGATCTCTTGCAGGAGACCCATCGCGCGAAATTCACTGATTGACATTCGTTTAACGTTGTCCATCGTTTGCCCTCCTTTTGCTCATTACCGCACCCCCCACCCATGCGCCGGCGCAAACGTCAAGCACAACGCATCTGCCTTGTCCGGTGACCGTCGTAACATCGTCCTGAGCGCTTCCTTGTCGCTCACCTTGATCTTCCCCCGCTTAATGCGGTACCGTGGAGCACACAGCTCATCTGCCAGATCCGGATCCGGCGGCAACATCGCGCTGGGATCCGTCCGTAGCCACTCCCGCACGCTCCACCAGAGCTGATCCCGCAAGATCCCGAACTCGCCTTCTTCCACTGTCGCCGTGGGAGCCTCGGCCACCTTCACCGGCGTCGCCCGGCCTTCGTACTGCGAATCCTCGCTCCGGGCCCACCACCGGTACATCTGCGGCTCCACCCCAGAGCCGACCCCCGTCGCGTCGACGAAGCTCTCCCGCGCGTTTCGCTCCTGAGCCAATCTGGCCGCGGTGTCTCCGGTCACCAGCACGTCGACTCCCGACCACAGCTCGAACGGCGCCACCCACCCGCCGTAACGGAAGCACGCCACGTTGACGTCGACCCCGAACTCTGCCACGTCCTGGCCGTGGACTGGCCGGATCCCCTTCGGAGGCTTGTCCCCGTGCTGATCCTGCCACAACAGCCACCGCTGCTGTGCCGCTTCCACCCACGCCCGGCTGATCAACTGCCGTTCAGCCTGGCCAGGGAACCGCGCCAACACCATGTAGCTCAACGCCGGGTTGGTCGCCTTCCGCCATTGGCCGCCGATCAGCGGCTCCGTCTCGGTCCCGTCATCCAGCTCCGCCGTAGCTCCATCGAGGAACGCCGGCACCTGGAACCAGTCTGGATCGTTCGCATCCGACGTCTCATCGGTGACCTGCGGCCGGCTCCACAACGCGACCCGCTTCACCGTCTGCGCTCGCGTCACCGCCCCGGCGATTACCTCCTCGCCGGTGACCACGTTCGGATGGTCGAACGCACTCAACTCGATCACGTGCGCCCCGGCCTGGATCATCCGATAGGCCGGGCCCGTCGCCTCCCGCGGATTGAATAGGATCAACAGCCGCGCGTGGCCGCCACTCATACACGACTGGATGCCGCGGTAGACCTCCTCGGGTACCGCGTCCCCCTCGTCGACGATGAAAAAGAGATGGGGAGCGTGCTTCCCGGAGAATTTGGCCTCCCGTTGGGCCGGGCTCCCGCTCTGGGGGATGGCCACCCCAACGAGAAACCAGTTCGGCGCCAGGTGAACCCGCAGATAGCCCTGCCGCGCTTCCTCGAATAGGTCCTGCCTGGCCAGCAACCGGCTGTTGATCTCGCCCCACAGTAGCCGCTCCAGATTCTCCAGCGGAGGGGCCGCGGCCGTAAACACCTCGGCCCGCTCGAAAACTCGCACGAACCACAGCGCCGCGTCCGCCGCGACGAACGTTTTCCCGACCGCGTTCGCCGACTGGACGATCGTCACCTGATTGTCGCGCACCGACTCCAGGATCTCCGTCTGCCGTGGCGTCAGCTCGCTACCCAGCTCCTCGCGCGCAAAGCTCGCAGGATCGTCTATGTATCTGTCAAAGTTCGTCGGAGTCGGCGTCGTCTGCAACCGCTTCAGAAGCGCCATCTTGGCCGACGGCGGCCAAGCGCGCCAGTTCACGTTCGATTGCGACGTCGATGTCATCCTCGCTCACCGTGAGTGCCTGTTTCGCCGCCGTCTCTACCGCTGCTCGATCCAACACACTGACCGCTGCTAATCGTCTCTCCCCATCTCGGAATCCGGCAATCGTGCCCAGCGCATCGACCAATGCACTTTGCACGTCCGCATCCTGCTCTCGCTGGAGTGCAGTTGTCAACGCCGGTACTACTTTCGGCAGCCCGGTCTCTCCCAGACGCTTGGCCGCGTTGGCCCGTAGCTCTGGATCAGATGCGTACAGCGCTACCTCCAGAGATCGAATCGCCGGCGTATCCCCGACCAGCTCATGGCGTAGCGCCCGCACTGCCAGCGGCGCCGTGCTGGCCAGGATGGCCAAGGCCTCGCCTGTCGAATGCTCCAGCAGCCACTGGCGGTAATCCCGCCTGGCCAGCTCCAACGAGCGCTGAAAATGCACCTTATCTTTCCAGCCTCGCCGCTTGCCGCTGCCATAATAGGTCGTTGACGTACATATCTGCCCCGGGCAATCCAACAACGAAGACAGCGACCGGCCTTCGATCTCCGCCTCGACGATGCGCACAACCCCACGTGCTTGCTGGCTGGTCAATTTTGCCAGCACCTCGGCCAACTCGTCGCTTGCCCAACGAACGGATACCCTCACATTACCCTCGTTCGCTTACGCTATTCTGAGCCCGATGCGAAGTGCTGCGATGGTTAGGAATTGTGAGGTTCTTCCCTATCACTATACGAAACCTGATGATCATAGAGCACACACAGCATGCACGCCATCTGCATCGCGTTGACCGCCCGACTCCACAGCCCTGCTTCATCTTCCAGCCACCGACCCATCTGCTCTGCCAACGCGATCAGCCGCGGGTGATCCAATTCGCCCGCTAGCACGCATAACTGACTGACCAACACGCGCATCTCAGTGCGACAGATCTCCAGGCGCACGTCCTCGGTCAGGATCCGCGCTTCAACTTCCCTGGCGCGCTGCAGCAGCGAATTCCCGCCTATCCGGCTTGTCAGCTCATCGACTTGTGGCTGGAGCTCCTCCATTGCTCTCTCGGCCGCCTGGCGGCTGGTGAACCCCCAGGCCAACACGTAGCGAAAGCGGTTATCCGGTGCTCGATCCTTCAGTAGCCCGGCCCGGATTGCCGCCTGCTCCTCCGGCTGATCCGCCCAGACATACCAGATCGGAGATCGTCCTCGCTTGGCTCCGGTTCGCCGCACCTTCATCGATCATTCTCCGTCGAACAGCGACATTCGCTCGACTAGTGCCTCGTCGACGCCATGCTCCACGTAGAAATTAAGGGGATCGCGCCATTGATAACGTAGATCCGTCGTAAATGCGGATGGCGAGGGAATCCCATAACTCCCGTTCACGACGGCGATCTGCTCGTGTAAATGAGCCCCGGCGTACCGCCCATCCGCGTTCCCGATCGAGCCGATCAGGTCGCCGACCTGGACGATCTGTCCCTGACTGACGTCGATTGAATGTAGATGCCATCCCGCCCACACCACCATCTCGCCTTCTGGTGTGAGCCCCAGTATCTGAATAACCCGACCCACCGATCCACCAATGTCAGCCGCTGTAATGACAATACCCGACCACGGTGCCACTAACGGCTCGCCCAGGTCAGTGTTGCCCATCGATTCCAAATTCCAATCGCGCGCCGGAGGATGGCCAGCGTACGGGCCCTTGTAGAGAGCATATTCGTACCACGCCAAATGGATATTCTTCATCGATAACATAAATTCGGTCGCGAAGGGAATTCCATCGACCGCCCCTTGCAGATCTGCAATTGACGTGATTAACACTACAGCCTGCCGGTGATTTCCGATGACAACCTCATCTCCCTGATCAACGATAGTCTCAGTCATCTTGCCACCACACAATCGGTACATATGTCCGAAATGGAATCTCAAACATACCCTGCTGCGTGAACTCTCGCTCATCTGGCTCAGCGATCTGGTCGTTGACGACGCCGATCCCGAATACATCGTCCTGACCCGGAGCCGACCATCGCAACCGCATCCATTGCTCCAATGTCCCGGATACCACGTCCTCCTCGTCCCAGCACCACTCGACTGTTTCAAACACGCCGGTCCCGGGACCGTCCGACGGCGGAGCGTTGTACAGCTCCACCGTTTGCTCCGCGATCACCTCGCCGTCGAGCCGCAATTCCAGATCCAGGTATCCGCGCCATCCCTGTTCCTCAAGAATGCCAGAGACCTGTACCCACCCTTGCTCTACGGCCGGGTGATCCCATAGTATGCTCGCCGAGTCACACAGATCATCTGCCTCAGTCACCTTGATGGTGGTCATCATCGCCTTCGAAGGTGGAGTCGGTCGCACAGGTAAACCAATCGTTGGAGTAACGAGTGGCGACTCCGTCGGCAACGGTGACACCGGATCCGTTGTAACCACGCAAGCCGCCAAAGCCAATGCGATCAGCAGCACAACCACGACGATTAGGATTCGGCGTTCAATATGGGATTGTCCCATTCCAATTCCTCCAATAGCTGTTGGCGCTCACAAGTCAGTCGCTCAACCCGCTTACGCAATTGGACGTTCTCATCTTTCATAGTCTGCAGGTCCGTGGTTACGTCTTCCAATTCTTCACGTAAGCGCTCATTGTCCAACTCGAGCTCATCCAGTCGTTGACACAATCGTGTGTTCTCGTCCTGCAATCGCTTGATGATCACATCCTGCGCCTCGACGTCCGTCTTCCGCGCCGCGGCCTGCGCCTGCGCAACCGCAGATCGCGCCTGCCGCCAGGCCACCAACGCGCTGATTACGCCTCCCAGACCACCCAGTGCTCCGACGAGCGCGACGATGTTCGGATCCATGCGTCAGAGACAGGCTAAGACACAAACCGTATCAGCAGCAAGAGGCCGATGCCGATCGCCATCAGTACCACGCATTGCCGCCATGAGAACGACGTCCGCAACCGCACACCGGCCCCCTTGCCCACCTAGGATTTGACCACGATCTGCTTGATACCATCCGGCAGCGGGAGCCCCAGCTTGACCAGGTTGTCGGCCAGATCACCCGCGAGGCTGGTCTCGATCGCCGTCCAAACCACAGGCCCCAACCATTCCAGACCTGCGGCCAGGCCGAAGGCCTTGACGATGAAGTAGATTGCAACGTACGGCAAGAGCTTCTTGATGAGAAACTCGGCCACCTTCGCCAGCTCGAACGTCCCGCTGACCACGGCCGCAGCGATGGCCACCACCACGTTGATAGCCGTATGTGCCACGATCACTTTGACACCGTCGAATGACCAGATCAGTACGAGCAACTGCTTCACGTACTCAAAAATCACCTCAAAATCCACCTTGCACCTCCTTGCAGATTTGCCGATTCACCAAAACACAAAAAGCGCGCCGTCCCTATCCCCCGACCATGTCGGGAAACAGGAACGGCGCGCTTTCCATCGCTGACGCCGAGGCCCCGCAGGGCCTATCTATTCAGTTACAGAATCCAGGCAGTGGTCTACCAGTAACACAAAAGACGAGGTCAACCGACCGTGATCGGCGCCTCGTCCTCAAAGACCGCGCAACTCGGCCGGACCTTGTTGCCAGCGCAGTTGAACTCCAACTTCACCCGCTCGCGACCGTCCAGCCGGTCAGCCCGGTCGGCAATCCAGCGTACAATCGCCGCCGCTCGGCCTTGTAACGAAATGATCCGCTGACCGTCGTGCAGCATCAGTGGCAGTGGCGTGGTCATACCACCAGTATAGCACAAATGTGCGACAACGTCAACAAACCTAATAAATCTACATAGAACAAGGCCTGCCCACGGGCAGGCCCGCTACCAACCTAGTTGTTTCATAGTGTCCTTGAGTGCATCTATCGCAGTGTGATCCATCTCCCACTGTGCCAGGCCCGCCACCGTCAACGACTTGAACGCGGCGCCCAGCGCCTCCACGAACGCAACGTCCCCTCGCCGTTCCCCGTCGCTGCCAATGACGTCGGCTGCGATCTCGCACGCCTCGGTCAACGCTCTACAATCATCTGCAGACACAGAGATTACCGCCTCGTATTGTCCGATGCTCTGCACTCGCATTATGAAGTTGTCTACCTCCCGCCCGCTTACTGGAGATCGCGCACAAGCCCGCGACCGACGGACACCGCCGGTCGTCTCCTGGCAGAGCAGACAAGCGTACCGTCGGCCGCGGGCCTCTGCCCGCAACGCCGAGTTGCCGACCGACGAATACACTTGCCTTGCTCTGCCAGGAGCACTCTTACTTTACTACACTATTCAGTTGGTGTCAATACCCTGGATGCTACACAAAAACATCCTCCCGTTTCCACCCCACCGAGGACCTTGTTTGTGTAGCACTTTGCACAATCATTGCACAAAGCACTAAAGTCTACTTTGCACAATCATTGCACAAACACGAGAAAACCCGGCTAAACGCCGGGTCTCGCCTTCCTCTGATAACCTAACCCATCTGAAGAAACTATTTCCCAGGAAATCCTTCAGCTCCGATAAGCCCTCTTGTCAGCCCTACGGATCGCACACCCCGCAGGGCTCGTACCCATACCCCACCGCTGCCTCCCGGCTCGCGAAACACAGCCGTACATCCGCCCCGATCTCGGACGCGTAACGACAACCCAAACTATGGAACTTGTTGCTCGTGGTACTGCCCACGTAAACCGCTCCTTCGAGGCCTCCTGGACACAACCACACCCCCGGTGGATACCCCGGTGACGAAGGTGCCGTCGGCTCCGCAACCTCCGTCGCCTCGGGCACCGACGTGGGCACCGGCGTGGCCACCACCGGCTCACCCGACACAATCATCACCATTACCTGAGAGAAACACATCTCCCCAGAGCAAAGATTCCACGTCGCTCTATAGTTGCCTGGCGACTCCGGGGCCACCATCTCCACCGAGACGTCCACTTCCTCCCCGGCCACCGTCGCCAGCACGTCCACTGCCTCCGCCGCTCCCATCTGCTCCCCACCCCCGAACGCCAGCCGCACTCCCTCCCAATCACACGTCCCCGCATTCCGCACCCGCCACGTCTTGACAAATGCCGATCCCGGTTCCAAGCGCGTTCCATCCGGGATCGTCACGTCCGCCACGTATGCCGCCGACCAGGTACACTCCTCTGCAAGCGTTGGCTCTGGCGTCGCTGTTGCCATTGCCGTCGGCTGGATCGTGTCCGTTGGTGAGACCGGTACCGGTGTCTCGCTGGGCGAGGGCGTCGCGGTCGCCGTCGCTGTTGGAGCCGCCCGGGTAGCCGGGGGCCCGGTCCCTCCGCAACACCCACAACAAAGAAGGACGACCCCCACAAATGCCATCCCCTGGAACCAACAGCCCCGACGTCCCCCGCCTTGCATTGTCTGCCTCCTATTCTGTGTTGTATTCAGGCCCCGGCTCATTCACCGAGAACATCTCTTCTCGTACTGCCCGATCTTCCACCACCCACACTTTAAACAACCGAATCAGCTCCAACATCCGCCTTTTGAACCAATTCGGCATCTCTTTCAACTCCCAATGAATGTCTGCATCCAATCCCTCCAAGTCTTCTTCCGTTATGTGCTCCACGAACCCCGCCTGTTCCCACAATTCACACCATGTAACTCGCAAAGCTTGACACAATCCTTCCGCCATCTCCACGGTTGGAAGTTTCAACATATTCCATCGCTTGCCAACCGCACCAGGAGCAAATCCAGTACGTCGCTCAAGTTCTCGAAGAGACGTAATCTCAAGACTTTGCATCCTAGTGTCAACCCATTTCCAGAATCTGTCGACATCTTTCTTCATTGATACTAGTTTACCTTAAAATCTGCTTCCAATGGTCATCAAACCTGTGGAAAACTATTGACAACCAATAACTTTTGGTGTATAATGACAGGTGTCATCACCGATGCTTCCGATTGGAAGCAGATCAAACTAAGGAGGCGAACGCTAATGGCCCCAAAAATCACCAAATCCTATTCGCTCGAACCTCAACACATCGCCACAATTGCCCAGGTGGGCAAAGACAACGGTAACTGTGGTGACTCAGCAGCGCTTCGTTTCATCGTCGACGAATTCGTCCGCCTGCGCGCTCTCGAAGCCGCGCAGGCCGGTTTCCGTTCGGTCCCGCTTTCGACCACGGCCAATACGGCTGGGTGATGATATGACCGAAGTCATCGAAGGACACGTACGGCCACAGACCGATCAAGCACAACGAGAACAAACCGCGCGAGCTGCCGATTTCTTCGGCAAGAGTCTCGTCGTCGTCCAGGAAGACGAGTCGGTCAAATGGCTAGCCTGGGAGCAGGCCACCAACGCGTGGCTCGCCGCCAAGCGCCGCCGCTCGGGCCGCCGCAATACCACCCGCGCCTACCAGTGCGCCGTGAGTCAGTTTTTCGAGTATGCCCGGGAGGCCTTCGACTGCGACGTCCCGCCCTGGGACGTCACCCCGCTGATAGCCGAGGAATGGTCCCGCTCTCTCTACGACGCGGGCCGCGCTCCTGCTACCGTCAACCTCAAGCTCGCTGCTCTCTCTTCCCTCTACGACTACGTTCAGCGTCGCTATGTCGCGACCGGGCCCGATGGCCGCATTATCAGCCTCTGGCCCGCTGATCGCGCCAATCCATTCGATGCTGTGGAGCGCGCCCGCGTCGATCCCTATAGCCGCGCAACCTTCCCCACCGTCGACGAGCTCAAGGCCATCCTATCCGCCATCAACACCGATTGCCTCACCGGCAAGCGTGACTTCGCGCTCATCTATTCGTTCTCCGTCACCTGCCGACGTGCGTCCGAGCTTCTCGAGCTGAAGTGGGGCGACATCCAGCACGATCCGCTTGAGGACGGCAATCGCATCTACCGCTACGCCGTCCGAAAGAAGGGCAAGGACCAGGTGCGCCGTGCCATTCTCGATCGCAACTGTTACCAGGCGATCTGTGCCTACCTGGAGGCGGACGACCGCCTCGATCCCGAGGCCAATCACTACCCCGCCGACGACGATTACATCTTCATCGCCCTAGACCCCACCCGCATCCGCCGTCTTCGGCCTGACGCAGAGATCGAGGAGAACAAGCCGTTAAGCAACCGCTTCGCCAACGAGATCCTCAAGAAGTACGCGAGGCGGGTGGGCGTCGACGAGAGCAAGGCCCACCTGCACGCCCTGCGCCACGCCGGCGCACGGCTGCGGGTCCGCCAGCAGAAGGAGCAGCGCGGGGGCGTCGACTACATCGAGATCATGCGCCTGCTGGAGCACTCCAGCCTCGCCGTCACACAGATCTATTCGCAGCAGATCCTGGAGGACCCCGAGGACCCCGGTGGCCGCGCCGCCGCCGACGAGCTGCTGCCCAAGCGCCGTCGTCGCCAAAAGGAAGAGCCCGCCCCGGAGCAGGCCCAGCTACTGTAAGGAGATTCCAATGCACCCAATGCCTGTTCAGATCAAACACGCCATTGAGAGCACGGCCAGCGAAGAGTGGGATCCCGACCGCAAGTACCTGGGGATGAGCGCCATTGGCCATTGCCCGCAGAAGCTGTACTTCGACTTGATCTACGGTCGGCGCACGCCGAGCCACAAGCAGCTTCTCCGCTGTCACGAAGGATACCTCCACGAGTCCGACGTGATCGATCGCCTCTGTCGACTCGATTTCGCAATCACGAATACCAACCGCGAGATCGTCGCTCCCTTCGAGCACGGTCGTTTTCGCGGTCACATCGACGGCGAGATACCCGATCGAATGCTGGAAGTTAAGTCGGTCAACCAGAGGAAATTCGACCGCGTGCGGCACCAAGGGCCTTTCGCCAATCATCGGGACCAGGTCCAGGCCTACATGCGCTATGGAGGATACGAGCGCTGCCTGATTGTGTACAAGAACCGCGAATCCGGGGAAATCTGGTGCTTCGAGATAGACGTCGACCCTGCCCACGGCGAGCGCATCGAGCGCAAGGCCAGGGAAATACTGGCCGCCGTCGACCGTCGCGAGCCTCCCGAGTGCACCTGTGGTCATTGCAGAAAATAGGTCACATAAGAACTATTATCCGCCCTGCATCTTGTTCCCTCTCCCTCTGGGAGAGGGCCAGGGTGAGGGGAGCAAAGGAGGACCGATGCAAACGCTTCCGATTCCGCGCACCAACATATGGCAAGACATCCAATTCGCAGTGGAAGGCCTGGAGCTCCGGCGCCGCCTCGTTCACACCGTGACTGACCACGCCACCGAGTTGAACGTAGATAGCCCCGTAGGCCAGGCCCTCCTTTCAGCGCTGCCCGGCGACGAGCTCACGGTCACCGCCCCCGGAGGCCCCGTCACCGTCAGGGTCATCAACATTATACCCTGAAAACCGGAGGTTTCATCCAATGACTTTCGAACCTGTACTTTGGCAGATCGGAACCGCCATCGCTGGCGCTGTCCTGACCGGCCTGCTCCTGGCCATCGGTCATTGGTTCCCCTGGCCCCACGAGCTGACCAAGATCCAGTGCTACGTCTATGGTACGTCCAGCATCTGGCTTGGATTCAGCCTGTGGCGCGGGCTCAACGGCGATTGGATCACTCCCACCGGGTTGCTCGGCATCTCGACTGTCGGCGGCCTAACCGTCATCCTGGCCTACAAGATCGATAAGTATGTCCTGAAGGCACGCAAGGCGGACAAGGCCGAGGCAGCAGACGACGATCTACGATGATCGATCCGACGAACAGAGGGGATAGAACAACATGGCATCGCGCAGTCAACACTGGGAACGTGTGCGGGACCTCGAAAACGCACTCGCCCTCCTCAACGACATCGAAACCCGCCGGCGCATCGTGCGCCAGCAGATCTGGCACGAAGGTGACCTCACCGTCGCCTTCGCCGAGGTCACCGCGATGGGCGACGATCTCCGGCGTTTCAAAGAGGCGCTATCCTCTCGTTGGCATGAGCTATTTGAAACAGCAAGACAGGAGGATGCAAATGAACGCGATTAGAGAGCTTCTCAGCACACTGCAGGACGCCTGGCTCGCCGCCAATCTGGCCGGCCGACTCCAGGCCTGGTGGTGGGTCGTCACTCATCCAGATGAGCTCGACAAGCCTGTCCGCATCACGTGGATCGGCAGTCCCAATGAGTAAAGAAGGAGTAAAAAAGCCAATGGCCGTGATGCAGAGCACCACGGCCAGGGGATGGACGCAACTTGGCATCGCAACGTCCAACCTCATTATACCCCACAGACGGGAGAATGCAAATGAAAGCTGGAATTGATCTCGGATATTCTCACTGGAAGCTTATCGCCGCGGACATCGCACAGCGGATGCCGTCCATCTGCGGCAATCTGGAGCGAGCGCACTTCTCGCTCAACGGTCGCGATCCCGACGCCGTCATTCTCACAATCCCTGGCGATGGCCAGTGGATCGTCGGATCCGCCGCCCTGCGCCTGAGCCGCTTCACCCCACGCCAGGAGGACCGGGACTGGATCAAAAGTCAAGCATACCTCCGCTATTACCTGGCAGCTCTTACCGAGCTCACCACCGCCAGCTATGCCGAAATCCAGGTCGTCACTGGTCTTCCAGTGACCTACTTCGCGCAAGATCAGGATGAGGTCATCGAGCGGTTATCCGGCGAGTTTCGCGTTCAACGCGAGGGTCGCAACTGGCAAAAGTTCAAGGTCACCCGGATCGTCTGCATCCCGCAGCCATTTGGCACGCTGTTGAGCCAGGTTCTGGACAACCGCGGGCGCATCGTCGACAATGACCTGGCCACCGGACGGACCGGCGTGATTGACGTCGGCGGAAAAACTGCCGGCTTCCTGTCCGTCGAGGATCTGGCCGAGATACCATCCGAAACCGGTTCTATCGACATCGGATGCTGGCGCGCTCTGACGCTGATTCGGGACGCGGTGAATGATCGGTTCCCCGGCCTGGAGCTCGCCGATCACGAGATCACCGCTCTCGTCGCCGCCAAGAGCGATGAAAAGGACGACGACGACAAGTCGCAGCCAACCATACGCTACTACGGCGAGTCCTACGACGTGAGCGATCTCGTGAACGAGGCCCTGGCGCCTCTGGCCGAACAGATCATCGCCGAGGCCACAACACGATGGAATGGAGGAGCCCGCCTCGACCAGATCCTGGTATCTGGCGGAGGGGCCGATCTGATCGGGCCGGCAATCTGCGAACGCTTCCGCCACGCTCGCATCGTCGAGGACGCAGCCTTCGCCAACGCGAAAGGCTACTACCGCTATGCACAACGCATCTTTGCGCAATGATTGTGCAGCGCGCCTTGTGCAATCATTGCGCAAACGGCTGAACTGAAACGAGGACGCGATGGGATACTACCGATTGCACGTCCAACTGAACGAAGAGGACCCACAGGACAGCATCGTCATCGACGCACTCGATAACCTCGGTGAACGTGGTAAGTCGCGTTGGGTTCGTCGCGTCCTCTTCGAAGCCATCACGGGCCCTGCCCGCTCGGACATCATGGCCGAGATCCGGGCCATCAAGGAAGCAGTCGAGCGGATCGAGACCCAGGGGATCGCCCTCGCCCGGCCGGCCGATACCGTAGACGAGGAGGAGCCCGCAGCCGCGGCACGCAATCTGGACAGTATGCTCGACCGGCTGTCAAACTGGTAGGAGAAACCTATGAACCTGGAGCAAGCCCGCCGAATCGGAATGGAAGTCGTCGAGGCACTGACGCCAGCCTGCGACCGCATCATCATCGCCGGCAGCGTCCGCCGCGGTAAGCCCAATCCCAAGGACATTGAGATCGTCTACATCCCACGCATGACCAATACCCGCGTTGATCTGTTCACGGTGAATAAGAGGCCTGCCACGGAGGCCTTCATCGACGACCTGATCCGGCGCCGCTTCTGGTACTTCGACGATCAACTCAAACGCAACGGCCCGCGCTACAAGCGGATGGTCCGTTACACGGAGCGGCCGATCACCAGCATGCGCGACTGGCCGGGCACCGACGAACAACGCGTCGTGATCGAGCTCTTCCGAGCCGACCGCGACAATTGGGGCTATATCCTGGCCCTGCGCACTGGCCCCGGGGATTTCAACAAGATGTGGGCCTCCAAGTCCTGGGATGGTGGAACCCTCCCGATCGATCTTGCTCTCAAGGATGGCTACCTCTGGCGCCACGGCAAGCCCGTACCCACTCCCACCGAGGAGGAGTTCTTCGCCCAGATCGGCATTCCCTGCTGGCCGCCCGCCGAGCGCTCGGCCATCCACCTGGCTCAGTATCTGCTCGAACGTAAAGCTAGGTCACGTAAACCACATTATCGGAAGTGAATATGTACACTGGCACTGATCGAAACATCCAATTCACCGCCGGGCTCCTGCAGGCCGCGCTGACCACGCGCAACGTAGAAGCTATCGTCTCACCTGTCTTCGACGGTCCCCAGATCCAGACCTACGCGATCAACTTGGCGTTGGGCGTCAAGCCGGAGGCGGTCGAACGCCTCGCCGGCGCGCTGGCCCTGGCGGCCAACGCCGAATCCTGTCGCATCGCCCGCGATCCAGGCCGCCTGCTGGTCGAGATCCCAAAGCCGCCCAAGGAACGCAAGACCCTGACGGCCACGCGCCTGCTACGCATCAAGAATGAATCCACCTGGCGCGTCCCGCTGGGCGTCGGCACCACCGGCCAGGTCGTCTGGTACGATCTCGCCGATGAGCGCATGTGCCACGTGCTCCTCGGCGGGACAACCCGCTCGGGCAAAACCAACCTGCTGCGCTGGATGCTCTTCCGCCTGTTGCTCCAGAACCCGGCCCGGGAGCTGCAGCTCCTGCTCCTGGACCCCAAGGGCTCCGAGCTCCAGCCCTTCGCCCACGTCCGGCATCTGCTCCATCCACCCGAGCACAACGTCGAAGAGATTGTGCGGACCTTGATGTGGGTCGACTCCACGATGAAACAACGGGCCATCGCCGGGATCCGCCGGCCGCGAATCCTCGTCGTCATCGACGAGATCCGCAACCTGGTCCGCAGCAACCGCCAGGTGACCAAGCTCGTCAACTCCATCGCCGAGATGGGCGCCGGCGAGGGCATCCACCTGTTTTGCACTACCCAGCAGCCCGGCGCCAAGGCCCTGGGCGAGGCCATCGCCAACTTTCCCTGCCGACTCCTGGGCCGTGTCTCTTCACGCACGCTCGAGTACGGCGCCGCCGGTCGTGGACGTTCCCACGCTAACGAGCTCCTCGGGCGGGGCGATTTCCTGAACATCACCGATACCATCAGCCGCTTTCAGGCCCCGCTCGTCCCTATGGATCTGCTGGACTGTCTCCCCCAAGAGACCAACATCCGGCACCTCGATCTGAGCGCTCTCGATCCCGATGGAGAGCCGGTCGGCGACGTCGATCCCCGCGGGGGCTGGCAGCGCAAGGATCTCGATCTGGACGCTGTCCAGGAAGCTGTTGAAGCCGGTACGACGGCGGCGGTCCTGGGCCGCCAATTTAGCATCAATTTCCACCGCGCCCAGCGCCTGGTGGAACAGTTTGGAGGAACCGACTAATGGATACCAAGAAATTATCAGGCCTGCTGGTAGGACTCACACTCGTGGTCGCTGTCGCTGCCGTTGTAGCGATCGTCCTACGGCTCGATCGTCAGATGATCAACACTGTCGTGTTGATTCTCGTTGTGGGCATCGTGATCGCGCTGATCATCGCCGCGACAGCACTCCCGCTGCATGCGCGCAAACCCGAGCGCCCGCACGAACGCGAGATCATCCGGGAGAAGCACACCATTGACGGCCGCGTCGCCGAGACGCCGAAGGTCCACGTCGTTCAACCGTCCAACTTTCCAATGATGTATCCGGACATGCTCCGGGCGGCATACTTGTCGGGCCAGGCCAAACCTGCCCAGCTCATCGAGGGTGAGGCCAAGACCACGGAAGCAGAAGAGTGGAGCGGGCCAATCTACGTCGACGACGCCAGGCAGACATAGCAGGAGGTGCGAATATCTCAAGAATGAGAGTGACCTGAAAACCGTAACCGGCGCTAGTGGACGCACTAGCTAATCTAAAGTTAAAGTGCAGGAGGGCACACGTGAATATCATAAAGGCAGTTAAAACAGCAATGACAGGGAAACCAACAAGGTCAACGAAACCGAACACGCAGATCCAGGTCTACGACGTTCCTCACGGCATCGGTGATGAATCAACCGCCGCCGTCAACATTGGGACAAACGAAGTCGCGATCTTCCGGCCACCGGTGATGATGGATCAGCATGGCAACACAGTCCCCGGGGTCAGCAAGGAACTCGTAGCACGGTACCTGGTCCAGACCACCGCTGCGCTCACCGAGGCGGACCTGGGTCCTGTCACGGTCGAGTGGAAAGAACAATGTGGCAGATTCGTGGCCACTGAGTTCACCATTCAGGCGTGGGGGCAGAAGCTCGCGATCGTACATCCGGTCGCGCAGATCTCCCAGGCGCTGGCCAATACGTGGGATATGTACAAGAGCGGCATTGCCGCAAAAGCTCGCGAACTGCACAAAGGTCACCAACGGTTCGGCCAGGCTAACCAGACCTTGCGCCTGGCCGTCCGTCGCCTGGAGCAACTGCGTGATGACAACGTACCGCAGTTCAGCGATGCCGAATACTTGTTCCTGCAGGCCGCGTTCCAGAGCGCCCAGGTGATGAGCGCCCTGATCCCGGTCAGCGAACATCAAGCTGAGGAGGTGATCGGAACACGTATGACCGTTGAGTAGTAGGGTTCGATCGGGGCGGAGCTGACCACTCCGCCCCGAGTAGCACTGATAAAGATTCTTGTCTGACCAATATTGACAACGAAGGAGTAACAACTGATGATCCTCTCCACCGCCAGACGGATCCAGATCATAGCCGATACAATTGCCAACAAACCTGGTACAGCCCGCGTCGACCCCGAGGACCTGGGAGACCCGTGGGATACCTACTACACGTGGATCACTACGTGGATCGATGAAGACCCCGAAAACGTCGATGTCTCCGAACTACGCATCGACTTCGTCCAGCAGTTCTGCAGCACCAGCGAGGAAGACGCCACCCGAGTGCGCCTCATCCTCGACGCCATCGATGAGCCCCTCACCTACCCCAGCGCCGGCGACATCGTCGACAACCTCCCCACGCTGGAATGGCTCTGGCCGGACTGGATACCGCTGGGCCTGGTCAGCCTGCTAGCCGCCGTCCCTGGCACAGGCAAATCCTACCTTGCCCTGGACCTGGCCCACCGGGTCATTGCCAACGATCGCTTTCCAGATGATTCCCAGGTCCCCGACGGCCGGCACCGTGTTATCTACGTCGACGCGGAGAACACGCCCTCCATCTTCAAGGCCCGCGTCCAGCCCTGGAGCTCCCGCGAGCTGGCCAGGATGTATCTGATGCTACCGGACGATGATCGCCTCGTCATCAACCTGGACGACATGATCGACCGCGAACGCCTCTGGGATATGATCTACACGATCCAACCAGTCCTGACCATCATCGATTCCTATGGATCCGCTACGCTGCGCGGTGAGAACAACAAAGAGGACGTCCAGCAGCTCCTCGCGTTTCTGAACAAGCTGGCCAAAGACAACGAGATGGGGATGCTCATCGTCCACCACCTGCGCAAACGCAGCGGGCCCCAGACGTCATTCATCCCGATGAACATCGACAGTATCCGCGGCTCATCGCACATCCCCGCGATGGCCCGCAACGTCCTGGGCCTGCAGTGGATCCCCACTACCCAGGAGCTGGACGAAAACGGCCCACGCCGCCTGTGGGTGATGAAATCCAATCTCACTCGCTACCCGGATCCTGTCGGTGTTTGGTTCGATCCTCATCCCGAGATCCCCGACATCGCCCAGCTCCGCTACGGCGAGGCCCCGGAGCCATGGCGAGAGCCGACCAAAGGCGACTACTGTGCAGAATGGTTGGAGGAGCTTCTTTGCAACGCAGACGAGCCGATGAAACCCGCCGAAATCATTGAACTCGGCCGCGAGGAGGGATTCAACCGCCGGATGATCTACCGTGTCCGGCAGAAGTTGGCAAAATGCATTGAAGATACCGAAGGTGAGGATACGCGCAGCCCCGAAAATCGCTGGAAATGGGCCGGGCAAGAAAGTTGAATGTCATAGTTCCGGGAAATCACAGTGGCTTGTACACAAAAGACCCCTGCGCTTTTCGGCGAAAACAACGCCATTAACTATGAAATCCGAAGTAAACAACTCTAATGACTTCGAAACTCGTAGAAGTAACACAAACGGCTTTGCATAAACTAGGATTTAATTCTACTATGACACTCTGACACTATGACATCGGGTCATGATGGTTCCAGCTATGACACTGCCATGAGTGCTTGTCATAGTGTCAGAGTGTCATAGTTGTATAGAAGTATTCAAAATACAATGCGGAGCGACAATGACAATCCTGCAATATAGCTGCAGACAACGAATTTTCAGAATCTTGAATGACGTCGGCACCGGTCGTTTCACGCCAGGCCAACTTGCACAGATGGTCGGCTGTCAAAGAGATACCGCCGCCAACTATTGCCGTGAGTGGAACAAAAAAGACGACGCCTCACCGCCAGAGACAGAACAATGTGTCTGCTGCAGCTTTCACGGCTGGGATCACAATCCAATCTACAATGGTATCTGCCTCTGGTGCTGGGCCGACCTGGCCGGGCTGGACCTGCGCGGCCTCGTCAGCGAGATCGGATGGAAAGGAGTGATCAGTATGCTGGAAACCACCGACAAACAATGCACCTACTGTAGCGAACCTGTCTTCACGCCTAACTTCATCAACCCGCCGATGTGTCGGCGCCACTACGAAATCACGTTGCTCATCAGTCGCCTGGAGCGCCGGGACCGGCCGGTTACCGTCGATAACCTGCGTGCGCTTCTAGCGCGTCAGTGCACCCGCTTCGCCATCACCGCGGCCGACATCCCCGTCTTGCTCCAGGACGTACAGGACCGACAAGAACCCTTATCCGCACTGGAAGGAGAGTCACATGCTCGCTAGAATCCCTCTCGACCGGATCGACAAGAACCCGTTTCAGACCCGGACCGTCACGTCCGCCGTCACCGACCTGGTTGCGTCGATCCAACAGCTCGCCGACGTTCGGCCGGAGACGTCCGGTCTGATCCACCCGCCGCTGGGCCGGATCATCATCGGTGGAAAAACCGTCACGTTCCATGGACAGATCCTCAATTACGAGGAATACGGTGGGGTCCTGCCCTGCCTGGGCGACGAGCCCGAGGCCCGCGTCCAGCTCGCCGCTGGCCACCGCCGTTTCGCTGCGTTTCAGCAACTGGCCAAGACAGATGACGAATACGCCACGCTACCCGTGGACATTGAGCTCATCGATGACCAAGCGATGGCCGACGTCGCCTGGCAGGAGAACGCCGATCGAGAGGATATCTCTCCCATCGAAGAGGCCGCGGCCATCCAGACGGCGATGCTAGAGTTCAAGTGGACTCAGTCTCAGGTCGGTGAACGCTGGGGCCTCACCCAGGCCGCCGTCTCCAACAAGCTCCGCCTGTTACGTCTCCCTGATGGTATCCGCTCGCTCTTGCGTAATAAGACCATCACCGAGCGACACGGACGCGCCCTGATGCCTCTCCTTGATCTCCGGGTGGGCGAGGGCGCATTGATGGACCTCCTGGGCCACAATGATCACCGTCCCGACGATGCCGCTGACGTTCGCTCCGTCGCCGAGGTCGAGGACGCTGTCAAGCGCCTAATCGAGCAGAAGACCAACGAGCTCAGTGAAGCCACCTGGCCGCTCGACTGGATCCCTGACCGCGCCGAGGACGCGCCGGGCGACGGTATCGTCGGAGCCTGTGAGGACTGCGAATACCGCGTCAGCCGTAATCGCCGCTGCAGCAACCTATCGTGCTTCAAGAAGAAAGAAAAAGCCTATCGCGTCCAGGTCACCGGACCGGCCAAGGCCAAGGAGATGTACGACGAACATACCGGCTGGCACCACGTGGAAATCCGCTACGCTCAATGCATGGCCTGCCGCCGCTGGACCAACGACTTCGATTCCTCACCCACCACGTGGTATAGGCCCGGAGGTAGCTACACTTGGCTCCAGATCTGCCCCGAATGCTGGCACGCCGCAGGCCTTCCCGAACCGGAGCCCGAGGCCTCCGAATCCGAGGAGATCGCCAGCGCACCCGTCGCCACCGGTACATCGAATGCTCCGCGTACGCTCGATATGAGCTCGACCAATTCGCCAGAGCCTGCCACGCCTCCGGAGCCCCCGCCGCCTCCCGCGGTCCTGGTCACCGTCCGCATCCTCCCCGACGAGGATCTCAATCTGCTCCAGCGCCGCGTGATGGTGGCCATCGCCGAGGAAGGCCAACCCCCTGCCACGTTCAAAACTGGCGTCTACGAGGGATTGTCGTCCCTGATCACCGACGTTTGCAGTTCCTATTTCACTATCGACATTTCCCAGGAAATACCCGAGGAGGTATAGATCAATGCCACGCATCTTTAGATACCAGGATCAGAGCTGGGAGGACCCCGGCGAGGAATTCACCAACGAGGACGTTCGGCGCCACCTGACGACCTACTTCCCCGAGCTCGCCCAGGCCACCATCCAGGAAAAGCTGCTCGACGACGACACCGTCGAGGTGACCTTCGTCAAGCGCGCCGGCACCAAGGGGTAACGATGACGCCCGCCGACGTGATTGATAGGCTCCTCTATCTGCCAACCCTGCGGTTGGAGGCGATTGAACTCTTCATCCGTCTGCAACGCGAGCCACCTACAAACGTGAAGGAGATCGTCGACATCCAACCACAGGTCGAATCAGCCGTCGAGCAACTTGATGACCATGTCCACAAGACAGAAGCTATGGTGAAACGATGCCAGAATCTACGACCATTGCCATCCAACAACCTGCCCTGCGGCTTCTAACAGCCCGCAAGATCACCTGGAGCCTAAAACGCTTCCAGCTCCCTCTCTACAGCCATATCGCCTGGTGGCTGAACGATCTGGCACACCGATATTACATCATAGATCTGTACCGCGGCGTCTTCGACGAAGACCCGCCCGTGGACTACTATGCGACGTGGGATCTCGAAATCCAGTTCGTTGGTCGCGTGAACGATGAGCTGTTTCCCGTCCACCTCGCGACGATGGATATGTACGTCAACTGCGGCGAAAATCCATTCGAGGCCTCAATCCCCATCGATGGCAACGGGATCGCCTGGGAATGTGAATTTATCGTCTATTTGCCCGAATATGCTCAGCCGATGGTCGCCGTTCTTGGCGCCGCCGGCAAAATCGAGCCTGGCAACCTGGAGGAATGGTGGAGCGATCGAAACTACGATCACGTTCCTCAGATCCGCTGGCCAGATGACGCACTTGATCGGCTACAAGAACTACCCAACGAGCTCCGCGGCCTGGCCACGCTCTATCATTGTGTGATGAAAGATGGGGATAATGAATTCATCGACGTCCCCGGCGGCGATTGGGCAAACGAGTACATCTACGAATTCTACTTCTGGACCGTGGAAAACGTTCTGCTAATGGCCAAGGAATTCGACCAGGTGCGCGACCAGATCCACCAGCTACACATCTACACCGGTTGGTTTGAGCAGTTTCCCAGCGCTATGAGCCGCGTGTTATCCGTCTTGCTTGATATATGTGAGGAATCTGATGATAACTCAGACTGATATTCAACTCAACGTCACCGGGCTCGCCCTGGCCGGGCTTGGTGATGTCGCCGGCGACCGCCAGCAACTCAGACTGCGTCTCGATCTATTTGAGGAATCGATCGTTCTCACTCGCTACGATGATAACAGACCAATCACCTGCTATGAGGTCGCCCCCGACGATCTGGCCGCGGCCTTCGCCAATATGCCTCTCACCACCGGCGTGCTCCCGCGTGATTGCCTCTTCTACGCCCGCCGCGACGGCCCGGCTCTCTTCGGCATCTACATCCCACCCGGACGCCGCACACTCGTTGCCTGGCTGGAGCCTGAGCAAAAGACAGAGTTCGACGTACCTCTGCCTGGCTTTGTCTTCACCGGCAAAGGCAGCAGATACTGTGTTTTCGCCGTCAAGCATCGCCCGGGCAATCGTGAAGGTCTGTTCCGCGCTCCACTTCCCAACGTATTCGACAATGGCAAAATCTGCCCTGGTAATGTGAATTTTCCGCCCTGCAGCGCGCAGACGATCCATAAGGCCGCCAACATGTTCTTCGCCAGCGAGTTCAACCAGGACCTGATGCAGGGCAGATCGGCCGAGTACCAGGAGAATGTGTTTCGCCTGTGGGAGGCCATCGATGACCAGGATGAATTCCCGCTTGACGACCTAGTCAAGACACACCTGGTCCTGGAAGACCTATGGAAGGACAATGATGTTACCTGAACCCGCCGCTTATCTGATTCACCAAGACGGACGCCAGCCTGCGGTCCCGGACGACAAGGTCTTTGCCTACGTGCTCGCCGGCAACGGTCTGTTTAAACAGGCCCGCAATCGTCACGTCGACGCGCTGATAAAACTGGCCACTACCCACGTCGCTGGCCTCCAGCCACTGACCCCGTACGTCCGGCCTCTCACCGGCCGCATCCCTGGCCAGATTCTCCACCGGATTCTGCAGGATGCCAGATCAAGATCCTGGGACGCACCATGCGAAGCGATGTACCACATCACTATTGACCACAACCAGGTGCACGTCTTTCGGCCACAGCAGGACGCCGGTGCCGCCAGGGTCGCGTACGCCGGTGGAGACGATCTCAGTATCATCCTCGACCTGCACTCTCATCAACAGATGCGGGCGTTCTATTCCGAGACCGACAACCGCGACGAGCAGGGCTTTCGCTTCTACGCTGTCATCGGCCGCATTTTCACCCGTCCCGAGATCATCCTCCGGCTGGGGATGTACGGAGACTTCCAGCGTGTCCCAACGACCACTCTATTCACCGATCTAGGCCCGTTCCAGGAATGGAGTCACAAAGATGAATATTGAGATCGAGAAACGCTACCGAATCGAGATCGGCTCGCCCAAACGCATAGAGGTCATCCTTGTGGGCTGCGGGGGAACGGGCTCCTTCCTGGCCCTACACCTTGCCCGCCTGGCCTACCACGCCCGCGATCGCCACGGACTCTCCGTGCACCTGACGTTCATCGATCCGGACATAGTAGAATCGCGCAACATCGGCCGCCAGAACTTCGCCCCTGTTGAGGTTGGCAATTACAAAGCCTGGGCATTGCTGAATCGCTTTAACCGCGCCTTTGGCCTGGATATTCAGGCCTTCACTGAATCGCTTCACCGCGACTTTCTGCCGACAGAACGCCACAACGAGCTACGGCTCCTGATTGGTTGCGTCGACAACGTTCCCGCTCGCCGCGACATCCATAAGATCATTGCGACAGGCTTCGGATACGGCACCTGGTGGCTGGATTGTGGCAACCACGAGCACGCTGGCCAGGTCCTCCTCGGTGACCGCCGCGATCTGGCGGCCCCCGAGATCGACCCCCTGGGCTTCTGCTCTGGCCTACCCCTCCCCGCCATCCAGCACCCGGAGCTGCTCCAAGATCCTCCGAAAACGGAGGAAACCGGGGCCTCCTGCGCGGACCTGACCCTGGCCGACGTCCAATCGCTGATGATCAACCAGGCCGTGGCCACCTACGCCGCACAGTACGTCTACCGCCTGATCCTGGCCCGGGACCTGGACATCTACGCCACCTACATCGACCTGGTCACCGGCAGCGCCCGCTCGCTGCCGATTACAAACGGAGACAAAGGAGTAGAACTTGATGGATGAGAAACTGCATTGGGACCTTCACGACATAGTCGTAAGAGGAAGCTACGAATTGCGAATCAGAGAAGACGGTATAGGAGGGGTCATCGTCGAAGCTTGGCGCGAAGAAACTGTAGGAGGTGAACGCACTCTGTTCGATTCTGCACGTGCTGACGACTTCGACATTGAATCTGCCTTGACCGAACTGTGGGAGAATTTGTGCAGTTAGATTGAAGCAGGACTGACAAGCTAAGTTATTCACGCTAAAAGGAGGAAAGAGTGCGCAAATCCTGGGTCTACGTTGCACGAAAAGATTGCGGTTGCATCGTTGGTGTCGCAACCGACAACCGCGACCACACCACCGGCGATCATGTTCGCGACTTCATCGCTGATGGCCTCATCGTCGAGCGGATCGATTGGGAAACTTACGTCAAACTTGCCCAAGCGGACACGTTTATGAACTGTCCCCACGGTCAGATTTCACTATCGCTCGAAGCAACTGATTAGGAAGATTAGAGAGCAATGTCGAACCTGGTCATCGTCCGCCACTATGATCCCACTCCGCCAGACGAACTGGCAGAGCTACTCCATCGCATCTACACCCGCCTCCTCGACGTTGCTCTCTCTGATTTGACATCCCCGCAACATCACAGTACAATCGACGACAGGGGGATGGATGAACGCAGCACGCTACGTCCGCGTCTCGAGCGAGAAGCAGATTCGCAACACTAGCATACCGAATCAGCTCGAACGCACAGCCGCATACGCAACTACCAGAGGCTGGAGCCTGGATCCCGACCTGACCTTCGTCGAACCCGGCGAAAGTGGCGCCAACCTCGACCGCCCGGCTCTCAACCGATGCCGGCGCGCCGCCCAGGATCACCAGTACGACGTGCTAGTAATCTACGACCTCGACCGGTTCAACCGTAACCTACGCGATCTCCTCAACCTGCGCCACGAGTTCCAACAGCTAGACATTCCCGTCTATTCCATCTGCGATAACCTGGAGATGACCTCCTGCGACGAAGCCACCTTCATCCAGGTTGTCCTTCGTGGCGTCTTCTCCCAGGTCGAGCGCGAGAAAATCACTCGTCGAATGCGCGAAGGGCGAGAGAAAGCCGCCAGAGACGGGAAGTATATCGGAGGCCTCGTCCCGTACGGCTACCTACGGGACGAGGATGGTTACCTCGTTGTCGAGGAAGAACCTGCCGGCGTCGTACGAATGATCTTTCGCTGGGCCACCGACGAAAAGATGAGCGGCCGCGCCATCGCCCGCCGGTTAAACGCGCTGGGGATCCCCAGCCCCAAGGCCCGGCTAGGGAAGACAACCGTCCGCCGCGACGGCACACGTCACACACCCACGTGGACCCCCGGGACCATTCGCCACATCATCCGTGGAGAAATCTACATCGGCTGCTGGACCTACCACTCCAGCACTGATGACATCACCATAGACGTGCCAGCAATTGTCGACGAGGATGCCTGGAACGACGCACAGACCACACTGGTACGCAACCGCCGCTACACCCGGCCACCGCAGCATCGCTATCTACTCCGCGGCCTGATCCGCTGCGAATGTGGCGCTGCTTACTGTGGTCGTCCTCCCCGACGCAAAGGAGGAGCCCACAGCTACCGTTGCATCGCACGCTACGACTGGGTCCGCATCAAGGCCCAAAAATGCGAGGGAGGGATCACGATCCCGGGGCCGGAGCTGGAGGAAGCCATCTGGGCCGACATCGAGGAATTCATCCGCCAGCCCCACCTAGTCGCTGCAGAACTCGTACGGCAGCGCGAGCCCGCGGGTGCGGCCATTGCCTCCCGCCTGGCCGACGTCGATCGCAGGATCACCCAGCGCAAAGCGGAGCTGGAACGCTACCTCGCGCTTTATGGCCGCGGGATGATCCCGGTCAAACAGCTTGATGAGAAAGCAGAAGAAACGCGGGGGAGCCTGGCCACCTTGGAGACCTACCGGGCCAACCTCATTGAAGAACAACAACGCGCCGACCTGTGGGAACGCGATATGGCCAGCGTACTTGAGGCATTGACAACACTACGTCAGCATCTTGATGAAAACATTGCTTGGGAAGACAAACGCGCCATCATCGAGATGTTAGTAAAGCAAATCGTCGCCGAGACCCATCTCGACGACGAAAACGAACCCTATCCAGTGATCCACGTCACCTACAAATTCGAGCGCCCCGACGCCGAGGCGCCCATCCCAATCGAACTGGAGCCAGTCTTCGTGGCGACAAACTGGCAAAACTGGGGAATCGGTATATAATATCGGCCAACCTATACGGAGTGGTGACAATTTGCGTTATCTGATTTTATCCGACGTTCACGCCAACCTGGTGGCCCTGCAGGCTGTTCTGGCGGACGCGCCGGGGTTTGACGAGATTTGGTGCCTGGGCGATCTGGTGGGGTACGGTCCAAATCCCAACGAGTGTATTGAACGAATTCAGGAGTTTCCCCACGTCAGCCTGGCGGGCAACCACGACTGGGCTGCGTTGGGAAAGCTGGACATCAGGAATTTCAACACCGACGCCCGCGCTGCCACTGTATGGACCCGGTCCGAGCTGACGCCAGGCTCGCGCGATTACCTGGTTGGACTTCCCACGCACCTGGAGCAAGATGGCTTCTGTATGGCCCATGCCAGTCCCCGGGAACCCGTGTGGGAGTACATTCTTGACGCCAACGTGGCCTACGCGAATTTCGCGCATTTTTCCTCCCAGATCTGCCTGGTAGGGCATACGCACATTCCCCTGATCTTCGAATTGAACCAGAAGCGCCAACGCTGCGAGGCGATGATCCCCCCTTTGAACGGGGCCGTGAAGCTTGGCACGCGTCGTATGATCATCAACCCCGGCAGCGTAGGACAGCCCCGAGATGGCGACCCGTGGGCCAGCTACGCGCTGCTCGACACAGAGGGCATGACGTGGGAGTTTTGTCGCGTCCCCTATTCGGTGGAGATCACCCAGGAGCGGATGCGCGCCCGGGACCTCCCCCGCCGCCTCATCGACCGTCTGGAGATCGGGCGGTGACTCTGGGCGATTCTAGCGGGAACTTTGCGCCTGCCCTCAACGTCTAAAGAGCGATGCCCCCTGGTAGAGGGGAGGAAGAAATAACAGAAGGCGGGAGAAAGGGGAAGGGAATGAGCAAGAAGATTATGTATTTCATCATCGCATCTGCCCTGGCACTCGTTGTGGCAGGCTGTGGCCGGGCGGCGGCGCCTGAGCCGGCGATGGATCTCTACGAAGAGCCGGCCAGTGCCCCGGTCGCCGAGTCGGAGATGGAGGCGGCGCCCGCTGAACCTGGCGCTGGCAACAGATATGCCGCCGTCGAGCGCCTCATCATCCGCGACGCGTGGCTCAGTCTGGTCGTGCCGGACACCGAGGCGGCCCTTGACGAGATCAACGACCTGGTCGACGAACTGGGTGGGTACGTCGTCGAGTCGAGCGTGGAGCAGTTCCAGGAGGGGCAGCGGGCCACGGTCAGGCTCCGTATCCCCGCCGAAAGTCTCGACGTCGCGCTGGACCGCATTCGCGATATGGCGACCGAGGTACGGGGTGAGGACGTCACCGGCACGGACGTGACCGAGGAGTACGTCGACCGCAAGTCCAGCCTGCGTCACCTGGAGGCGACCGAGGCCAAGCTGCTGGAGTTCCTGGATGAGGCCGAGGATACCGAGGCCGCGCTTGCCGTCTACGAGCAACTGCGGCAGGTGCAGGCCGAGATCGAGCAGGTCAAGGGGCGGATCCAGTACCTGGAGCAGTCGGCGGCTATGGCGACGGTGAGCCTCAATATCATCCCCGACGAACTGGCGCAGCCGATCCAGGTCGGCGGCTGGCACCCGGAGGGCACGCTGCGCAATGCGGTCCAGTCGCTTATCCGCGTGCTGCAGTTCCTGGTCGACGCGGCCATCGTCATCGTCGTCCTCGTCATCCCGGTCCTGATCGCGATTGCGGTGCCACTGGTTGGGTTGTTCATGCTCGTGCGCGCCATCATCCGCCGGCGGCGAGCCCGCAAGGGGAACAAGGCGAAGAAGGTGGAATAACACGGCGCATCATGACCTGCGTTGTAATCGAAAGGGGGGCTCCAGTACAGGGAGCCCCCTTTCTTCGTAATTGTTGAAGACTTCGGAAGTCTCGTTAACAACCCATCGCTTGCCCATTCACGCCATCTGTGCTACACTATATGCATCCCATCATCGGAGCTAACTATGCTTTCCAAAGTCAACAGTTGCGCCCTCGTGGGCCTGGACGGGGTCCTGGTCGAAGTAGAGGTCGATACCGCCCGCGGCGTACCGTCTCTGACGATCGTCGGCCTGCCTGGCGCTGCGGTCAAGGAATCGAGTGAGCGCGTACGGGCGGCGGTCCGGAACTCCGGGCTGGTGTTCCCGGGCAAGCGCATCACCGTCAACCTGGCCCCGGCCGACATCCGCAAGGCCGGGCCATCCTACGACCTGCCGATCGCCGTCGGCGTCCTGATCGCGTCGGAGCAGGCGTGGCCCGAGGCTGTCGAGGACGCGCTCTTCGTGGGCGAGCTCTCGCTCGATGGCTCCGTGCGCCACGTCAACGGCGTCCTGCCCATCGCCGCGCTGGCACACCAGCAGTCGATCGGCCACGTCTTTGTCCCGGCCGCCGATGCCCCTGAGGCCGCGCTGATCGACGGCCTGGAGGTCATTCCGGTCGAGCACCTGAGTGAGCTGGCGGCCCACCTGCAGGGACTGCGGGAGATCCCGCCCTATG
>Ga0180433_10002189_pt1 | contig 30723 bp, 27 predicted proteins | sample SS_ome_8_FD_132980 | JGI IMG/M metagenome (GOLD analysis project Ga0180433, IMG submission 132980) | Hypersaline lake sediment archaeal communities from the Salton Sea, California, USA - SS_1_D_1 metaG | ecosystem: Environmental > Aquatic > Non-marine Saline and Alkaline > Hypersaline >... | reverse complement strand
TAATCAGGGTGTCCGGGGTTCGAATCCCCGACGGCTCACCACAACCACTCTGAATCGAGGCTGATCACGCCTGAGAAAACCACCCCAAAAGAGGGGTGGTTTTCGCCGTTTTTGGGCAAAAGACACCATCACAGTTTGCCAGGCGCCGTCGCAGCCCGATTCCAGGTTGGCTGAACAAGGCTGACGGTTGTGCAGTCTTTGCGCACCGCGTAGTGAGGCATAGAATGGATTGTGCTACGCCTGCTTCCTACTCAACCAGCTCAGAAATCCTGTTGTATAGGACAGCGTTTTCGTTGGGCAAGCATCAACACAGTGTCCGCATCCAACACAACGTAGGCTTGTGACTGCATTGCCGGTTTCAGCCTGGCCCCTAATGTCAATGGACATCGGACAAGCGATATTGCACTGGTTACATTGGACGCACTTTGTCTTGTTGGTCACGATCCTTTGTCCGACCCATCTGCTGATCAAAGCTAACAACGTACCTAATGGACAATAATAGCAGTAGCCTCTGCCAATGAAAGCCACCCAGAAGAACAGCATCATCAGTAGTTCTGCGCTCAGGTACTTGTATACTTCAATCCTGCTCATTACTTGATAATCACCGGCTACAGGTATTCCTGATAACAAGAGTATCCACCACGCTGTGAAGAATACGGCTACCGCAAAGAATATCCACCTTAGGCATGAGAAAACCTTCACTGTGGTTGGTTTCATCTTCTTGCTTTTGCCAAGCAAGGGAATTGCCGGTGCGAATACCTCCGCTGCAAACCCGTTGAACATGCATAACGTCGAGCATTGCCAGCGTCTACCAAAGAGCAATGTTCCTCCAAGAACCACAACGCTTACGCATATGTAAAATATGAGGATGACTGATATGCCAGCAGCGCCCCAGATCGGGAAGCGGCTGAGGTAGAAGGACGACTCTGGATAGAACAATTGCAGAGGCGTTGTTGTCCACGGCAGCGGCATAGCGAAAAAGTATAGTTCCCTGTTGTTGAGGACTAGTGGGCCTACGATATGAACCAGCAATGCTGCTACTATGAACCCAATCAGGTTCCTCTTACGCATAATGGAACGCTTAGCCCCGATAATCCTGAGGGTGAGAAGACTGCCGATGACGATAAAGATCGTCTTGATCCAGTTTTCATAGAAGTGCCAAAACGCATTGATGAATGAGGATATCTCCGGACTAGTGCGATTGACAAAACCGTAATTCAACCCAGCAAGTACCAGGGCCAGGATGATATAGACCCATAGAATCGTCTTTAGGATCCTTAGCTCCAAAGTCCTGTCTGTAGCCATGATTTAGGTTGTTCTATCTGCAAATAGGAAGTTGATGGCAGAGCAGCAGAAGCGGCAGCTAGCGCTGCTGTGGTCCCAGGAGAATGTAGCGAACCCCACGGTGTGGGTCAAGACTTCCACCCCCTGCCCGACTGGACGTGGTACGGCATCGAGTACGATGAGGAGGGCATGTTCTTCGGGTGGATATCGGGGTTCGAGGACGAGCTGGCGTACTTCAGCCTTAAGGGGATGGAGGGCGTGGAGGTGATGCTGGGCGTCGAGCGCGACCTGCACTCCAAAGGCCACCACCCCCGCCACGCAATGATTTCGCCGTGCCGTAGTCCTCTCACACAGGGCTTTCGAAACCTCCGAAGCCGTGAAGGCGGCACGGCGTATTGAAAGTACTCGGGGGCAGGGATTGGTGCATCTTGCCTGTCTGGAGGGACATCACGAGGTGCCTCTCTACGATAGCATGCCTCGGCCTGCCCTATTGGCTGGGGCAGCGGGTGCCCTTCATCTTCCCTGGAATCTGGGCGCCCTCTTCTCCAAGAAAGAGCGTATACCCTCCTCGCGGTCCTCAGTCTCGAAGCAGTACTCCAGCGCATAGTTATTGGCTTGCCAGTGCGTCATCATATCCGTCCGCGACACTTCATACAGCATCCGCTTGGACATACCCATGGCCACAGGTGGACCGCTGGCGATCTCCTTTGCCAGTTCCATCGTGGTTGGCATCAGTTGCTCAGCAGGTACCACTTGGTTCAGCATGCCGATTGCTAGCGCCTCGGGTGCCTCGATGATACGGCCGGTGAAAACCAACTCACAGGCCTTGGCAATCCCGACGATGTGTACCAGGTTGTACGCCCCACAGGACTCTGGAGGAATCCCTCTCCTGGTCCAGACTGCGCCCAACCTGGCATTCTCCGAGCCAATGCGGATGTCGCAGGCCAGTGCCAAGCTCAGCCCCTGACCTACGGCTGGCCCGTTCACTGCGGCGATGGTGGGCTTCATCATATCTTGCATGATCGCTGGGAAGGCATCTCTGGCCTTTCTGTCAAGGACGCGCTTCGCCGTCCGCACCCGTGCAATCTCCGCCGGCCGCTCCTTCACATCCTCACCAGCGCAGAATCCACGGCCAGCCCCGGTGAGGACCAGCACCCGCACATCCTCGTCATGGTCCAATTCCTCCAGAAGATGGATCAGTTCGTCATGCAACTGGACTGTGAAAGCGTTCAACCTCTCCGGTCGGTTCAATGTGACTGTGGCTACATGATCGGATTTCTCTAGGATAATGGTCTGATTGTCCATGGTTTGTCCTCTCCTCTCCAGCAATGGTTCTCGCTCCGGGTCTTGGCCAGACGGGACACTTGGGCTCGAGGCAAGTCTGCCGGTTGCAGCTTGAGCCATGCCCGGATTATGTGCCTTTCCAGCCTTTCCCCCTTATCCCCCTCGCGTACGCGTCCAGCCCCTTGTCTAGCCGGCCTCATGATATGGATCATGGCTGTGAATGACAACGTGCATCGTGGAGGCCAGAAGCCCCGCGACTTTGGAGATGACCAATTGCGCTACTGACACACTCACCGCTCGCCGGTTCACGATCGAATCTATGAAACTGAAAGGCAAGCTACCTCTGCTCTTGTCTCTCGGGCACCCCTTTGTGGTGTGGCTTCCAGAATACCCTATTGACATAGCGCAAAGCGAGTGCTACAACTCCCCGTGAGGAAGACTTGCTGTGAGACTAAGAACACAGGGAGGTGTACAGCAATGAGCGAGATCATGTTGGCCGAAGGTGTCTACTGGGTCGGCGTCGTAGACTGGTCGCTGAGGCTTTTCCACGGTCACGAGTTGTCGACGCACAGAGGGTCCTCCTACAACGCCTACCTGATTGTGGATGAGAAGATAGCCCTGGTAGACACAGTGTGGGGACCCTTTCAGGATCAACTGATCGAGAATATCCGGGGCGTCGTCGACCCGGCCAAGATCGACTTCGTCGTCGCGAATCATGCAGAGAGCGACCATTCCGGTGCCTTGCCTGCGGTGATGAGGTATGCTCCAAACGCCACGTTGGTAGTGTCCAAGCGGGGGAGGGAAAGCGTTGAGGGGCATTTCCATCAACCATGGAAATTCCAGGCCGTCCAAACCGGGGAAAGGATCTCCATAGGCAGACGTGAACTTGTGTTCATTGAAGCGCCCATGCTGCACTGGCCGGACAGCATGTTCACCTATCTCACCGGTGACAACATCCTCATGCCCAACGATGCCTTCGGCCAGCACTATGCGGCGGCCTTCCGCTTCAATGATGAGGTGAACCAAGAAGAGCTGTACGAGGAGGCTCTCAAGTACTACGCCAACATCCTCACGCCGTTCAGCAGTCTCGTCTTGAAGAAGATCGAAGAGTTGATGGGACTGGGCCTGCCAGTAGATATGATTGCGCCCAGTCATGGCATAATCTGGCGCAAGGACCCTCTACAGATCGTCAAGAAGTACCAGGAGTGGGCTGCGCAGGTGCCTGAGAAGAGCGCAGTGATTCTGTACGACACGATGTGGGAGGGCACCCGGAGGATGGCGGAGGCCATCGGTGACGGTCTGGCTGCTGAAGGAGTCCCCTACAAGTTGTTCAACATGGCCGTCTCGGACAGGGGTGACGTCGTCGCGGAGGTTTTCAAGGCAAAGGCTGTGGTTGTGGGCTCGCCCACATTCAACCAGGGCCCCTTACCGACCATCACCCCTATTCTTGAGGACCTGAGGGGCCTCAAGTTCCAGAACAAAATCGGTGCCGCGTTCGGGTGCTACGGTTGGAGTGGAGAGGCGGTGAGGCTAATCGGTGAGCACCTGGACCGCTGCAAAATCTCCGTGGTTGGCGAAGGTGTGAAGGCCAAGTGGCAGCCAAAGGTGGAGGACCTGACCACGTGCAAGGAGCTTGGGTACACGCTCGCACGTGCTGTAAAGGCTGGCTGATCAGAGGGTTTTTCCCCCTCATAGGTCAGGGCGGTATGGAGTTGGTCAGCAGCAGCGTGCCGGATTGGCGGGAGAGCTACCGGACTCTCCGTCACGGGCGCCCTGACCGAGAGGCGCATGCTGTCCGGCAACTGCCATCTAGTGATCGTGTTGTAGTCATCCCCTCGGACCAAATGGACGAACGTAAATCACTCAGAAGGACGGCGGGAGAGGGAATCAAAGGCTCATCTGCGCCCGTCCGTTACTGGGTAGGTCTTCGCCGTTCGCTACCGGAGTTACCCATACCGAAGCATCGGGGCTATCGAAAATCTGATGCTGGCATCCAGACCGACATTGTGCTGTCTTCTTGGAGGTCCTAGTCATTGCTTACCTTTACTGCAGTCACCAGTCCACTCAAAGGATATGCTCTGCTCACTTCCCTTAAACCGTAGACCTTCAGTATGGCCTCGAGTCCGCCAGATTCAAGGTATTCCCTGAAACCCCGGTAGTGGGAGCCGCCGACAGAGAATTCAACGACTTTGGCAATCAGGGCCCACTTGTTCCTTGGTAATGGAACCTGAAAGTCAATGAGGATGAGGTTTCCTCCTTCCTTGACAGTTCTTACCATCTCGGACACTATTCTATGCCGGACAGCCCTCTCTTTGTCGTGTAATCCGAAAGTCACCATTGCACAATCGAAGTAATCGTCTGGAAAAAGCAAATCACTCGCGTCACCCAGTTGGAACGATACGTTCGACGCCTCCTCTTTCATCTTCTTTCGTGTCGCTATCTTGAGCATAGCCTCGCTTATATCTAGTCCGGTTGCAGCAACTCCACGTCGAGCAAACTCTAGAACTTGTGCTCCCGTTCCGCAGCAGACATCTATCACGCTGTCTCCAGGCTTGACGCCAGAGAACTCCACAGCAAATCTTCTCAGATCCCTCAAGACAGGGTCGATAAGACTCCCGTAGTTGAGGATAGACATCAAGCCAATGATGACCTTCCCCCCTAATCGGTAGCACCGGGAATCAGAGTCCGGCCGCTGCTTCAGCATACTCCTTCGGCGGACCGCCTTTCAACGAGCTGTGCGGTCCGACTTCATTGCAGTCTCTGTGCATCGTCGAGGTCCGTAGCGCACACACAAGGGCCTCCCGCTGTTGCTCAAGGGCCGGTTCTCTTCAGTCGAACGACCAGATTGGCCGTGACTCCTAGTCAGGGGCTGTCGACCTGTAGAGGACACTTCGCCCATGGGGTGGGACACGTACTCCTATGCATGCACCCGCTTTGTGCCAGCGTTCCTGGCCGATCGATCCCAGATCTTAACCTCGATGGCCAACACTTTGTCGCCGATGGTCACGAGGGTGTCTACCTTGCCAGCGTTGCCGAGCGGTTGCTCCGGCGCAACTTCGGCACTATCAAGCAACGATTTGTCCATCTCGGGGAATGCCTCTTGTGCTACTTTCTCCAAGAACATGTGTCCCAGCCCATGGTCGTTACGAGGGCCGAGAAGGTAAGTCAGTAGTGATGAGAATAACACCTCTTCGAAATCGCCGTGCTTGTTGAGCGTGAGTATACGTAGGATATTCACTGGCTCACCTCACAATAGCGGGCATCGCTGATGGAATCGTAACCATTGGCGCTTGTTTTCCCAGGATTGTCTTCGCACTTCGTCTCCTCCAAATCCAGACCCATCGGATGGTCTCCCCACCACAGTCGTTCCATCTCCTCTTTCCTCGTGACCTCAAGATGCAAGCCTTACCACGCCCGTATTATGCACTGATGGTTCTTTGATAGCTAGAAGAAACAGGGCTAATAGTCCCAGCGAATCAAGAAACCGAGAATTGTCAGATGACGTCACTGCCGTGGCCAATTCTGTTCCAGGCCTCGGAAGACTTCTCGGTATCGTACGAAGTATTACCCACGCATGTGGGGGTGGCCCCATGAAGTCCCTGACTGTTAGTCATGCGCTGTCCCGGCTCAATTGTCGGCTGGTCTAAGAACAGTTGATCCGACACTGCTGAACAACACTGACGATTGTTGAACCCTCGTCAGTGAGCAGGTGTTTCGCCGGTTGGACACCCTGCACAAGTTGATGCAGGTCTATCTGGATTCGGGCATACAGAACAGGAGAGAAGAAACCGCACCCAAGCAGGCAGAAGAGACACTGCGCGGCGCCTTGAGAGAATAGCGGGCTTCTAGGTCTACAGTAACGACAAAGGTATGAGCGATATGGTAATCTGAAGCACAGTCTAGCAGAAGATGGCTTGGTTAAACACCCAACGATCTCTTCCGGAGGATTTGCCGTATGTGGTTACACACGAGCTGTGATTTTGCGTTTGATATTGCTGTGCCGACGCCCTTTGTGCTAATGCTGAGGCCGCGCAGGGACGCACAACAACGGGTGGTACGCGAGGAATACGAGCACGTGCCAAGCGTACCGGTGTTCGAATTCACTGATTGCTACGGCAACCTATGTCAGCGATTGGTTGCTCCGCCTGGGGCCTTCGCAGTGCGCACCGCTGCCGAAGTAATGACCGCGGATCACGTGGATCAGGCGCCGGGGGCTCCGTTTGTCGAGGTTCAGAATCTGCCCGACGCCGTGCTCGGTTACTTGTTGCCCAGTCGTTACTGTGAGTCGGACCGCCTTTACCAGATGGCGATCTCAATCACGGCAGGCAAGCAATTGGGTTACGATCAGGTAGCGGCCATCAAGGCCTGGTTACGTACTACCATCCGTTACGATCCCAGCACGAGCGACATCCCGTTGTCAGCAGTGGAGGTTAGTACCAGGCAATGGGGTGTCTGCCGGGATCTTTCTCATCTCGGAATTGCGTTGTGTCGAAGCCTCAGTATTCCGGCGCGCATGGTGGTGGGCTATCTCTACGGGCTTGAGCCCATGGATCTGCACGCTTGGTTTGAGGTTTTCCTGGCTGGAGGCTGGTATACGTTCGATGCGACTCAGGCCGAGCCGAAAGGCGGGTACGTGGTAATAGGGTACGGTCGTGATGCTGCAGATGTCGCGATCTATAATCAGTATGGGCCCGCGGTCTATCCCACTTCACAGAAGGTTCAAGTGCGGCAGATCGACAAGTGGGGTGGCTAACGCACTGAGAGTTTTTGGCATTACTATTTGTCACTGCCCCCTTAATGGTCAGAGCGCAGGAGTTAGGCACGAATTGACCTTACCCCCGAAAACAGCAATAGCCTGAATTGGAGTTCTCCGCCACTATGCGCACGATAGGAGGACTCTACATGGCACGTAGAAGGTACACTGAAGAGCGGATCATCGCTGTGCTCCGGGAGGGAGAGGCGTGAGCCAAGGTCGGCGATCTCTGCCGCAAGTACGGGATGAGTGATGCCACCTACTACAACTGTAAGGCCAAGTACGCCGGGCTCACCGTCAGTGAATTGAAGAGGCTGAAGGCACTGGAAGATGAAAACCGTCGGCTGAAACAGGTCGTGGCTGACCAAGCTCTGGATATCCGTCGCTGAACGAACTACTCTCAAAAAACCTGTGAAGCCCAAGGCCAAGCGTCTAGCGGTCTCCCATGCCAGGGAGAGCCTTGGGCTGAGCGGAAGGAAGGCGTGCCTCTTGGTGAACATCTGGCCCTCGGTATACCGATACCGTCCCAAACCGGATAATGACGGCGTCTTGCGTCAGCGCGTGCGAGAGCTGGCTGGATAGAGTAAGCGATTTGCAGGTCCCCGCCTGCACATCTTGCTGAAGAGAGAGGTCCTAGTGATGAACCACAAGCGCACCGAGAGGGTCTATCGGGAAGAAGGGTTGGCACTGAGGAGAAAGCGCCGCAGGAAAGGAGCGGCTGGGGAGAGGGTGGTGATGCCCCCACCACAGCGCAGCAACGAGCGCTGGTCCATGGACTTCGTCAGCGATAGCCTGGTTACCGGCAGGTGGTTCCGCGCTCTGGCGATTGTCGATGATTATTCGCGGGAATGCCCGGCGATCGAGAGGTGGACACTTCGCTGGGAGAGCGCAGGGTAGTGAGTGTACTGGAGAGACTGGCTGAGGTGAGGGGAATGCCCCGGGTCATCACCATGGACAACGGGCCAGAGTTTGCGGGACGCGCCCTGCATGAGTGGGCCTACCGTAACGGGGTCAAGCTCAATCTCATCCGTCCGGGGAAGCCGACAGAAGACGCGCTGGCCGAGAGCGTCATCGGCAGGCTCAGGGATGAGTGCTTGAATTCGAAGTGGTTCATGAACGTCAAGCACACGAGGAACACCCTTGAAGTCTGGCGCAAGGACTACAATGAAGTCCCACCGCAGAGCTCGTTGAAAAGGAGTACGCCGAAACAGTATGCTTAAGCAGCAGCTGGACTCTAATCACCGGTGCTACAAATTACGGGGTAGGGTCAATAGGAGTTTAAGGAGTCTTGATGACACTGCGGTATCGCATTTCACACAGCCTCGACTACAGCTACAGCAAGCCCGTTATTCTCTTGCCACTGCTGGTGAGGCTTCGTCCACGCTGTGATTGCATACAGCAAGTAACAAGCTTCAAGCTAAATGTGGTGCCGATACCGGAGAGTATTACCGAACATATTGACCAAGAATGTAATAATGCAGCCACGTTGTGGTTCAGTGGGAGGCACAGAACACTCTCAATCTCTGCCTGGTCCGAGGTGGAGGTTATACCAACTGATCCCTTGAATCTTGTCATAACAGAAACCGCTACACTGACACTACCAGCCAACTACCCGAAGTCCTACCGCCGTTCTCTGCAAACATATATGAGGCGTAGGGGTGGAAGCTCACATATCAATGACTTTGTTCAGCCAGTTGTTGATGAGGCTGGTGGACAGACCACCGCTTTCTTGGCCAAATTCGCCTCATCTATATATGAGCAGTTTGACAAAATGGAGCGCGAAACAGGATCTCCGCTAGCACCGGATGAGACCATTGCCCGGCGCACGGGTGCATGCCGTGACCTGGCTGTTCTTTTTATGGAAGGATGCCGCGCTGTGGGACTCGCGGCGCGGTTCGTTAGCGGATACAAGTGGCGTGAAGAGCTACCGCAGAAACATGATTTGCACGCATGGGCGGAAGTCTTCATCCCCGGTGGTGGGTGGAGGGGCTTCGACCCGAGTACTGGGCTCGCTGTAACCGACCGGCATATCGCCATTGCCACCGCGGCAAACCCGGTTGATGCAGCGCCTGTCCGTGGTGCCTTCAGAGGACCCAGAGTTTGCTCTAAGCTTAAGTATGATATTTCCATTGACCTCTCTAGGGATTCCTGACGCAAAGGGTCAATGTAGTCCCAGTAGCCATCCTTACTGCCGACGACTTCGATGCTGCCACCATCGATCCTGACAGCGTGGTATTTGCTGGTGCAGATCGAGTTCGGTGGACAATTGAGGACGTGAATGGCGACGGGGATCTCGACATGCTGTTCCACTTCAAGATGCAGGACTTGGGACTGAATGGCGAGACGCACGACAGCCACGCTTGCTGGCGATACCTCTGATCCCATAGACCCGCACATCAGCGGTATGGACTGAGTGAACATCGTACCCAAAGGGAAAGCCAGAGGCCATTAGACCTGGCATGTAGCATTTGGGAGGAAGATCGGAACGGGCAGGACAATTTGTCCTGCCCGTTCCTCTTACGGCCGCGTAGCGGAGCCACAAGAAGCCATAAAGTGCACCGTCCGTGCTGCATCCAGCTAGGCTCGTGCCACGTTGTAGGCCGGCCCTGGGTGCGTCTGCTGCCGCATGGTCCCCCATGCTGAATGGCGCTTTGCCTCTCGCCTGCTTCATGACGCTGAGCTTCTGGCAGGTCGTAGGCTGCTCCTTCCTGCTTCTCCATCGTCGCAGCTGCTTCTTGATACGGATTCCCCTGCTGCCACATGCTGCATGAAGTTCTGCTTCTTCGGTACTCCATGGAGCTAATCTCCTAGCACTTCGTAGTCTGCCCCTGCGTGCTTCTCTGCAGTGTAAGCGGGGCTGCGGCATGATTTCACCCAACGAAACTGACGTTTGTGCAGTCCTTGTGCACCACATGGTGAGGCATAAGGAAGAATCGGGGAATGAGCTAGAGCTCTCGCCCCCCTCGACATCAGGAACGGCAAGTCTTTCCTGCTACGCCTATGCACTTAGGAATTGCCCAGTTTGACTGATGTCAGCATCTTAGCTAGTATGCATTTCCACGTTGTTTCTTGGGAGGGAGGGACATGCAGAGAGTCGATCTAGAGTTCTATGAAGGTCCGGTTCACTGCCCTTTCTGTGGCAGGAAGACGTATGGGGTTGGAAAAGGAAGTATTTCGAGGTGCAAACATACTCTGTTCGCTGCAACCGATGAAGGTCTGGAGTATTGCTCGAGAAAAGTCAAGAGGAATGTCCTTGAAAAGAGAGCGGAGAGAGACGGTTGGGATAAGGCAACAGACAAGTTTGCCCACCCCAAATCGGTCAAGTTCGCTCTTTATGCTCCACCGCCAGCCTTCATGGGTCTGTATATTGGGTATGCGCCAGAATAGAGCTCCTCTTAACGACGCCAAGTCCGAGGGTTCAGGCACGCCATACTAGTCTGCCCTGTTGGCGGTATCAGCCGGGCAACACTGCCTCACACGATTGAGCCGCATTCGGGTACAATCTGCAACGACGCCACAGTCTATCGATTGTCGAAGACCTTGAAGAGCAATCCACTTTGCTTCACCAATTGGTGTTTTGGGAGAAGCGGCCTGATTCTTCGAGGGCGGATGTAACATACACTCATTTCGTTCAACTGAACGACCACGCCCCCCTGACTCCTAGTCAGGGTGTCCGGGGTTCGAATCCCCGACGGCTCAATTCATGTCTGAGTCGGCTGAGAAATCAACACCGACGCCGTGCCAGAGCACACTATTCTCGAGGGCTCAGATGTGGGTAGGCGACGTTATTACCTCGAAGGCTTCGTGATCGCGAAGCGAGTGGGGGGGGCAGGTCGCAGGCGACGGTCCACTTCTCCGAAGAGCAACTGGGGGGCTCCGAAAGACGGACAAGGATGTCTCTACACGAAACGCCAGATCGTGTAATCATGTGACATCATGCAATGTCGTTACGGTTCACGAAAATGGCGCTTTGCTTGTTCGACAAGTCTATGCACTTTCAAAAGATTTGCTGCCTATCCGGCAGCAAGCGCGAAGGTTTCCTACTGAAGGAAGGGTAAGCCGCTGACCAGTCACAACCCTGTTGAATTGGGATTCTCCGATCACTTCAACAGATTGCCGCTGGAATACTTCTTCCCACGGGCCAGTTGGCACCGGTACTATTCTCTCTTCTGGTGGTAGTCAACAAACTTGTCTGCTGCCCTGGCTGCCCGGCCGATGCTCGGATAGAAGGGGATACTAGAGGCGATTAGCTGCGCCCTTACTGAGCGCATTAGCTGCCAACTCCAAGCGTCGTCATCTTCATTCGTATCCGGCTCCCTGTCTGCCAGCACCGCCAGAAGCGGCTTCCGCCTGCTCTCCTTTAGTCTATACTCTTCCAGGTAGCTATCGACCGCCGTCCCTTCATGATGCCTGCGGTGCGGGCGGCGCATAATGGGAATCAAGAAATCGAAATGGGGATACCTGGACATTATCTCCAGCATGTAACCGGGCGTGAAATCGTCATCTACCCTGATAGATATGTCAGCCGGGTTTCCAATCCAGTCCCATATGGCAACACCCCTGGTTCTTAGCTCTTCGCGCAGCTCAGCCGGAAGAGGGATGACATCAAGCCCAGCTTTTTCACACTCGTCAGCAGCCAGCACGCTAGTCCCACCAGCCCCCCCGGCCACTCCTACCCTTCGACCAGTGATTTGGGGCAGAAAATAGAATGAAGCAGCCAGATCAATCAGCTCGCTGAGGTCTTCTGCAAAAACGGCCCCCGCCTGAGACACCACGGTCTCCCATAGCTCCACGGCCCCGGCAAGGGAGGCGGTATGTGAAGCAGCAGCTCTGGCCCCAGCCCTTCCTCGGCCACCTTTCAAGACCACGACCGGCTTGAGGGAGGCTGCATGGCACAGGGTCTTGAAGAACCTTCGACCGTCCTTGACTCCTTCGATATACATCAGGACCACTTCTGTTTCCGGATCCTGAGCGAAGTACTCCAGATAATCGGACTCATTGAAATCGATAGCGTTGCCATAGCTGATGACTTTGCTGAAGTGGACACCTCTTGGGACGGCGGTATGCACGATCTGACTAGCCACATTGCCACTTTGGGAAGCCAATCCCGCCAAGCCGGATTGCTTGGGGAAGTCTTCACTCCAGGAGATACCTTCACTGGGATAGTAAAGGCCCATGCAGTTGGGGCCGATGATGCGTATGCCATGTGCCTTGGCTGTTCTCAGTATTTCCTGTTCCAGCTCGGCAGCCTCAGGACGTCCCGTTTCGCTGAAGCGAGCCGTGAAAAGATGGATGCCCTTGGCACCCTTTTGGGAGGCATCGTCCAGCACAGACAGTACCGCTGGTGCTGGCACAGCCGAGATGACGTAGTCGACGGAACCGGGTATCTCTTTGAGGCTAGGGTAGGCTTTCAGACCTGCGATCTCAGAGTATCTGGGATTCACCGGGTATATTTCCCCCTTGAAGCCGAGCTCCAGGAGGGGAGTGACAAAACCGCTTCCACGTCCCCCACCACCGGAGGCCCCAACGACCGCGATCGATTGGGGGTGCAAGATCTCTTTCAGCGAATGAGCTGGCTTCAATAACACCTACTATAGTCCTATCCAACAGTCCTATGGACTTATTCAGCTTTACGGCCTATTATCGCATGCGCGATTTCGTATTTCAACTGCTCAAGAGGCCATAATCTGGCTTGCTGTCGATTCTATCCTAGTCATGTGTGCTGGTCATGCAGAGGTTATGGGCTTGGAAGCGTGGCGGCACACCCAGATTCGTCTATTTGGGGTGCGCCGATGCAAACGGCTTGTCTCTCGATAGGCCAATGGGTAAGGTCCTACCAGCATTGAGGTGACGAGAGTGGAATTGCCTGGGGGCCTCGGGCGCGCTGCCGTTTCACGATTCGCCTTCCTACGCCTTTCCGCCTTTCTTACGTCCCGGCTCATTATGAAATCAACCAGCCCGGGGAACAGACGCTTTGCCAAGAAAGTGAACTTGCCGTCGCATGGGGCGTTCTCTTCGCTCCTGCCTGCCCTAATCTCCTTGTCGATGTCAAGGGTGGGAATCGGATCTCGCGGAACGCCCATGCGGGTCCAATTGCCGGTGGCCACATCACCCTGAAGAGTGGTCCTCCGGGAATCGAGTGTCGGGAAGGGTGCAGGGATGTCGGTGCCCGTTTGAGAAAGCCATAGTCGGGTCACGCCACATGGGATGCCATCAGGGGAAGTTCCAGCCTCAGCTCTGAGGAATCCGCCTATATGTCGTCCTCGTGTTCCGTCGCGCCGGGCACCAGCTTAGTGATACCAAGAGGCAGCTCTCCCCAGATGGGGTCCGGGACGCCTGTGTAGGCCGCCTCCGGAACGCAGTCCGCTGTCTCATGCAAGACCGGACTGCTAGGCGGCATAGCGTGCGCAGCCGAAGCCTTCGCCAAGCTTGCACCATACGCAGCTTCCCGGCGTCTGGTCGGCGATGATGAGCTGCGACTCACACTGGCCACAGAGCCGTTCCTCCCCGGGCTTCATCGGCCCGTCGCAGGGAGTGATGGTCATGGGGCAAAGCTCGATGCAGCTACCGCATTGCTTGCAGAAGTCGGGGCGGACGCCAAATGGGTAGTCCACACGGCGGTCCTTGCCACGGCCGACAAAGCCTTTCGCCCGGGCCTTCCAGACCTCGGCACATACCCGCACACAACGCCCGCACAGCACACAGTCCTCATTCCGAAAGGGATATCGGACTTCGGTGACCCCACAGCGCAGGGCGATGTCCTGAATGGCGCGGGAGTTAGGGGCCTGGGCTACCAGCAGTTCGGCCAGATTGTGGCGCAGTCTCCGTATCCTATCCGTGTTAGTCAGTATCACCATGCCATCCTGCACATTCAAGGTGCAGGAGGTTGTGACATTGGAGCGGCCGTTCACTACGTGTTCGACAATGCATAGCCGACACGCGCCGATGTCGGACAGATAGGACACATGACACAGATGGGGAATGCAGATACCATATTCGAGAGCGGTATCGAGGACAGTCGTGCCCTTGATTGCGCGAACAGTGGCCCCATCTATGCTGAGTTCGACGTATTGTGGCATCTTGACACCTCGTTCTTCCTACACGACTTGAATCGCATCAAATCTGCACTCACTCCGGCAGATTCCGCATTTCTGACAGCGCTGCACATCGATAACGTGAGGCTCCTTCTTCGCACCGGTGATAGCCTGGTGCGCACAGGCCTGGAGACAGACCCCACACCCGGTGCACTTGTCCGGGTCAATCCAATACGTGATCAGGGCCTTGCACACCCCCGCCGGGCACCTCTTCTCCTTGATGTGTGCCTCGTATTCCCAGCGGAAGTGACGCAGGGTGGATACCACCGGGTTGGGCGCCGTCTTTCCCAGACCGCACATAGCGGTCTGGGAAACGGTGTTAGCCAGCTCCTCGAGGAGGTCGAGCTGCTCCGGCCTTCCGCGACCTTCGGTGATGTCCGTGATTATCTCGAGCATGCGGTCAATCCCCAGCCGGCAGGGCACGCACTTGCCGCATGATTCGTCCTGCAGGAAGCTCAGGAAGTACTTGGCCACGTCCACCATGCAGGACTCCTCATCCATGACCACCATGCCGCCTGAGCCAACCATGGAACCGGCTTCGGAGAGCACGTCGAAATCGATGGGGAGGTCGAACTTGTCCACCGGCAAACACCCGCCCGACGGCCCGCCGATCTGGACCGCCTTGACAGGGCTGCCATCGACGGCGCCGCCCCCTATGTCGAACACTACCTCGCTGATGGGCGTGCCCATGGCCACCTCAACCAGACCGGTATTCTTTATGCGGCCGGTGAGAGCAAGGATCTTGGTGCCCTTGCTCCCGTTACTTCCCTTCGAGGCGAACCATGATGAACCGTTCAGGACTATGGAGGGGACGTTGGCCCAGGTCTCGACGTTGTTCAGTGTGGTGGGCTTGTGGTAAAGGCCATCGACCGCAGTATGGACGTCCTTGGGCCTCGGCTCACCGACCTTGCCTTCAAGGGAAGCCATGAGTGCCGTTGACTCGCCACAGACGAAGGCCCCACCGCCGCGGGCGATTTCCACATCGAAGGAGAAGCATGAGCCCAGTATGTTTTCACCAAGGAGACCGAGTTCACGTGCCTGCTGGACGGCAATATCGGAGTGCTTGACCGCCAGCGGATACTCGTTGCGGACGTAGACATACCCTTTCTGAGCGCCGACCGCCCAGGCACCGATCATCATGCCTTCCAGCACAAGGTGAGGGTTGCCTTCGAGCACACAGCGGTCCATGTAGGCACCAGGGTCGCCCTCATCCGCATTGCAGATGACGTACTTCTCATCTCCCGGTGCCTCGCGGCATTCAGTCCACTTGCGCCCGGTCGGGAAACCACCCCCACCACGTCCGCGCAGCCCGGCGGACCTGATCTCGTTGACGACTTCCTCCGGGGACATGCCACGGAGCACTTCCGTCAGAGCCGAGTACCCGCCGACCGCGATGTAGTCCTCAATCGAGCAGGCGTCAACCATACGGTTCTGGGAGAGTATCCGCCGCTCCTGCGCCCTGTAGAAGGGGATCTCCGCTTGTGTCCGGCAGGTCTTGCCGGAGACGGGGTTTTGGTAGAGCAGCCGCTCGACAACCTCCCCGTTCATCACGGTCTGGTAGACGATCTCGAAGGCATCGTCCGCCGAGACGTGGCAGTAGAATATGTTGCCCGGCTCAATGAGCATTACCGGACCCTGCTCGCAGAAACCGTGGCATCCGGTCACGCACACGCGCACTTGGTCGTTGAGTCCCTGACGGGACAGCTCGTCCCTGACCGCACGAACGACCTCCTGGGACCGCGAGGCCTGGCAGCCTGTCCCTCCACACACCATCACCGTCGTGGCAATACTCTGCCGTTGCTTCGTGAGCTGCTGGCGAAGGTGCTCCAGTTCGCGGAAGCTATTGAGCCTGGACATTCTGATACTCCTCCGTTTGCTGACGGCGAAGCCTCTCGACCAGCTTGCGGAGCTTGGGGGGGGTCATATGGTGGAAGTAGGACCCGTTTTCCGCAATGATCGGCCCCAAGGCGCAGGCACCCAGGCAGTTCACGTACTCAATGGAGAAAAGGCCGTCATCGGTTACTTCACCCGGCGCGATGCCGAGCTGGCCGGTGGCCTGGTCGAGGAGAAGGCGGGAGCCCCGGACGTGACAGGCTGTGCCCATACACATCGTGAGAACGTGCTTGCCGGACGGTTTCAACCGAAACGCCTTGTAGAAAGAAGCTACACTGTAGACATCGATAAGCGGCACGCCGAGAGCCTGAGAGACAGTCTGGATCGCCTCTTTGGGCAGGTAACCGTAGTCCGCCTGGATGTCCTGGAGGACCTCGATGAGCTGGTTGGGCTGGCTGCGCCGTCCTTCCAGGATTTGCTCGAGCGTTCGTGGCGCCATGTTTGCCTCCTTCAATGGGAAGTCCGCTTGACTGCTTCTAAGATACCTGATATGCTCAGCCGTGCGAATACGGAAATAATGCCCACATACTGCCTACAAAAGGTAGGCAACAACGATGGAGGAGTCCAATGGAGAATGAGAAGAAAGGTGTTCCTTCAGCCGACGGCCGTCATTTGCCGTTTCCGTCGAAAGATCTCGCCCTCTTGTGGCGAATCCCTTTTCTCGACGAAAGCGCAACGGGCGAAATGGAGATAGCCCTACGCGAGCGCATCAAGGAGTTGAACTGCCTCTACGGGATATCGCAACTTGCTGAGCGCTATCTGCACTCCCTCGACGGCCTGCTCCAGGAGTTGGTGAACTTCCTGCCGTATTCGTGGCAGTATCCAGAGGTCACCTGTGCTCGGATCCTTTTCGAAGGGAAGACCTATACGAGCGACAGATTCGAGGTGACCAACTGGCGGCAGTCGGCGCGAATCTACATGTATCACGAGGCGGTTGGTGAGGTGAGCGTCTTCTACCTGGAAGAATGCCCACCGGCCGATGAAGGGCCTTTTCTCAAGGAGGAGCGCGCTCTTCTCGACACCGTGGCAGAGCAAATCGGCACCATCACCACCCGGATATCGGCAGAGATGGAATTGGAGGAGACCAACCGGCAACTGACCCTGGAGCGTCAGGCGCTCCAGGAGGCCAATACCGCCCTGCGGATACTCCTGTCCCGGATTGAACAGGAGAAGCAGGAGGTATGCCGGGACGTCAGAATGAATGTTGAGAAGATACTCATGCCTATCCTGCACGCCCTGGCTTTGCAGCTACCTCCAGCCCAAACGAAATACGTGGAGATGCTGCAGAAGAGCCTCGAGGAGATCACCTCGCCGTTCATCAGCAGGTTGTCGGTTTCCTACCATTCGATGACGCCGACCGAGATCGCCATCTGCAACATGATCCGGAACGGCAGATGTACCAAAGAAATCGCCGAGGTGCGGGGTGTGTCCGAGGCCACCATCAACCACCACCGGGAGAAGATACGACGCAAACTGAAGATCACTAACCAGGATGTCAATCTCGCGACATTTCTGCAATCAAGCATGTGGGAGGAAGATAGCGTAGCGGGCTTGCCCGTATCGACCTAGGAGCGAGGCATGGGCCCGCATCGCTGCGTCAAGACGGCGGCGTCTCACAGCTCACGAACGCTTCTGGCCTTCGCCAGGAACTCATCCAGTCTCTTCTTGATCGCTATCTTGTCGTATTTCCCCACACTGGTCTTGGGAATGTCGTCGGTGATCAGCATGAAGTCGGGGAGCATCCACCTGGTTATCCTCCCCTTCTCCACTCCTTCGACCTTGAGGAACCTGCATATGTCTTCTTCGCGTTCCGTTGCGCCGGGCACCAGCTTTATGATGCCCAGAGGCCTCTCTCCCCAAATGGGGTCTGGAACGCCCACGTAGGCTGCCTCGAGAACACAGTCGGCTGTCGCTGTCAGGTTCTCCAGCAGCACGGTGGGAACCATCTCCGAGCCGCTTCGTATAACGTCGGTCACGCGGTCGGCGATCGTTATGTAACCTTGTTCGTCGACCCTGGCCACATCCCCCGTGTGGAACCATCCGTCCCTCCACACCTCGGCTGTCCTCTCCGGGTCTCGATAGTACTCCTCCATCACCCAGGGCCCTCTGATCACTATCTCTCCGATGGTCTCATCGTCGTGTGGCACCGGTTTGTTCTCCTCATCGACGACTTCAACCCTTATGCCCGGAAGGGGCAACCCGGTCTTGACGGTATACTCGTCCAGCTTCTCCTGCGGCAGATCCTTGAGGTGACGCGTTATGAAAGAGCGGACCGTCGAGGGGGCGGTCTCAGTCATGCCATACGCTGACGTGGCGGTGAACCCCGGGATCATCTGCTCCGCCTTGGCCTTCAGTCCCAGTGGCAGGGCGCCACCCCCAACGCTGATATGCACCAGGCTGCTCAGGTCGTACTTGCCGAGGTCAGGGAACTCGATGAGCATGGCCAGCATGGTTGGCACCAGGTTGGTGTTGGTCACCTTCTCGGTTGCCACCAGTTCACAGAAACCCTGAGGAGTGAATCTGCCCGGTAGCACTACCTTGCTCGCTCCGAAGACGCTGGAGTACGGCACTCCCCAGCCGTGAACGTGGAACAGAGGCACGTTGATCATTATTATGGAGGACTCACCAAGGGGCATAACCGCGGGAGACGCATCGAAGCTGGCGTGGGCCATCTGGTGCATTATCATAAGGTAGAGCTGCCGGTGAGTGAACATGGCCCCCTTTGGCGCACCGGTGGTGCCGGTGGTGTAGCACAGGGTGGCATAGGTGTCCTCGTCGAGGTGCGGCCATTCATATTCGGGTGGTTGCTCTGCGAGAAGCGCCTCATAGCTGTACACCGGCGTGATCTTCGTGTCCGGTTTTTCCGCCTCGTCTCCCATGTACACAAACTTCTCGACAGGAGGCGCCACCCGTTCGGCTATCGTCTCCAGCAGGGGTAGGGTGGAGTCGTCGAAGAATACGACCTTGTCTTCAGCATGCTTGACCGTGTGGACTATGTGGTCGAGGGACAGCCTTGTGTTGACCGCGTGGAGCACTGCGCCGGTGCAGGAGGCCGCATAGTAGAGTTCCAGATGCCGGTGGTGATTGAGAGCCATGGTGGCCACTCTGTCGCCCGGCTGGCCGGGACGCCCGGGCTGTACGCCGAGGGCCGTCAGGGCGTTCGCCAGGCGGCACGTGCGCTCGTACCATTGGCGCCAGGTGAACCTGAAGTACTGACCGGTGTCGGGGTTCCTGTACACGACGCCTGTCTCGTCCGGCTTGAGGCTTACCGGCCGGTGCATAAGGGTTGTCAGCAGCAGCGGATAGCGTATGCTGAACTCCGGATAGGTTCTTGGTTCCACGTTGATTACCCCTTTCGTTTGGGAGTCTACTTCCTTGGACAGGTCCTCACGAGGTCGAAGGCCACCTCGAGTTGCCACGGAGCACCCGGGGCGGTTGCGGCCCAACGGCCTGCGGCCGCTGCGGCTCAAGTGGCTTCTCACACAGATGTGCCTGTCGTGATGCGGCCCAACCGTGTCCTCGCAACTCAGATTCTAGACTGAGACGTGCTGTGGCGCAAGCTGCCGATGCGACTAGCCAGACCCTTCGTACTGGCCTCAGGCACGATTCCAGGCAGAGGGGACCTCTCGCCCTGCGACGCACAACTGCCCTCTTCCCTCTCGGTGATTCGGGGCGCTCCTGCCATCTCCGCCTGTGCTCTCCGATGCACCAGCGACACATGACCTCCCTGTCTGCGCCTGAGGACTACGCCGTCTGTCGTCTCAGGGTGTCGTTGCCGACATTGTTGGGTGCCAGTGTCGTCATCATTAGTGGCTATCACCGTTGAGCCGAGGCATCAACATCCCTATAGTATCTGGAGACTGACCAGCTAGTTTCGGTGCGAAGAGAGGGAATGTCTTTGCGCGCACGCAACGTGCCGGCGCACAGGACGTGACACTGGCGTCCAGGCCCGTTGCAGTGACTGAAGAGGACAGTATGAGCAGCCTGTCAGCACAGAAGCTCCCAAAGCGCATCGCTGGGTTGGATGAGCTGGCCTACAACCTGTGGTGGAGCTGGCATGCCGAAGCACGTGACCTGTTCAAGGTGCTGGACCGTCCGCTGTGGAAAGCGATGAGCCACAATCCGGTGAGACTGCTTCAACAGGTCGCCCCCTATCGATTGACAGCGGCTGCGGAAGACCCCAGCTTTCTCCAGAAGTACGATTCGGTAATGCGCAACTTCGAAACCGGCATGTCGAAAGGCGGGACGTGGTGCCACACAAGGCATCCCGGCCTCGAACAACAGACAATTGCCTATTTCTCGATGGAGTTCGCCGTCCACAACTCGCTGCCTCTATACGCCGGCGGACTGGGCGTACTGGCAGGTGACTACTGCAAGGAGGCAAGCGACCTTGGCCTGCCGATGGTGGGGGTGGGATTCATGTACCCCCAGGGCTACTTCCATCAGCGCATCTCAGAAGACGGCTGGCAGAAGGAGACCTACACACGGTTGAACTTCGGCGAGGCACCGGTGGTGCCGGTGCTGGATGCCCACAAGCAGCCGATAAAGGTGAGGGTGGAACTGGAGTCGAGGTCGACGGCCATTGCCGTGTGGCAGGTGAACGTCGGCCAGGTGAAGCTCTATTTGCTGGACACCGACCTGGAGGAGAACTGCGCGTCCGACCGCCACCTCTCCGCCCGCCTCTACGGAGGCGATGCGGAAACGCGCCTCCAGCAGGAGATCGTGCTGGGTATCGGTGGCGTGCGCATTCTCCGGGCACTGGGGATCGATCCGTCGGTGTGGCACGCCAACGAGGGGCATGCCGCCTTCATGATTCTGGAGCGCTGCCGGGAGTGGGTTGAGAGTGGTTTCGACTTTGCCGAGGCACTCAGAAGGGTACAGGCCTCCAGTGTGTTCACCACCCACACGCCGGTCCCTGCCGGCAACGACAGCTTCCCTCATGACTTGGTCGAGAGGTACTTCTGCCGCTACTGGGGCTTGCTCGGGATTGACCGAGACGCATTCCTGCAACTGGGGACATCCGAGACCGAGAGCAACTCCTTCAGCATGACCGTCCTCGGCCTGCAGTTGGCTCACCAATGCAACGGGGTGAGCCGGCTCCACGGTGCCATGTGCCGCCGCATGTGGCACTGTCTCTGGCCCGACCTGGAAGAGAAGGACGTGCCAATCGGCTCGGTAACCAACGGCATTCACGTCCCCACCTGGATAGCGCCGCAAATGGCCAGGCTCTATGAGAAGTACCTTGGTTCCGACTGGCTGGCCAGGCATGATGAAGCAGCGCTGTGGGAGCGTGTTGAAGATATCCCGGATGAGGAGATCTGGGCGGCGCACCGCTGGCTCAAGGGCAAGTTGGTAAGCTCGGCACAGGAGCGGGCTCGCAGGCGCTGGAACAAGGACGGCGTGTCTCCGGCACAGGTACTGGCGATGGGTGCTCTGCTGGATCCCGAAGCACTCACTATTGGTTTCAGCCGCCGCTTCACTGACTACAAGCGAGCTGCGTTAATCCTGCATGACACGGATCGGCTGAAGCGCCTGCTTCACAACGGATTGCGGCCTATCCAGATCATATACGCTGGCAAGGCGCATCCTCACGATGACCATGGAAAACGTCTCATTCAGCACGTGTACAACCTGGCGAAGAACCCTGAGTTTGGCGGCCGGCTTGCCTTCGTTGAGGACTATGACATGCACATTGCACGCTATCTCATCCACGGTGTCGACGTGTGGCTCAACACGCCACGGCAACTGCAGGAAGCCAGCGGCACCAGCGGCATGAAGGCGGCGCTCAATGGAGTGCCCCATGTCAGTGTACTTGACGGGTGGTGGTATGAAGCCTACAACGGCGCCAACGGCTGGGCGATTCGTCATGACATCCAGGCGTGTGAGTCCGCCGACGCAGACGAAGCCGATGCCGATGAACTCTACCAACTGCTGGAGAACAGGATTGTCCCTCTCTACTATGACCGTGACCTCGACGGCGTACCGCGGGGCTGGATTCGAGTGGTCAAGCAGGCCATTCGCTCAAGTGCGCACTCGTTTTCCGCACGGCGGATGGCGAAAGAGTATGCCGAGCAGTTGTACCTGCACGCGGCTCAGGCCAGCCATGATGCTGAAGGGGACGCTTCATTACCGCACTACGTCCTCGACGGAAGCCATCCCTCAGAGCGAGTACTGAAGACGCCCGCTCGATCCGCTGCGTCTTCTCCTTAGCTCCCAACCCTTCCACGACCTGGCTGTCCGGGAGGACAGCAGCGGCCGTCATGCCACGCACTACCCCCTCGGGCCAAGTAGCTCGTGCGCCTTCTTGAGCCAGTCCGGGATGGGGATCTCCTGTGGGCAGGCTTCCATGCAGTCCCCGCACTCGGTGCACTGGTCGGCGCGCTCTTCCGCGGAGAGCCCTGTGGGCCCGCGATAGCGGAACCGCCCGATCCGCGGGTCATCGTACATAACGGCCTCGTTGTATATGGCGAAGATGCCGGGAATATCCACGCCGCTGGGACAGGGCGTGCAGTATCCGCAGCCAGTGCAGGGGACGGGGCTCAGCCCACGGTACGCTTCACGGGCACGATCGAACAGCGCCATTTCATCCTCGGCAATGGTTCCCGGGCCGGACCGGCCGGCCACGGCAACGTTCTCCACCACCTGCTCCATGGTGCTCATGCCGCTGAGGGCTATACATACCTCCGGCTGGTTCCACACCCACATCAGTCCCCGCTCAGCGGGGGTGCGTTTCCCGGCGGCGCCTGCCCAAACCTTGGCAACGGACTCCGGGGGCTCCTTGGCCAACTGGCCTCCCCGCAACGGTTCCATGACCACAACCGCAAGTCCCTTCGCGGCGGCATACTCCAACCCGCGGCGACCCGCCTGGTAGTCCACGTCCATGTAGTTGTACTGAATCTGGCACATAGTCCAGTTGTCGTAGGCGTCAACTATCTCCTTGAAGACATCGAAATCATCGTGGAAAGAGAATCCCAGGTGGTCGAAGCGCCCGTCGGTCATCGCCTTCTCGGCCCAGCGGAGCACACCCAGGTCTCGCACTGCGGCCCAGCTATCGCGGTTCAGCCCGTGCAGAAGATAGAAGTTGATGTTGGTCCGCAGTCGCTCAAGTTGCTCGTTGAGAAAGCGGTCGAAGTCGGAGGCTGACGTGACCAGTCGGGCAGGCAGTTTTGTCGCCAGCTTCATTCTCTCACGATAGCCGTCCCTCAGTGCCTGGCCGACTACCGGCTCGCTGCGCCCGGCGTGGTACGGGTAGGCGGTGTCAACGTAGTTCACGCCATGGTCAAGGGCATATCGGATCATCCGGATAGACTCAAACTCATCGATACTCGCCGGGTCCCTGGTGGTCAGGGGCAACCGCATCGCGCCAAAGCCAAGCACCGACACTTCCCAGTCCAGCTTCCCGAACTTACGGTACTGCATGGTTCTTCCTCTCCTTGGTTGGTTTCGACTTGCCGTTGTGCCGCAGGCAGTCAGACGTTCACAGACTCAGAGACGAGATGTAATGCTGGTACGGGCAACCCGGACTACTCAGTGCCGCCAAGAACGGCACGCTGCAGGTCAGACTGCAGTGTTGAGACGTGTTCGGCGAGCGCTGGTATCGAATCGTGGTCGGTGACGGCCGGCCGAAGCGGAGTCAGAGATATCCAGTCTTCGAAGACAGCCCATATGTCGGTGCCTTCATGGATGCCCATCTCGGCAGCGGCCTGCGGGCTCCACGAATGGCGGCCATCCTGCTGGCCAGCGACCAGCCTGACGTAGCTGCTTGAGGCAGCCGTGGTAACGGCAATGCCCTTGACCAGTTCCGAAGGAATGCTGGGCACGTTGACATTGAGAATACCCTGGCCTGGCATTGTGCCGTTTGTCATGTTCAGGGCCAGCATCTCAGCTACCTTCGAGGCGACGTCGAAGCGCAGCTCAGGGACCTGGCCCTTGATGGCCAGGGACACCGCCATCGAAGGTATCTCCCGGTAGAAACCCTGCAACGTAGCCATGACGGTGCCCGAATAGAGGATATCGGTGCCCATGTTGCCACCGAGGTTGATGCCGGAGACGATAAGGTCGATGTCCCCCTGAGCCAGCCTCCACAATCCGAGGATTACGCAGTCGGTGGGGGTTCCCCCTACAGCATATGCTCGAATTCCCTGAGTTGCAGACGGCACCTCCACGATGCTCATGTCACTGCGCATGGTGACCGATGTGCCCGACCCGCTCCGCTGGGCATCGGGTGCCACGAGCAGCGTCTCCCCTACGTGACTCATGGCTTCAGCCAGGGCCCAGACCCCGGGCGAGTCGATGCCATCATCGTTGGTGACCAGAATCCTCACGCAGGTTCCTCCACTGAGTCAATGCACAGGAACTTGGCCGCGGTGCGCCAGAAGCAGCATGCCAAGTCCTCCTCCTATCTTACCCTACCCTCGAGAGCTGTCAAGGCCGCCAACGAGCCCGGAACGACTTCACGGCCCCCGTGCCGGGGCGCGTCAAGGTGTTCCGCTTCCAGGGTCACCTGCCATACCACAGGTGGCGCAGCCGGCCGCGTTGACCCTCTTCTTCGGCCGCTGCTATAATCACAAGCACAGAACGCATCCCCCCAGCTTGCCGGAGGCCTGTCAATGGACAACAGCCGTACAGACGTTGAAGCCACGCTACAGCGGCTCGAGCAGAAGGTCAGGGAATACTTGAGGATCTCCGGCAACTGCGCCCAGACCAGCTTTCTCGCGCTGCAGGAGGAGTTCGGCTTAGACGACGGCTCCATTCTGAAGGCACTCACCGTCTTCCCCGGCATCGCCCTCCGGGGGGAGACCTGCGGCGCGGTGGTTGGGTGCCTCATGGCGCTCAGCCTGGTCTACGGGCGGGAAAGGCTCGATGATTGGGAAGGCTACATCAGGTCACTCCGTCCCGGTCGAAGGTTCTGCCGTGAATTTGAAAAAGAGCTCGGCAGCACCATGTGCGGCGACATCCTGGAGTCGCAGTTCAGCAGAAGGTACAACCTGGCGGACCCCGCCGATGCTGAGGAGTGGCAACAGGCCAACGCTCAGGGCAGGTGCTCTGCCGTGGTGGCGGCAGCGGTGCGAATCGCAGCGGGAATTATAATCGAAGGGGAAGCCGCAAACGGACGATAGCCGTGCAGCCTTCAAGGGTACCCTGGAGCGGCTCTTCCTGTCCCTGGGCAACTCACCGGGCTGAGCAATGCCGCGCCGACTTCGTGTGCTTGCCCCGTCGAGGATGTGGCAACGGCTCCGGATGCAGGGTATCTCGCCATAGCGACTGGCCGTCCGGCACTGGCCGCTGACCTCTGCCACGCCCGTCGCGGAAGCCCGGTGTCTCAGGATTTCACGTGTCGGCGTGCGTCTCGCCGGGGGGCCGTCTCCTCAGCCACCACACCACAGCCAGGGAGGCCAGCGCGAGCGCGCCGGCAATGGCGACAATGTGGACCAGTGTGGTATTGACCGCCGCCGCGCTCAAAGCCACGGCTGGCAGGAGCGCGGCTTGCACTAGCGGCTTCAGGCTGGGATGGTCGACAATGAACTGTGCTGCTGGTGGGCTGAGTTCGTAGTACGCCGATACCAGGCTCCGGCCCACGGGGTTCGTCATCAGGTAGCTGTCGCGGAACTCCCGCAGGGTCTCGACGCGGCTGTCAAGAGGCGAGCCGTAGGCGGCGGTGGCAATGAAGCAGAACATGCTGCTGGCGCGCAGCGGATAGGGGTCTTCCGGGTCATTCTTCTTGTCCTGGTCAGTATCAACCTTGTTCGGATTCGTCCCGGCAATCGCCTCTTCGGCGTCGCTCCATCCGTCCCCATCCGAGTCCAGATAATGCTCTTCCTCGTATGGAATGAGCTCCACGTCAACCATGCTGTCGGCAGTGATGTTGCCGCGCAGCTTGGTCAGAGAATACTCGGCACCTGTAAGAAGGTCGGAGAACTCCGTCAGCTCCCAGTAGAGCCCGTAGGACCAGTCCATAGAGGGACCGCAGTGGTGATAGGTGGAGTTCTCAAAACACACCTGGTCCGTGCATTCCACGTAGAACACGTCCTCTGCTCTTTCCATGTCGATGACCTGTTCCGGGCGCTTGAGAGCGAGGTGCCCGTACTCCTTGGGCACCACTTCCTCGTCAGAGAAGACGTATAGAAGGACTTCGCAGCTATCGGAACTGAGAGAAGTGATCTTGAGGGGGTAGACTATGTCATCTGAGTCGAAGCTCAATCGCAGGGGCTGGACCGTACCCTCGGCCAGGCCTTCGGCTGTCTCGCCGGCATTGATTCTGAGCGCTACGAAGTACCACTCCTTGTCTATGTAGTGGTCGATGGTCTCCGCGCCCTCTTCGGGAAAGGGGTACCCGTTTGAGTTCAGCCACTCGACCAGGGCCTCCGGGTCTGCAGCGGAGAGGACGGCATAATCGTATATCCCAACAGAGTCCTCCTCCCAGACATCGACCTCCGATACGTCAAGACCGCCGCTGGCAGGAAGGCATGCGAAGAAGCCGCCGTCGGTCTCCCATGCCTCGACAGCGGTGAAGTAGGCCAGTTCCTCGAACATCTCAGGCTGTGCGACATCTACGTCGGGGTAGGCCGGAACGGGAACGACCCAGGCGAACTCCTCGACATCGCCCTCGTACTTGACCTGGAGGATGAGGTCCTCCCTGCCATCCTCGTGGAGTATGACCGCCTTCTGGGCCGGCTCATGGATATCCTCCGTCGGGTCGGAGGCAATGAAGCAGCCGTCGGCGAGGACAGGTGTGGCTGCAATCAGCAACAGTACAGCGGCCAGCACTGCGGCTATGAGGCTTCTCATTGGATCCCTCCCTGTTGCAGAGTGCTGTGCCAATTATACAGGTAAGGCGTGAGAGGTCAAGACGATTCGGTGCCAGATGAATCGGTCCGCCGGATAGCTGCCGGGCATGGCCAAGCATCAGATTCGCTCTTCATTGAGGCTTGACCGCGCTCATCACCAGCCAGTAGCGCCTGGCATGATGGCATACGATGCGGTCCAGTCCGGCCCGCTGCAAAACGGACTGGAGGTTGCTTTCGCGCAGGTAGTTGGTGCCCAGCCTGGTGGAGTCCCAGTTCACCACGCCGTCTGACCAGTGCCCCGCTATCCAGTTCCTCAAACCGGAGGTGACGAACCGTCCGCCAGGTTTAAGCACGCGACGGACTTCCTCTACAACCGCTGGCAGGTGAGCGACAGTGAAGTGATGGATCGTGGCGCAGCACAGGACTGTATCGAACTCACTATCATGGAACGGCAAATCCAGGGCGTTGCCGTGGATGAACAGGGTGTTGTCGATGCCGTCGGCCCTCGCCCGCGAACTGGCGTATTTCAACATCGGGACGGACAGGTCCAATCCCATTACGATCCCGTGAGTCACTATCTGCGCCACGGGGCGCGTGTGTATACCCGAGCCGCAGCCGAGGTCCAGCACTGCTTCAGCGCCTTCAAGGGCGGCGGCCTCGGCAATCATCTCGTATTCCCTGGCGTATGAGATTCCCGCTATGAGAGGAAAGCCGGGGCCGGTGCGAAACAGTCGGGTCTCATAGATTCGGATGAATGGCTGCCATTCCATCAGGGCCTGTGAAGGGGTCCGCCTGCCGGCGGAACCCGGCAGCAGGTCAATGACGCCATCGGTGGCCGAAAAAGAAGCGCTGCACCTGCTGCAACGCACTTCCACGGCAGGGGCCGCTTCACAAGCGAGCCGGCCCACTCTGCATGTCGGGCACACTACCCTGGAGAGCGTGCCTGGATGCATATGGTGGGGTTGAGACTTCATCCCCGCTGCTTCTCTTTCTCCGCCTCGACTTCCAGCCGCACCATCTTGATGTGAATGAGGCCGGCATCGTCGGCGGGGTGCCTGTCGGCATAGCTGTCAACGACAGCGGCAACGAAACCCTCCCGCATTGCCTCCGGTATTCTCTGCGTGTAGGGCAGCCATACGGCGCGAATCCACGATGCGAGACCCTCTTTGCCTTGATGGAGCATGTCCTTGGGAACGAGCTCAAGGCGTTTCGCCTTGAGCCCGGCCTCTGAGAGCAGAGCCTCATACTCCTCCGGCTCGAAGAAGCGGACAGGCGATGAAGGGCGCTGAAAGTACTCCCGCCATTGCCGGGCCTGAGCTACCGTGCTCACGGTCGCCAGGATCTCGGCCGCATTGCCCCTTCCACCCATCTGCAGCAGCAATCTGCCGGGATACCTCAGGCTCCGATGGATGCCCTGGAGCACCTGCCGGTGGTCTGCGATCCAGTGAAGCGAGGCATTGGAGAAGACGACGTCGAATTCATCGGAGAACTCAAGGCGTGTCGCGTCCATCTGTTGGAAACGCAGGTTGGCGAACTGCTGTGGCAAGAAGGTGCGCTGCGCCACAGCGATCATTTCCGGCGAGCTGTCTATCCCTACGGCGGCGCCCCGTGGCACCAGGTGCGCAATCTCGGCGGTAACCCTGCCGTCACCGCAGCCTATGTCGAGCACGCGCTCCCCGCCCTTCAGATTCAGCTTGGATACAAGTTCCCTGCCCCACTTCTGCGTGTCTGAAGGACTGCTCTGATAGCGTTCGGCGTCCCACCTGTGCACGTGTCCGTTCTCCTGCGCCCTGCTGCCGCCCTAGCGTGCGAGAAGGCGTCTCAGGTTCTCGGTAGCCGCATCGGCGAGCTCTTTGGCGTTGACTCCCCTCACTGAAGCGAGCTTGTCGACAACCAGGACTACTTCCGCGGGACCGCCTAGCGCTCCCCTTCCGGAGGAGTCGGTCTCGGTGAGAAGGCGGTCCACAGGGATGTCGCCGACTACCTCGTGAAGGGGGGAAGTCGCGTCGGTCACAAATCCTCGCACACCGATGGAAACATAGAAACCCAGGTCCAGCCAGTCCTTGAGCTCCGCCCGGTCACCGGAGAAGCCGTGTATTGCCCCCTTGATGCCTGCCCCCGCCTCTCCACGGAGGATTTCCATCATGTCCTGATGGGCCTCCCGGCAGTGGATGTTGACGGGAAGGCCCAACTGCCGGGCAAGGACCAACTCGTATTCGAGCAGTTCCTTCTGAACCTCCCTGGTCTCGGGGCTGCGGGCGTAGTCCAGCCCTACTTCGCCGAGGGCCACAACGTCCTCCCTGCCGGCGAGCTTGCGGAGCCGCGAGCGTATATCCTCGGTTGGAGAGACTGCGTTCCACGGGTGGATTCCCACGGCGGCCAGCACTCCCTGGTGAGTACGGGCGAGGCGAACGGTCTCCGCCGAGGACTCCAGGTCCATTGCCATGCTGACAATTATGTCAACTTGCTGTGCCCTCGCCTGCTCGAGTACCTGGGCCAGGAGCCCTGGTTGGTAGCCGTCAAGGTGGCAGTGGCTGTCGGAAAAACCCATATCCATCTCCCCCCAAAGAATCGTGTTTTCGCTACCCTACAACCGTTACGCTTCACTGTCAATCGCAGGAGTGCGGTTCGAATAGTGTCCTGCTCCATGCATAACGCGGGAGTATAGCGGAGTCCGCCGGGGTCTGCTAAACTGGCCGCAGGGGGTCGCTGTACCCTGACCACGTGACCGAGTTCGCCCGGGCGCCGTGTGAGAGTTGTGGCGGTTGCCTGGGTAGCCGCGGGGTGTAGAGTCTGATGCCTGCCAACCTGCCGCCACAGTACTTCGCCGCCGAGAAGCGCTTTCGCACAGCCAAGACCATACCGGAGAAGATCGAGGCGCTGCAGATGATGATGGCCATCATGCCCAAGCACAAGGGCACTGACAAGCTGCGCGCCGAGCTCAGGAGCCGGATGGCCAAGCTGACGGCAGAGGCCGAGAGGGCGCACGCCACCGGCCGCAGGGGAGTGTCCTACTATGTCCGCAAAGAGGGGGCGGGACAGGCAGCGCTGGTGGGTCTGCCCAACGTGGGCAAGTCTCAGCTTGTCGCGGCGCTCACTGAGGCCAGACCTGAAGTGGCCGACTACCCTTTCACCACCCATTCCTCGCAGGTGGGCATGATGCCCTTCGAGAACATACAGATCCAGCTCATCGATCTGCCTCCGGTGACTGACGCCGATGCGCAATCGTGGCTGCCGATGGTTCTGCAGAACGCCGACGTGCTGGTGCTGGTGGTTGACCAGGCAGACGACTGTGTAGGCCAGATGGAGAGCCTCCTCGAGAAGCTGGAGCAGATGAGAGCAGGCCCGTTCGCCATTGCCGTCTCCGATTCCAGTTCCGTGGAGAACAGGACCATGATTCTGGCCAACAAGAGCGACCTCTCCGGTACTCAGCACAACTACAGCCTGCTTGAATCGCGATATGGAGGGGAGTTCCCTGTCATGTCCGTTTCCGCGGCCAACGGGAGGGGGCTCGAGGACTTCAAGCACAAGCTGTTCGAGGTGCTGGACATCATCCGAATACACACCAAAGCCCCCGGCCAGGAAGCAGACCTCTCTCGCCCGGTAACGTTGCCGCGCGGAAGCACCG
>Ga0180433_10002186_pt1 | contig 30772 bp, 12 predicted proteins | sample SS_ome_8_FD_132980 | JGI IMG/M metagenome (GOLD analysis project Ga0180433, IMG submission 132980) | Hypersaline lake sediment archaeal communities from the Salton Sea, California, USA - SS_1_D_1 metaG | ecosystem: Environmental > Aquatic > Non-marine Saline and Alkaline > Hypersaline >... | reverse complement strand
CGGGAGTTAAAATGAAAATGGTCTCGTAAAGCTTTTTCATAAAAATTTTTTTAACTGTAAACTCGAAATTTTAATTTATTAATACTAATCAAACTAACAGCTAAAAGCCAAAAGCTAACAGCTTTTACCGGTTAGCCCGCAAAAATATGAATTTTATATTTTAATACAAAATAATTGTTATTTATTCACAAAGGTTTCAATTAGCAGGTTGTATTGATATTTTATTAATTTTGCATAGGATAAATCAGAAAAGGCAAAATGGAAAACTATATTGTATCTGCACGAAAATACCGTCCCGGCACATTTGCTTCAGTAGTTGGGCAGGATGCTATTACTTCCACTTTGCAGAATTCCGTCAGGACAAACCATCTTGCACATGCTTATCTTTTTTGCGGTCCCCGTGGTGTTGGAAAAACAACATGTGCAAGAATTTTTGCAAAAGCTATAAACTGTAAAGATCTTACTCCTGAAACGGAAGCATGCAATATTTGTGATTCATGTGTTTCTTTTAATGAAAACAGATCTTTTAATATACATGAGTTGGATGCTGCTTCGAATAATTCAGTTGATGATATCCGTAATCTGACGGATCAGGTCAGGATACCTCCACAGGTCGGGAAATACAGTGTTTATATTATTGATGAGGTGCACATGTTGTCTGCCCAGGCATTCAATGCTTTTTTGAAAACTCTTGAAGAACCTCCTGCACATGCCGTGTTTATCATGGCAACAACTGAGAAACAGAAGATAATACCCACCATATTGTCACGCTGCCAGATCTTTGATTTCCACAGGATCAGCATAGATGATATTATCAGTTATCTTGAGCATGTAGCAAAGAATGAAAATATTGAAGCAGAGCCTGAAGCGTTAACTATAATTGCCCAGAAAGCTGACGGTGCTTTACGTGATGCATTGTCTATATTCGACCAGCTTGTCAGTTTTGGGGGGAATAACATTACTTATGAAAATACCCTTGAGAACCTGAATGTGCTGGATTATGATTTTTATTTCAGGCTTACCAACGCTTTTCTGGAAGGAAGGATTACAGATTCTTTACTTATTTTTAATGAAATATTGAACAATGGATTTGACAGCCATTATTTTATTTCAGGTCTTAATCGTCACTTTAGGGATATTCTTGTTTGTAAAGATCATAGTACCTTGCAGTTACTGGAGGTAGGAGCCGGGATCAGGGAACGATATAAAGAGATGGCAGACACATGTTCAACAGGTTTTTTATCAGACGCATTAAAAATTACTGAAAATTGTGATATAAGTTTTAAAAGCAGCAGTAATCAGCGCCTTCATGTCGAACTGGCATTGCTCAATCTGTGCAGGATAACAGGATTGCCTTTGGATAATGAAGCAGTGGGGGCAGAGGAACAGCAGACGGAGGATCATCCTGTTATAGAGAAGAAGACAGAGAAAAAAAAGGAAGTTCCGGAGAAGGGGGACACCGTTGACAAGGCAGAAGAATCTGCAAAAACAGACATGGAAGAGGACATAGTAACATTAGATACTACAGAAACTGTAACTGATGAACAAAAGCCTGCTGATAAAGAAAATAAAAAAGAAACTGTTACAAATAAAGATGTTATTGCAAAAGAAAAGACTGTTGATGGACCGGGGATGACATTTTCAGTAAAGGAGACTTTGCAGGCAAGCAGAACCAGGAGAGATGAAGGGCAAGAGCAAGAGGATGAGCCCGGGAAGATTAAAGAAGAGCCTGAAGTTGCTGCTAAAGGCGAGGAAAAGTTTACACAGGATGAGCTTGAGGAGAAATGGAAAGTATATGCTGAACAGATTAAAGAACCATATCCCCGGATGTACAGTACAATGTCTTCACAAATGCCTGTTCTTAAAGAGAATTATTTTATTGAAGTTAAAATGAATAATTTTTCCCAGGAAACAGAGTTTGCCAGGGAGATAAAGCAGGGATTGCTGAATTTCCTGAAAAAGGAGCTGCAAAATGCAAAGATTAAAATTGGTACGGTAATAGTTTCAGAGGTGAAAAAGGGTAAGAAACCTTATACTCAGGAAGAAAAATATCAATACCTTAATAAAAAGAATCCTAACCTTGATAAGTTAAGGCAGCAGTTTAACCTGGATTTTGAATAGATTTAATTAGGGACAGCCCCCTATTTTTAAAAAGATACTATATATTGAGTTTTAGCGCTATGCTAAAATAGGGGGCTGTCCCTAATTAATTGAAAAAAAAGCAGTCCGGGGAATTCCGGGCTGCTTTTTTTATTGCTTAATAATTGTAGTTCAGTATTATCTTATGTGTGTAAACTGTTGTAGATGTATGCAGCCTTATAAGGTATATGCCTTGTGTATATGGGCTCAGATCCAGTTGTACCTTATCTTCGGCAACATTTTTGCTTACCAGCCGTTTACCAGGCATGTCATAGACCTCGATCCTGTGTATGCCGGCGTTGTTCATTTCAATGGTCACACTTCCTGATGTCGGATTCGGATATATCAGGTAGTCCGGTTCGGGAATGCTTGTGATATTATCAATGATATCCACGAATACTGTATCAACAACAGTACATCCGTTGTCATCTGTTACAGTGACATAGTATGTACCTGTATTCAGTCCTGTTGCTGTTGAGTCGGTCTGGCTTCCTGTATTGGCATCCCACAGGTATGTATATGGCGGAACGCCGCCTGCGGGAGTGACTGTTGCCGTACCGTCTGCTGCACCTGTATAACTTTCATCAGTGGAAGACGTAGTTGTTGTCAGGGTATCCGGGTCAGTTAACTCAACTGATGATGTGGCAGAGCAGCCATTTACGTCAGTAATGGTAAATGAATATGTCCCGGCACAAAGTTCACTTATTGACATATCTGTATCTCCGTTACTCCACACTATGGTATATGGGGACATGCCTCCTGTCGGTGATACTGTAATTGATCCGTCACAGTCTCCGTGACATGTAGGCATGGTGTCAGCATAAGCAGAGAGTAATTCATCAGGTTCTGATATCACTATAGTATCTGCATCCGTACATCCGTTTTCATCAGTAACTGTTACTATGTATGTTCCTGCCAACAGTCCGGTTATATTTGCGTCAGTCTCGCCACTGCTCCATTCGTAAGAGTATGCACCTGTTCCTCCTGTTGCTGATGCTGCTGCTGCTGCGTCATTATATCCATAGCATGTGGCATCTGTCCCGGTTGCAGTTACGATCAGCGTATCCGGATCTGTGAGAGTATAGGATTCTGTAGCAGTACAGTTGTTTTCATCAGTAACTGTAACGGTGTAAGCGCTTTCGCACAAACCTGTAATATATAGGTCTGTTGATCCGTTATCCCACAAATAATTTAATGTCCCGGTACCACCTATTGCTAAAACGTCAATTGTACCGTTACATTCTCCGGCACACAGCGGATCAGTGCCTGATATGGATATGGTTATCTCATCAGGTTCTGTTAAAATTACCGAACCTATTGTCATACATGTACTGTTATCAGTCACGGTAACAAAGTATTCACCTGCAGACAGACCTGTGGCTGTTTCTGTTGTCTGTCCGCCGGTTGTCGGATCCCACAGATACGTATAAGGTGGTGTACCTGTGGTTACAGTTGCAGTTGCTGTCCCGTCAGTGCCTCCGTTACACAGTGGTTCCGAAAATGATAGTTCAATCTCAGGTCCGCCTGTTTCGCTGATGCCTGCAGTTCCTGTTGCTGTACATCCGTCGCCATCCGTAACAGTTACTGTATATGTGCCTGCTCCAAGTCCCGTGATTGTGGCAGTGGTGCTTGATGAAGCGTCATTCCACAGGTATTCAAAGTCTCCTGCACCTCCTGTTGCAGATACTGATACCTCACCGTCGGAATTTCCGCATGCAGCATCCGTGCTGCTCATTGTCAGGACTATCTCATCAGGATCAACCGGTGTATATGATGTGGATTGTGTGCAGCCATCGGAATCTGTCACTATAACGGTGTATGTTGTTGCGCCGCACAATCCTGAAGCAGTCGCATCTGTTCCTGCATCATTATCCCACATGTATGAGTATGGAGCTGTGCCTCCTGAGGCAGTCACTTCTGCCGTAGCATCACACTCACCGTAACATGCAGGATTAGTTCCTGAAACAGAGATAATCAGTTCGGGAGGTTCAGACAGTGTAACAGTGCCTGTAGCAGTACATGCATTCATGTCTGTGACAGTGATATTGTATGTGCCGGCGCAGAGGTCTGAGGCTGTTGCATCTGTACCTGCGCTGTTATCCCATATGTACATGAATGGCGGAGTGCCTCCTGAGACCGTCACTTCTGCCGTACCGTCGCATGCACCAAAGCATGAAATGTCAGCACCCGTGACTGTGACTGTCAGTTCCGCAGGATCTGTTGGGGTGAATGATCCTGTTGCTGAGCAGCCGTTCTCATCCACCACTATTACAGTATATGTTACTCCTCCGCATAGTTCGGTAGCTTCAGGCTGGGTACCTGCTCCGTTGTCCCATATATATGACAGCTCACCGGTACCTCCGGTGGCATTTGCTGTTGCTGCTCCGTTGCAAAAGCCATAGCATGTCGGATCAGTTCCTGTGATAGTAACAACCAGCTCATCCGGTTGACCCGGAGTACATGAGCCTGTTGCTGTACATGCATTTTGATCAGTGACAGTAACATAATATGTAGAGTCTCCGCACAGTCCGTTTGCAACAGGGCCAGAAATACCATTGTTCCATGTATATGTACAACTCCCTGCCCCTCCTGTTACATATACTGTTGCCGTAGCATCGCATTCACCGTAGCAGGATGCAGGAATGGTTTCAATTGTAACCAGGAATTCCTCTGGTTGATCAATAGTCACTGATCCGATAGTAACACATCCTGCATCGTCAGTGACAGACACATAGTAATCACCTGCTGAAAGACCGGTTGCTGCCTGATTGGTCTGACCTGTCGGGTCCCACAGGTATGTATATGGTGGTGTGCCTCCGCTTGCAGTGACAATGGCAACACCATCGCTGCCTCCGTAGCATGATACATCAGTATGTGAGAATACCAGATTTGGTCCGCCGGTCTCATTAACAACGGCAAACCCTGTTGCTGTGCATCCTTCGCTGTCTGTAACAGTAACATTATATGTACCGCCAGACAGTCCTGTGACCGTTGAAGTTGTGCTTTCCAGCGGATCATCCCACAGGTATTCATATCCTCCTGCTCCGCCTGAAGCAGTTACTGATACTTCACCATTGTCTTGTCCGCATACAGCATTAACAGATGATGTTTCGATTACCATACCTTCAGGATCTTCCAGTGTTTGTGATATAGTTGTTGTGCAGCCGTTTCCATCTGTTATAGTGGCTGTGTATTCTCCTGAGCATAGGTCAGCCATTTCCCATACTGTGCTGTCGTTATTCCAGAGTATTGTATATGGTTCCTCTCCTCCGCCGGCGGATGCAGATACCGAACCGTTGCATGTTCCGTAACAGGATGGATCTACACCTGATACTGAACCTGTCAGTTCTTCCGGTTGTTCAATAATAGCATCTGCCGTAGCAGTACAACCATCGGCATCAGTTATAGTGAGGTTATAAGTATCAGCAGACAAATTATCTATTGTCGCATCCGTATCATCTGTTGACCATTCATATTCATAATCCGGTGTTCCACCGGAAACATTTGCTGTTGCAGATCCGTCACTTTCTCCGAAGCAGGAAACGTCATTAACAGTAAATGCAATAATGAGTTCATCAGGTCCGCCGACAACTGCAGCAGCAATAGCAGATGATCCTGCATCATCGGTTACTGTTACTGTATATTCATCAGCGCATAATCCTGTAATAGTTGCATCTGTTTCCCCGTCATAAGACCATAAGTAAGAATAAGGCTCCAGACCGCCGGATACTGTGACAGAAGCAGTACCATCGCAATCGCCGTAACATGTCACATCAGTTGTTGATGTCTGAACCAGCAATTGTCCGGGTTCGGTTATTGTGACAGGATCAGTAGCTGCTGTACATCCGCTTTCATCTGTTACTGTAACAGTATATGTCCCTGATGATAATCCGGTAAATTCACCTGTTGATTGGGGGCCATCTCCAATATCATATGATAAGTTACCGGTCCCTCCTGATGCTGTAACAGTAATCGTTCCGTCTGATCCGCCTGCGGATGTCACATCAGTGTGTGTTACTGATTCTATAACCACTTCAGCGGGTTCGTTGACGGTCAGGTCACTGCTTGTAACAGTACAATTGTTTTCATCAGTGATCGTAACAGTATATGTTCCTCCTGAGAGTCCTGTGAATTCACCTGTTGATTGCTGACCGTCTCCTATATCATAATTCAGTGTTCCTGTACCTCCTGATGCAGTAACAGTGACTGTTCCGTTAGCATCTCCAAAGCATGGTGTTACATCTGTGGCTGCTTCGGAATCAACAGTAATTGCACTTGGTTCGGCAACTGTCAGAGGGTTGCTGGTATTTGTACACCCTTCGTCATCAGTTACTGTAACGGTATATGTCCCGCCTGGCAGATCTGTAAATTCACCAGTCGATTGTGGTCCGTTTCCGATGTCATAAGACAGGGGAGGTGTACCTCCTGAAGCAGTGACAGTGACTGTTCCGTCAGTATCACCATGACAATCCAGTCCGGTTGAAGCCTCTGAATCAATAGTAATAGCTCCGGGAGCTGTTATTGTTTCCGAGCTTTCTGCTGTACAGTCATTTTCATCAGATACAGTAACAGTATATGTATCTGCACATAATCCGGTAATTGTTGTTGTAGTTGCTCCTTCGTGGCTCCATACGTATGAAAGTGATCCGGTGCCTCCTGTAGCTGAAACCGTTATTTCTCCGGTGCAGTCACATCCTGAAGGATCTGTGCTTGTAAAGCTGATAATTATTTCATCAGCCTGTTCTACAGTTTCTGATCCTGTTGCCATGCAGCCGCTGTCATCAGTGACACTTACAGTGTATGTGTCCGCAGAGAGTCCCGTAGCTGTAGTTGATGTCTGACCAAGTGGATCATTCCACAGATATGTGTAGTTTCCTGTGCCTCCTGTAGCACTTACTGTCGCAGTACCGTCTGAGCCCCCATAGCATGATGCGTCTGTATGTGTGAGTGTCAGTTCAGGTGCTCCCTCATCATTGATGCCTACTGATCCTGTAGCTGTACAGTCATCCTGGTCAGTCACAGTTACGTAATATGTACCGGAAGGAAGATCTGTTACTGTTGCTGTAGTGTTTCCTTCATTCCATATATATGAGAATCCTCCGGCTCCGCCTGATGCAGAAACTGATACTTCACCATTGGACTGGTTACAAGTGGAGTTTACACTGCCCATGGTCAGTATTATATCATCCGGTTGTGATGGTGTATAGACTCCCGTAGATGAGCAACTGTTCTCATCAGTCACAGTCACAGTATATTCTGTTGTGCCGCACAATCCTGTTGCTGTCTGTAATGTCTGACCGTTATTCCAGTCATAGGAATAAGTGCCTGTCCCTCCTGACGGGGTTGCTGTTGCAGTGGCATCACATTCTCCAAAGCACGATGCTGTTGTTCCTGTCATTGCAACTGTCAGTTCTTCCGGTTCTGCTACTTCTACTGAAGTAGCGTCAGTACATCCGTTGTCATCTGTTACAGTTACTGTATATGTATCAGGTCCCAAGCCTGAAATATTCTGATCAGTACTACCTGTTGACCAGTTGTAAGAGTAGTCTGTTACTCCTCCTTCAGCGCTTACTGTTGCAGTACCGTCGTCAAGTCCGTTGCATGTAACATCTGTGCCGGAAGCTGTTGCTATCAATTCATCCGGCTGAGTAATTTCTACGGAAGCATTGGCAGTACATCCATTATCATCAGTTATAGTCACAGTATATGTATCCGGCCCGAGACCTGATATATTTTGATCAGTTTGTCCTGAAGACCAGTTATATGAGTAATCAGTCATACCTCCTGACGCATTTACAGTAGCTGTTCCGTTTGCCTGTCCGTAACAGGTAACGTTTGTACCGGAAGCTGTTGCTATCAATTCATTTGGTTGTGTTATTTCCACTGAAGCATCATCAGTACAACCGTTGTCATCTGTTACAGTTACTGTATATGTGTCAGGAGCCAATCCTGATAATGCCTGGGTAGTAGCACCTGTTGACCAGTTATAGGAATAATCTGTTATTCCTCCAGAAGCTGATGCTGTGGCTGTGCCGTTGTTCAGACCGTAGCATGTTACGTCAGTACCTGATGCTGAAGCCACAAGCAGAGCAGGTTCTGAGATCACTGCAGTGGCTGTGTTAGTACATCCGTTATCATCAGTGACAGTTGCTGTGTATGATCCGGGTGCAAGGCCTGTTATTGTCTGTTGTGTACTTCCTGTTTGCCATTCATAAGTATATGGCGATGTTCCTCCAAATCCTGCGACAGTGGCTGTACCGTTATCCAGACCGTGGCATGTCACATCTGTATAAGAAGAGATTATTCCGGCAAGTGCTTCCGCAGGTTGGTTTATGGTTGCCGAGCCTGACGCTGTACAACCATGGTCATCGGTCACTGTGACCCCATAAGTTCCGGTGCTGAGTCCTGTCTCCTGTGCATTTGTGCCACCTGATTCCCATGAGTATGTATAACCTGATGTTCCTCCTATAGCTGATACCGTAGCCGTACCGTCGCTTCCTTCATAACATGATACATGGTCAATATCCGATATTATAGCTTGCAGCACTCCGGGTTGTGTAATTGTAACCGTTCCTGTAGAGCTGCAGCCGCCATCATCTGTTACAGTGATATAGTATGTGCCTGCTGCCAATCCTGTTGCAGTAGCATCTGTCTGTCCGCCAGCTGACGAATCCCACAGGTATGTATATGGCGGTGTGGCGCCGCTTGCCGCAGCAGTGGCAGTCCCGTCATTATCTCCGTTGCATGAGGGTTCAATGAATGACATTGCAAGGTCAGGGGACGGGTTTACTGTTATGTATCCGGTTTTGGTTTCCGTATCCGAGCCGTATGTGTTTGTAGCAGTCAGAGAAACATCGTATGTGCCTGCAGTATTATAAGTCACTACAGGATTTTCAACAGTGCTGGATGCCGGTGTTCCTCCCGGGAAACTCCATGACCAGGAATCCACCTCTCCTTCGCTGTTATCTGCAAAGGATACTGATTCGCCCTCACAAACAATAGTATAGTCGGAAACAAAATCAGCAACAGGCGGATTATTGTATTTTTCAATATTAATATCATCAAGAAACGTACCCCACATATTTGCAGCACTATAATCGTGGAAACCTATATAGTAATCTCCTGATGAAGACACTGAAAATTCTGTTACAGATTGAGTATATGTCTCATTTGTGATTGAACCAAGGTCAACGATCTGTTGAGACATATTTCCTGATGTCTGGGCATCTCCTATCATAACTTTCATTTGCTGCGGATATGCAGCACCGGCTACCCTGTAATAGAAAGATATCCTGTAGTTTATGCCGGCAGATAATGTAAGGCATTTTGTAAAGAGCCAGTCATCGGATGCTGTTGTGCCATCGTTGTTCCAGTAGCATTTTGCAGCTCTTTCCCCTGAGTTGGGATCAGAAGTATATATACCCCAGGATGTTCCATCGGAATTGGCATCTTCGATCTTCCATTCCCAGAGGTCTTCAGTAGTTTCAAAGCCCATAGTATAGTCAGCGACCATATCTTCACATGTATGTTCGCGTACTTCAATATATCCGGATTTTGTTTCTGACCCACTGCCATTGGCATTGGTTGCTGTAAGGCTGACATCGTAAAATCCGGGGAGAGCCCATGTGATATCAGCAGGATCCTGATCTGTTGATGATGCAGGGTTCCCACTGCTGAAATTCCATGACCAGGACGTTGGAGTATTAATTGATAAGTCCAGAAAGTCAACAGGTTCATTAATAAATGTGGTTGTCGGTGATCCGATAAAGTCCGCTATTGGTGGTGCATCCGGATCGTTCGGACATATATATGCACATATTGCTATTCTGAAATTTTGCCCACCGGTCAGAGATGAATAACTTCCCCATGATCCGCCGAATATACACCATGCTGATCCGGGGTTTGTATCACCCTCTGTATTAGAAACATAAGCTATGGTGTCACCTGCTGCCTCTTCTGATTCCGTTGGTAATGTGGTTCCGAGATAGAATGGTTGTGTGAAGGTAATTGGTGAATCAAATTCAATGTAGTTCCATCCTGAATTCAGGTCTGCAAAAGTAAGTGATTTTGTACCCAGTATTGTTTGTGGGTCGCCACCTGTGCCATCACTGTCCCATACATTAACATCAATCTGGGTGCTTTCATCACCAACTGTTTTATATACCCATATTAATGCTCCTTCAACCTGGTTATAACCAACTATATCATTTGCATTGAAGTATTCTGCGACTGCTGTCATATCATATTGATTGCTTCCAAAAAGGTATCCGGTAACTGCCGGTGGTCCGGCGTCGTCGGTAATATATATTGTCGGAGTTCCTTCAAGAGGATAGTGTGATGTATCGCAGGATGTCTGCTGATCTATAACATTAATATAATCTGTTTTTGTTTCAGTATCGTTACCATTGCCATTTGTAACAGTTAGTGACACATCATAAGTTCCTACAGTATTGTATGTTACAGTAGGGTTGACTTCTGTGGATGATCCGGGTGTTCCTCCTTCGAATGTCCATGCATAATTTTCAGCGCTGCTGGACATATCAGTGAAGTCAATGGAACCTCCTACAAGTATTGTTGTCTGGCTTGCAACGAAATCTGCTGTTGGCGGGTTATTACCGCATGGCTGGTTTGTTCCGTCCAGTGCCGTTGCACCGGTATTATCAGGATCGAGCCAGGGTTTGAGCTGGTCTTCCGGGTTACTGCCATTGGATTCCCAGTGGTATGACATCTTACCATAGTAATCCGGCCATGTAGGGTGTGCGCATTCGGAACTGCCACCTGTAAGTGTTCCGACTATCCGTCCGTTTCCATCGAAAAGAGGAGATCCTGATGATCCGCCCTCGGAAACACCATGTCCGTTGGTAGTTGCAGACCAGTTAAGTCTCCAGTGTGATGGGTATCCGCTACCGTTCCAGTCGTCTGTAGTCAGTGATGACGTATATGTGGATATTTTTTTTATGTCACCTGCAGGATGGTGAATTCCAACACCTGAAGAACTTGATGTGTTGACATTATTCCATCCGTTGTAATAAGGATTATAATAATCAGGGATCGAACTGACATTAAGTTCTACTAGAAGCATATCTGATCCTGAATCCCCTCCATTACCCCCATGAGCTATTCTTGTGCATCCGACAATAGTATTTGACGAAGGTTCAGTTCCGGGATTTGTACATCCTGAAGCTTCATAATTGAAGTAAAACATCCACTGGTTCATTTCATCGGAGGTAGCATCGCCACCGCAATGGTCTGCAGTTAAAAAATACGGTGTGCAATCTTCACGTACATTATTGACCAGAGAGCCGGTACACCAGTAATATGAACCTCCATCGAGGAATAATATCCGTGCTACTCCTCTCTTTTCATCCTGCCAGTTATCTCCTTCTGGTGAGCAATTTATATTAACCTGGCAGGAAGCATCAGAGTCTCCAAACCCTCTTTCTATATTTTTAAACAGAAAATTTACATCTCTGTAAAAATATGCAACATCCGAGATACTCAGTCTTACTTTTTCTGTTGAAAGAGGAGGGAGAAGTAATTCCAGTGTTACTTCCTCACCCTGTATCATCTCAGTTGCAAATGATCCGCTTTCTGTATTGTTTATGTGCGTGAATGCACCAATTACCTGGGTTTTATCTTCATTATATAAGAATAACTTTGCTCCTTTGGGTAGGTAAAGATCATCGTAGTATATACCAAGTGCAAGCGCTCCATCTGATCTTATTTGCAACTGCCATAGTTTCTGATTATTTCTGAGTTCTGTCCAGGTGCCTGAATTATCAATGTTTAGTTCAACAGGGATTGATGCTCCGCACCTGTGCGGCAGCCCGTTTTTTTCGTTCTCTGCATCCTGTTTCAGATACTCATCAACATTTATCTGTTTCAGATCGATTTTATCAACAGGGTTTAGTTGCCCCATGATGTTAAAACTTGGAGGTGTTCCTCCTTCGCTTATTTGTGCATTAGTATTGTAAACTAATGATAAAATGCATAATGCAATAGCTGACAGATAGGATATTGTTTTTTTCATTATTATAAGGTTTTATTTTTTTGTTTAATTAAAAAAATTATAGTAATAATATTTCAAAAATAGTTTTTTATTTAAAACAAAAGAACTAATATATACCATAAAAAAGATTTGGGGGTATCGTGGATAAGAATAATACAGTTCTTAGACGAACAAAAATTAATTTGGTTGCTTAAAATAAAAAAAAGGCAGAAAATATTTTTATTCTGCCTTTTTTTGATATGTGTTTTATTTTGCGATTATTAGCTTTTCAGTACATGTTCCGTTACCGGATGATATTCGGCAAAAGTATATTCCCGGTTTGAGGTTGCTGCAATCAATATCTATGCAATAGTAACCTGCTTCTATTTCTTTGTTGTCAACAGGGATAAATATCTCTTCTCCCAGGATGTTCAGAACGGACAGTCTTATTTTTGTATTCTCTGTAACAGAATACTCTATTGTTGTCATATAACTTGCGGGATTAGGATAGATATTCAATGAGAGTTTTTCAGTTATATTTATATCATCCATGTTGTTAGTGTAGCAACCGGGATCGTCTTCAGGAGATATGGGCAGGGATATCTCATCCAGCCATGCACAGTCACCTCCCTCGTCAACATAACCATCTTTTTCATAAGTCCATGTAAGTGTATGTGTGCCTTCGGAAACAGGGTATGATTCCATAGACCAGTCATCCTCACCGTCCCATTGTCCTTCTATTGTACCGTCAATATCAAAGCTCAGGAAGTCATACCAGTCATACGGATCACCTTCACCGGGTTCGCATGACACTTTTTTATAGAAGGATACTGATTGTCCTGCTTCGGTAACGTTTATATCTATAGTAAGTATTGCACGGTTAAAGGTGTTTGGATCGTTATTTCCCGAGCTAGTCAGAGTCCCTGTCTTAGCTGAGAATGAGCCTGAATACGGATCATCATCCATAATCTGCCAGTAGCCTGCCTCGGAAGTATTTGTTCCTGTTACAACCCATGGCAGTGATGTGAACCCGCCACTCTCAAAATCTTCAGTATCACAGAAAACATTCAATGTATATTCTGCCTGTTCGGAATAAGTTCCTGCAGTTAATGAGAATGTTAATGGTATTGGCGTCCCGGGAGATAAGCCTGAGTTTATTTGAATGCAGAACATGGCCTGTTCATTTGCACTTATATCAAGTATGCCTACATCAAATGTTCCTTCAGTAATAGTAACATCATTGCTGGTTGTAGTTATTACACAGGTAGCGTTTTTTGATGCAGAATGCCCGTTATTCAGGTTATTTACAATTATTGTATATTCTTCATCGGAAAGATAGACACCTGACACCACATTTTCATCTTCAATAGCAAGTACAGGAGCATTTAATATCATAGTGAATTGTGAAGTCCAGTTATCAGTACCATCTGATATTGCCAGTTCAAAGATCACTTCGTGCTGATCAGGGATGTCGTCTGCTATTGTAATGGCATAAGCCTGAGTTTGTGTTGAATTTGTTTCGGCAGAAATTGTGCCGAAGCTTTGTAAATTATCTGTAATATTTATATAGCTGTCGGTTGTTGATAGTGTTGCATCTACATTGTTTGCATCTGCCAGTCCTACATTCACAAGAGTGACGTCCAGCGTTATATCCTCATCATAGTCGGCAAGGCTGTTGTTGTTACCTGCCGGATCGTTTATTGAATAGCTTTCATAAGATATCCATGGACCTTCGTTAGGTATAACAGTGATAGTGCTGATATTTGGGATCCTGTTATGTGCTGTTACTGTTAAAGTAAGCTCCCCTACATCGGATGGTGTCGGCATGCATGTATAGTTGCCTGAATTGTCCGCATAACCGTAAACATATACGTCAAGACCGTTCATGATGCAAACAAGAGCACCTGGTACGTCGGTTTGTACTGTTACCTGTGCGTTTCCGACAGGTATTTCCGACGGGGCAGTGACTGATATTGCTGTCGGATCATTAGTGAAAATATCAAGTTCCGGATCACCGCATGGATTAAGGTTATAGTGAGACCATCGCATGCCGTCATTCTCTTCAATGGATATTTCAGAAATAAAGTAATTTCTTGCCATTGCAGTTACTGCTCCGAACTTGTATATGGCAATGTCATCAGAGGGTTCGCCGGTGAACAGGTACTGGAAGAACATATCATTCAATCTGAAGGATGGTCCGTGGATTGTGTGTCCGGATTCTCCGAGTCCGTATCTGGAAGCTCCAAGGTAGGTGACCGACCCTCCGTTTGCATTTCTCAGGAATGCTTCGCTGAGGCATGGATCAGCACTTTCAAATGCATTTGTATTACATGCTATTGTAACTATATTTCCCTGCTTTGCATTATTAAGGTTTGAAGCGTTTGTTGAGGAAAATGATCCCCAGTTATCCATAGACCATGCTGTTTCACTTCCGTGTGTAGCCATGTGATGCAGGTTATACCCTTCGTCATACCTGTTTGCCATTCCTGATGAGGTTACACTTGTCTCTGCAAAATCGGAGTATGTATCATAATATTCGTAAATATCTCCGTTCCAGTAGGGTGTAACATATTCATCCAGCAATTTTTGCGATTTGTTTTGCGCATCACTATGTCCCTCTGCATCATTATCGTCAAAGAGTTTTAATCCTGTCAGCAGTAATTTGTATGCAAAATTTGATGTTGCAGGATCAGTTTCGTAGTCAAGGGCTTTATTTACATAAGCATTAACATCGGCTGTGCTTCTTACAGGGATTCGTGCAATAAACACTTCGGGTGCATAGTCGCAATTATCAACGGATTCTCCTGCCTGATTATCACCATCTTCATTCCAGTCAAAAGCATTATCAAAGCATCCGTAAAACAGGTCACCCGGGATTGTATTATCTTCCACGAACTGTCCTTCGGGTTCGTACTGGTTGACAGTTCCGTAAACATCATAATCGGGCACCTCCGTATTATCTCCGCCCAGCACCGCAAATACAGTACCTTTATTTGTATAATAATCTTCTATGCATGCTTTTATCTTAAGCTGGTTACTGCTACCGGAATAGTTAGAATAAATATAATCAGTCGTTACTATTTCAGCAGGCATTCCTTTTTGTGTTTTCCATGCAGCCAACGGTGCAAAAGAGGCCTCAAGGTCGGAACTTGTGACAATGAGGTATTTGACATCATCGGCTCTTGGTTCGCGGAAACCTGTATCAGGCAGATCATCAGGATTAATTACAAGATTTTTCATCATATTAATAAATGTACCATCGTCCCAGCGTGCTGTTTTTTTCTGTCCGCTCAGTACATAATTGATAGTGATCATCAGGTTTTCTGCTATATATAATTCACCGGATGAGGGATAATACATTAGTGGGGATATATTAAAACTGAAATATTTGTATCTGCTCATTTCGTGTGTTCCGGAGTAATCCACTATATTTTTGGGATACTGAAGGTTTGATCCATATACTTCTTCATTTGGTTCAACACGTTTAAATTCGTGATCCGGTTTTGAAAAAGGTATAAGATTTTGTACTGGTTCAACAATTATATTCGTTCCGATCAGCGTTTTATCATACGTGATATTCACATTTTTAAATACTGCATTTTCAGGTATGAACAGATTCACAGGTAACCTTGGTAAAGCCGGTTCACCTGTAGTTTGATAAGTAAAGTATTTTCGCGGATCGTACTTGATAGCTGTAGTATAGTCATCATTGTATTTGTATTCGGTCTGAACCAGTGAGAGTTCTTCAATTTTAAAATCAAGGCTGATCTTTTTAAAATTAATTGAAGAATTCTGGGAGAATACTGAAAAGCATATTGTAATCAGTACAGACAGGGTTATTAGTGATTTTTTTTTCATAACAGTAGGGTTTTTAGATATTACATAAATATGATACAGAAACCGGTAAAAAGGTTGCATCTAATCTTACCGGGTCCTGAAAAAAAATAAAAAAAAAGCTGTCATTACACAGTGACAGCTTTTTCAGTGACAACAGCTTTATTCAACAATTATCTTGTCATTAAATACCTTGTCATTTGTGATTACAGTGAGGTAGTAAATCCCTTTTGCATATTCGCTGAGGTCGATCTTTGTTTCCAGTTTTCCGGCTATATTGTCATATTCTTTGGCAAATACCTGTTGACCCTGAATATTAACAACATTAACCATAGCATTATTATTTCCGAATATGTCAAGGTTAAATATTCCTTTTGAGGGGTTTGGATAAACACTTACGGTAGTCTGTGACAGATTATCATTAATATTTGTAACAGTACTGATCTCTATATCGTCAACCCAGAACATGAATTTGTCGGCAGACGCATCCTGTATGCCGACATGAATTTCCTGGTTATCCCAGTTTGATAAGTCATATTCTCTGTATGTCCATGAGTCAGGTGCTTCTTCGTTTGATCCTCCGGATACTGTGGAAAAGTCTGACGGGTCAGTACCTGTAGTTGAAACTTTCACATTATACGAATTATTGCCCCATGTTCCGGGTTTTGGTGAAAGTACCCAGAATGAGATTGTAGTATTTGTCCCCATTTGCAGTTTTGGAGATATGATCCAGTCGTCTGCTGCGCTTGCGTCAGATGGACATATTGCCATGCCGCACCTGTCTCCACCGTGTGTGGATGCCAGGCTGAATCCTGCATCGGAAGGGTTGAATGCCATGAATCCGAAAGCTTCGCTTTCACCGGGAAAATCGCAATCACTGCTCCCGTAGGATGCCAGACCGTCCCCTTCATAGGATATCCATGGTGAAAAATCGGATGAATAGTCTGCACATGCTTCGAAGTCAAGTGAGAAGCCACCGCCCTGACCTATAACTGTAATATAGCCGTTCTTTGTTTCCGTATCGCTTCCGTACTGGTTTGTAGCTGTCAGTGAAACATTGTATGTGCCTTCAGTGTTATATTGTACAGTAGGATTTGCAGAGTTTGATGATGATGGTGTTCCGCTCTGGAATGTCCATGACCATTGTGTCGGGCTGTTTGTGCTAGCATCTGAGAATGAAACATAATTACCGGCGATCACTGTTGTAAGGTCGGAAGTGAAGTCAGCTGAAGGAGGAGCTGTATGATCAATACCTCCTTTGTAAATAACATAGGCAGCACTACTGCCAACACCTGATACTCCGTAGGCAATACGCATATACCCATTTTCGCCCCAATATGATCCCCATTCATTCCTCAGTATCCAGCAGCCGTCGTTATCGTCCCATCCGACCAGGCATATTGCATGGTTTTGCTGGGAGCATCCGGGGCCAGTAAATATGCCACCGCTGTAATACTGAAAGTCATTGTCAGCGCATACTGAGCAGTAAACTGCTCCATAGTCATAGATCGCCTGCTGTATATTAGATACATTGTTACTTACCGAGTAATAGCTGTCGATCGTTTCGTAATGATCGTGGGGTGGGTTACAAGAGCCATCATTTCCTGTATATGGAAAATCGGCTTCATATACAGCTCCTGCTTCAGACTCTCCTGAAGGTATCGCGTTTCTCCAGTATTTGAATGCACACCATCCTCCGCCGCAGCCCATACCGTCTTCGTTACAGGATACGAGGTACTGCTCGGAAAGGTTTGCATTGTTGCCGTCCTGAACAAGCAGGTTACACTCAAAAGGGAATGCAGATGCAAAAGCCCAGCAGCTACCGCAGTTACCCTGGCTCTTAATTGAAGTACATCCTCCCTCGTCGCACCAGTTAAATGATGTTGGTAGCCTAAGGTCTGTCTTATCCTTTGCAGGATCATATTTTTTCGGTGGAGGTGGAGGAGGGATCGCTTTATAATCGCCGGTGTATGCTCCTTTGGAAATAATCTTTATATTAAAGGTTTCCAGAGGTTCAGCATCTTTTTCCCAGGGACGGTGATATATCAGCTCAAGATCGGTAGTGCCTTGTGCAACACCAGTGAATCTCAGTGTATGGATTCCGGGAGATCCCAGTAAATGAGATTCAGGTTCAAAATCCCATTCCTTAACCTGTTTAAGGATATTCTCATCCATTGTTTTTATATGCCATCCGTATCCTGTGGAAGGATTGGAGACAAGCCTGATGGTGAGTACATCGCTTTTTGCAAGTTCAAATGTCTGTCCGTTATTTTCCGATGTCAGGGTTATTGAATTCTGACCGGAAACAGTAAACGAGAACAGGAATACAAGTGCAGAAAAAATGATACAGTATTTTTTTCTCATGGTAACAAGGTTTTGGGTTAGTAAATAGTTATTAGTTTTACGTTCTTAAATTAAGAAATATATATTTATAATTAAAATTATTTTATACATATATATTTATTTGTTATACTTATTTGTTAAAAAAATTTAATAATTGATTGTTTATTTAACAAAATATAAAAAATGTAATATTTAGTAACATTTTTAACAAAATCAGGACTTATTTTTTATACGTGATTTATGTGCGATCCATAAGATTAATTTGATTGATTTATATTATTTAGTTATGTATAATAATAATATATAAATAAGGGTCAAAAAAAAAGCTGCCGAAGCAGCCTTTTTTAAAATTATTTTATTATAAAGTTTTTCTTAAATATTTTATCTCCGGAATAAACTCTGAGGTTATATATCCCGTTTGCGTACATACTAAGGTCGAGATCAACATTGAGCTCTCCGTTAATATTTGAATATTCATTCAGATATATTACTTTGCCTTCGATGTTCACAATTTTGACAAAAATATCTTTATCCGGAAGTTGTACTTTCAGGTTAAAGTTCCCGTTGTTGGGATTCGGGTACAGTGTGATTCCCTGTTTTGATCCGACTTCGGAAATATTTACCGGGTTTATTGTTGCCGTTACAGGTGTACGATCGCTGATACAAGCCTGTCCCTGTACTTCCCAGTCATAGAAGAAATAATAATATTCAAGGTCGCTTTGCGCGTCGTTAGTATATGAATGGGTTATAGATACCAGGTCTGATATCTGATAAGGATAGTCTGCCCCATTATCATTTCTGTAGAGGTTAACAAGTCCTGTAGCTTTAATAAAATAATCTGTTCCGGGATCTACTTCGAGATCAAGGTCTATTACAGATTCGCCATTAGGTATATTTACAGTAACTGAAGTAACAACAGAGCCACCCTGTGCGTCCAGCACTTCTATCAGTCTGTCGCCTGCCTGGTTGGAAAATACTTTGACGGATTTAATAATTACCGGTTCAAATACATCAAAGAATAATCCTCTCACATCGTTGGCATCAAAATAATCACCAGATCCGATTGAATTATCGAGTGCACCGACATTTTGTTCTTGATCCTGTATCACATCTTCTACATGATAAGTTGTTGTTTCGTATAATGCCGGAGTATTAAATACAGTACCGGTATTTACCAGGGTGCCGCCTGTTGATGCATTATACCAGTCAAGTGTGCCTGCACCAGATGCATATAAAGTAACTGATGAACCTGATTGCCCTGAACCATCTGTTGTTGATGGTGCTGCAGGTTTATCTATTGTGATATAGTTTGTTGCTGTTTCGGAGTCTGTGCCATATTGGTTTGTAACTGTCAGTTCAACAGTAAAAGTTCCGTTGGATGAATAAGAGTGCACCGGGTTTGCTTCGGTGGATGTATTACCGTCACCGAAATCCCACAGCCATGTTTCGACAGAATGCAGGGATTGATCAAAGAACTCAACTTCGCCTGTGCATGAGGTTGTATTTCCTGCTGTAAAATCTGCAACCGGCGGGGCGCTATGGTCAATGCCTCCTTTATAGATCAGGTAAGCTGGTTCATCACCAATGTTTGACACTCCATATTCAATCCACATATATCCGTTGTCGCCCCATCCTGATCCCCATTGGTTTTTAAACTGCCATGCACCGTCGTCATCATCCCATCCGACAAGTGCAATAGCATGGTTTGTCTGTGAGCAGCCGGGACCTGTAAATATACCCCCGTTGTAATATTGCATATCACTGTCTGCACATACACCACACCACACAGGTCCGTAATCATATATTATCTGTTTTAATGTGGCTACACTTTCGCTGGGATAGTGATAACTGTCTGCCTTTTCATAATGATCATGAGGAGCATTACATGACTCATCAGTTCCAGAATAGGGGAAATCGTCTTCATATACTGCACCTGCTTCGGGCTCACCTGAAGGAACAGCATCTACAAAGTATTTCAATGCATCCCATCCTCCATTGCAACCGTAGCCATCATAGTTGCATGAAACAATATACTGTTCTGAGAGGTCGGTATTATTGCCGTCTGTAATAAGCAGGTTGCTTTCCATTGGAATGACACTGGCAAATGCCCAGCAACTGCCACAGCTGCCCTGACTCTTAACAGACGTACAACCGCCTTCCTCCAACCAGCTGAAATGTGATGGGAGATCCCTGTCAGACCTGTCTTCGGAAGGATCATATTTTTTCCTGGGTGGGGGAGTAGCAGGTTGATAATTACCTGTGTATGCTCCTTCGGAATTTATATTGATTGTAAATGTTTCCAGAGGTTTTACATCTTTTTCCCAGGGTCTGTGATATAAAAGCTCCAGCTTTGCACTCCCTTCAGAAATACCTTTGAAAATAAGGGTTTGTATTCCTGGTGAGCCGGGCATTGCTTTGTCAGGATGAAATATCCAATCCTTTATCTGTTTTATAATAGTTTCATTCAGATCTTTCGGGTACCATCCGTATCCTGTCGAAGGATTGGACGTTAGCTCAACAGCGAGAATGTCATTGCTTGAAAGGGTTATGGATTGTCCGGACATATCTTCTGTAATATAATGAAAACTCTGTCCGGCAACTACTGAAGTTATCAGTAATGCTGATAATAACAGAAAAATTTGCTTCATGGTTTAAGGTTTTTATGGTTTTGGATAATTAAATATAATGACTGTGTAAGTTTTTTTTTAACTTTTTATACAATATAATTTATTTATTATACTTGGTAGTTAGGAAATTTAATAGTTTGTTAAAATATTTTTTGTATTTATAAAAAATAGCAAATAATCATATTTTATGTTAAATAATTGTGTGTATTTTTCTTATCTAAGTCTGTAGTGCTTTTGTAGTGTATGAATAATAAGGTCTGATTGAAGTGTTGAACAACCTTTTTATTTAAAATAGCGTCTTGCATAAAAATTCCGAAGGTTATAATTAAAAAGGAGATTGTTTTATGAAACACACATTATTGCTTACAATTACGTTTATGCTTTTCATGTGTTCAGCTTTTTCCCAGTCAGTTGTGTGGGAGGAAATTTTTCTGACCACACAGGACGAATGGACGCTGGAGGGCAACTGGACGTATGATCCGGGCAGGTTATGGATGAACTGGAGCCCGGAAACCCCAAATTATGATATGGCTGCTATCTCACCTGTCATTACTCTTCCTTCAGAAGCTGAAGAGTTAATAGTCAATCAGTATCTGTATATGTATGAAACATCAACAGATATCGCGGAGATATCTATAATAACAGGTTCCGGGGAGAATGTGCTCTGGCATTATGAATGCGGGCAGGAAGGTGATTGGGGCTCTGCTGACGGCACAGATATTTCATTCTCTGTTACTGAATATGCAGGTCAGGATGTTCAGATAAAATTCAGAACATGGGGACCGACAACTTATTCGTGGTGGTGGTGGGATGTTTACAGGATATCTGTAACAGCGATGTTTGATAATGATATGCTTGCAGTTGAAGTGGGAGGACCTAATAATATTAATGAGGGGCAGCAGGGATCATGGACTGTTAAAGTAAAGAATGTAGGGTTGAATGAACAGTCTGACTATACAGTTAAATTATTCAGTCATCTGACCGGAGAAGAGATCGGAAGTGTTGATGCTACATCATCGCTTGCTGCCGGTAGTGAAGAGGAGTTCAGTATTAACTGGACACCGGGAGAGTATCATAATACATGTCTTTATGGGCAGGTGATAATGGATAATGATGCCCTCTCAACAAACAATAATACATCCAGTTACTTTGTAAGAGTTGAGCCTGATATTAGTTACCAGGTGCTGGTATGGGATAATGACAATGGATCAACAAATACTGAAACAGGTTTGACAGATGCTCTGGATGTGGCGGGAATACAATATACAAAAGTTTATTCATTACCTGCTGATCTTTCATCTTATAATATGATCTTTGCTTCATGCGGTTAATACTGTGTGGGTTGAGGCACAACCCCGCCCGGTCAGGTTAATTCGACCGACCAGGCAAAATTTACAGCGTATCTTGATAACGGAGGACGTTTATATCTCGAAGGCGCTGATGTGGGTAAAGATCTTTCGTCAACAGACCTTTTTAGTTATTTTGGCGCTACATACGATGGTAATGGCGCTGAGCAAAGCATTTCAACAATATCAGGTGATAATAATAATTTTGCAAAATTACTTGATTATTATGTGAGCGGCGGCTATGATGCACATTATTTGATAGATCGGTTAGGTGTTTCATCAGGTAATATGCTGTTTACTTCGGAAGATGGTTACGGAAGGATTGTTTCAAATAATAATAGTACATACCGCACCATATTGTCTTCTACTGTTGTAACGTCATATTACGATAGTGATTATTTAAATCTGAAGGCATACATGATGAGTGAATATGTGAATTTTTTTCTTGATCTGGTGTCAATTATTGACGGGGATTCGGGCATTTTGGCGACTAACTCATTAGGAATGAATTACCCTAATCCTTTCAGTTCAAAGACTACTATTAATTATTCACTTGTTGAAAAAAACAATGTTGTAATAGATATATTTAGTAGTAATGGTAAAAAGATAAATACAATTGTTAATACAAGATTGCCGGCAGGTAGTTATAGTGTTGACTGGGACGGAAATGATAATAATGATAATACAGTGCCGGCTGGAATATATTATTATCAGCTGAGAACAGAGGATTATGTCGCTGCCAGGCAGATGATATTTATAAAATAATTGACCTAATTAGAAATTTCTTGAATTTAGTACCTCCATCAAATACCTTTTATAAATTAGCAGGCTACGGTCTGCTTTTTTAATTTAGAATGATTGAATTATTTATTATAATTTTGTTCCAAATATTTATGCCATGTCAATAGCTGCTTTTCTTGCTAGTGCTGTTTTGATCTCTCTGTCCGGTGTTATGGCTCCGGGACCAATAACAGCTGTAATTATAGGAAAAGGTAATGACTCACCTCATGCCGGTGCCGGTGTGGCTATAGGGCATGGCATTGTTGAATTCCCTTTAATGATACTGATTTTTTACGGCTTCGGATATTTGATCGAATATCCCTATGTGAAGGAGGTTATCGGGATAACAGGCGGTATCTTTCTGTTGCTTTTGGGAATAAGTATGCTGCGGAGTATTAACAGTGAAATAAATATGAATAAATACGGCAGGTCGCCTGTTGTTGCAGGAATATTACTTACAATAGGGAATCCTTACTTTATTATATGGTGGGCTACTGTTGGTGCGACACTTATTATGAAGTCGGCAACCTATGGAATATTCTGGTTTGCAGTATTCGCTGTTCTACACTGGTTATGTGATTTTATCTGGGATTATTTTCTGTCAATATTGTCCTTCAAAGGAGGAAAATTTTTCGGAAAAAAATTTCAGAAGATCAGTTTTGTCGTATGCGGTTTATTCCTGCTTTTTTTTAGCGGAAAGTTTATATATGACGCAATTGTTACTTTTACAGGTTGATTATGTCTTCTATCAAATATCAAACATCAAATATCAAACATCAAATATCAAATATCAAATATCAAATATCAAATATCAAATATCAAATATCAAATATCAAATATCAAATATCAAACATTAAACATCAAACAGCTAACAAATATTAAGTATGGAGAATTTTACAGTATATAATCCTACCAGGGTTCATTTTGGCAGGGATATAATATCAGGATTCGGGAAAACAGTATCCGAATACGGAGAGAATGTATTGTTGGTTTATGGAAAAGGGTCTGTTAAAAAGAACGGTATTTACGATAAAGTACTTGCTGAGCTTTTGCCATATAGTCTTAATATTATTGAGTTCGGGGGTATTAAACCAAATCCTGTAATAGATGATGTAAATAAAGCTGCTGATATAGCCTCTGTGAACAATATTGATGTTGTGCTGGCAGTCGGTGGTGGCAGTGTTATAGATTCAGCAAAGATAATTGCTTTGTGTACTCCGGAAAAGCCGGATGCATGGGATGTAATGAAGGGCAGGGTTAAACCTTCAAAATCATTGCCTTTAATAAATATTCTGACTCTGGCAGCTACCGGTACGGAAATGAATCCATACTCAGTGTTGCAGAACCACAAAACCCATGAAAAGATCGGTTATGGGAATGAACTCATGTATCCTGCACATTCATACCTTGATCCGCAATTCACTTTTTCAGTCAGTCCGGAATACACTGCTTACGGTATTATTGACCTGATAGCCCATGCTATGGAATCCTGGTTCGGCAAAGGAGAGGCATCATTATCAGACAGGTTTGTTGCAGCAATTATTAAAGAAGCTATGTATTATGCGCCTCTTGTTTTGAAAGAACCACGTAATTATGACTACAGGGCGAATATTTTATGGGCATCCACATGTGCCCTTAACGGTCTTACCAGCTATGGGAGAAGGTCCGCTGACTGGGGAGTTCACGATGTAGGTCATATATTATCCTACCTTTACGATATGCCTCACGGAGCTACATTATCCATCGCTTATCCGGCATGGCTGAAACTTCAGTCAGACAGGATACCTGACAGGATCAGAAAACTGGGAATGCAAATATTCGGTATTAACACAGTGAAGGAAACGATAAGCAGGCTTGAACGGTTCTTTCAGTCCGTTGATTGCCCGGTCAGATTGTCAAATACCGGTATTGGCAAGAACAAAAAAGAAGAAATTACCAGCCTTTTGATTAAAAATTCTGCTACAGGATTCAACCATTCGTTATCTGAAGATGATCACAGAATGATTGTAGATTATATGCTATTAGATTAGCTGTTAGCTGTTAGTTAGTTGTTAGCAAGATATGGGATACAGGATTATGGTTGCAATCTTCAATTTGCATTTTGATGGTATTATTTAGGTTGAGGTTTGTATAAAATCTGACTATCAATAAACGGAATAAGGTATTTTTATAATTATTTACAATTAATTGCAAAATCGTGAAAATAAAAGGGAATTACCATTATGTAATTATTATTATTCTTGCATTTTTGGCATCAGGATGTAAGAATGGTATGACCGACCTTCGGGAAAAGGCTGTTGCAATACACGACAGGGCACTTACAGTTGATACTCATACAGATACACCTATGAAGATGGTAAGTGGGGATATAGATATCGGGGGAGTGTCTGAACCGGAGATATCCGGAAGCAAGGTTGATCTGCCCCGTATGAAGAAGGGCGGACTTGATGCTATATTTTTTGCAATTTTTATTAATCAGGGGGCAAGAACACCGGAAGGCGATTCTCTTGCAAAGGAAAGAACTTACGAAACATACAGGGCTATAAAAGAGTCTGCCACGAAGTATGATGATCTGGCTGAACTGGCATTTAATCCTGACGATGCTTATTCAATAGAGAAAAAAGGGAAGAGGGCATTGTTTATCGGTATAGAGAATGGTTATGCTATTGGGAAAGATATCTCTAATGTCCGTGATTATTTTGATCTTGGCGTAAGATATATCACATTATGCCATAATCAGAATAATGATATTTGTGACTCATCGACAGATATTGATGGCCCGGAACATAACGGATTGAGTGATTTTGGCAGGGAAGTAGTGAAAGAGATGAACCGGCTGGGTATGATAATTGATGTCTCACATATTTCCGACAAGTCATTTTACGATGTCATTGAGCTGTCAAAAGCACCAGTAATGGCATCCCATTCATGCTCCAGGGCTATATGTGACCATCCCAGGAATCCTGACGATAATATGTTAAAAAAACTTGCAGATAATGACGGTGTCATTCAGGTTTGTTTTGTGAGTGATTTTGTTAAAGATCAGAAATACAGAAGGGAAAGAGATTCTTTGAGGAATGGTTTAAGAAAAAAATATAATTTTTTTAATGATCTGACAAGAGATCAGGAGGAGATGGCGCACAGGGAATGGCATGCAATAGATTCTATATATCCTAAGGAAGAGGCGACGGTATCCGAACTGGTTGATCATATTGATCATATTGTTGAACTTATTGGCATTGAGCATGTTGGCATAGGTAGTGATTTTGACGGAGGTGGAAGTCTCGAGGATTGTAACGATGTGAGTGAGCTTGAAAACATTACTATTGAGTTGCTAAGGCGGGGATATAACGAGGAACAGATAAGAAAGATATGGGGAGGTAATTTTATGCGTGTTTTCAGAAAAGTTCAGGAAGTAGCTCAGAACCCTGATTAATTAGAGTATAGACACACCCCGGCAGGGCGTCTTTTATAGTTATTTGTAATTAAAGAAATGAAATTAGGTAATCTGTGATATTTTTATATTTTTGTTCCGGTATGAATTTTTAAAACTCAAAATGATTATGAAAAAGACAATATTTTCGTTACTATTTCTTTCGTTATTTGGTTTAGGTGTATCATTCGCCTGTACCAGTTATCTTATTACAAAAGGCGCTTCGGCAGACGGATCCACAATGATCAGTGATGCTGCGGATTCACATGTATTATATGGTGAATTGTATTTCTGGCCTGCAGCAGACTATCCGGCAGGATCGATGTTGGATGTCTATGAGTGGGATACAGGAGAGTATCTTGGCAAAATAAAGCAGGTAAAACATACATATTCGGTTGTGGGCTTTATGAATGAATTCCAGGTGAGCCTTGCGGAAACGACTTATGGTGGCAGGGGAGAACTCAGGGATACAACAGGCATTATTGATTACGGTAGTCTTATGTTCATAGCGCTGCAGCGCTCAAAAACCGCACGGGAAGCTATTAAGGTAATGACCGATCTTGTTGCGGAGTATGGGTATTACAGTTCAGGAGAATCATTCTCAATAGCTGATCCCAACGAAGTATGGATCATGGAGCTTATTGGTAAAGGTCCCGGGAACAAGGGGGCGGTATGGGTTGCACGTCTGGTACCGGATGGCTATATATGCGCACATGCCAATCAGGCAAGGATCACAACATTTGAATTTCAGAAAGAAAATAAATGGGATGATCCGGAGCGGACTGTATATAATTCTCCTGATGTGATCTCCTTTGCAAAGGAAAAAGGTTATTTTAAAGGTAAAGACAAGGATTTTAGTTTTTCAGATACTTATGCACCTGTAGGATTTGGCGGTGCCCGTTTTTGTGAAGCAAGAGTATGGGCTATGTTCCGTCAGGTTAAAGAAGGTATGGACCAGTACCTTGATTATGTGAAGGGGCATATCAAATATGATGACAACCATTATGCTACCAACAGGATGCCATTATGGATAAAACCTGACAGAAAGATATCTGTTAAGGATGTGATGCTTTTTACAAGAAATCATTTTGAGGGCACCGAACTGGATATGACAAAGGATATGGGAGCGGGACCTTTTAAATGTCCGTACCGTTGGAGGCCTCTTACATGGAAAGTTGATGATGTGTCTTATTGCAATGAACGTGCTGCTGCAACTCAACAGACAGGTTTCCAGTGCATCACACAGGCGCGCTCCTGGCTGCCCAACCCGATAGGAGGGATCTGCTGGTTCAGTGTTGACGATGCATCAAGCACTGTATATGTGCCTATGTATTGCGGAATAACAGAAGTACCAGAATCTTATGCCAGAGGTAATGGTAAAATGATGGAATTTACCAGGAATGCGGCTTTCTGGGTTTTTAATGAAGTATCGAATTTTGCCTATACAAGATATAATGTTGTCCATCCTGAAATTGAAAAAGTACAGCAGGAACTTGAGGGAAAATTTATTGCTTTCACCCCTGCTATAGATAAAGCTGCAGAGGAGCTTTATAAAACCGATAAAGATCTGGGATTGCAGTTTATAACTGAATATTCTGTGAAACAGGGAAATAACACTGTTGACAGATGGAAAGAACTGTATAAGTACCTGTTCACTAAATATATGGATGGTAATATCAAGACCAAAGACGGTGATAAGCAAAATCCTATCGTTAAGCAGCCCGGTTACGGTGAAGAATGGTACAAAAGGATCGTGAATGAAACAGGTGACCATTTTAAGGTGATAGGAGAAGAAGGGCATTAAATAAAGTCAAAAGTCAAAAGTCAAAAGTCAAAAGTCAAAATTTCAGATAATCATAAAGGTGCTGTTCAGGTGCCTTTTTTTATTTGATATTCGCCGGTAATTGTTGAGAATTTAGTTTATATTTGTGAATGAAGGATATTATAATAATTTCTATAAAACTAATAGCTATAAGCCAATAGCTAAAAGCCTTGTTTATTATGAGAAAGAAAATAGTAGCTGGAAACTGGAAAATGAATACTATCTTACAGGAAGGTATTTCCCTTGCGCAGGAGGTAAGGGATATCTCAGGAGGATTACAGGGTGATGTGACAATAATCATAGCTCCCCCGTTCATTCATCTGACGGAAGTGAAAAAGATAATTGATGGCAGCAGGATATTATTGGCTGCACAGAATTGTTCGTACGAGGATAAAGGTGCATATACGGGAGAAGTATCGGCGGGCATGATCAGCTCTGCCGGTGCCGGTTATGTAATAATCGGTCATTCGGAGCGAAGGGCTTATTTCAATGAAGATAATCGGATGCTGTATAAAAAAGTCTGCCAGGCTTTAGATCATGATCTTACACCGATATATTGCTGCGGTGAGAGACTGGATGAGAGGGAAGCAGGTACACATTTTGGTATTGTAAAGGGCCAGATCAGTGAAGGGGTATTCGATCTTGACGAAGAAAATTTTAGAAAGATAATAATCGCGTATGAACCTGTATGGGCCATAGGTACCGGTGTTAATGCCACTCCGGAGCAGGCACAGGAGATGCACCGGTTTATTCGTGAAGTGATCACTGAAAGGTATGGGAAAGGGACAGCAGAGGACACTACGATCCTTTACGGAGGCAGCTGTAAGCCATCCAATGCCCGGTCACTTTTCAGTAATCCTGATGTTGATGGAGGGCTGATAGGTGGTGCATCATTAAAGGCAGATGACTTTGCAGGAATTATAAATTCTTTCTGATAAATAATTTAATAAAAATAATGTTTTCAGATGAGTAAATCTCTTGTTCTTGTTTTTTTAGTATTTTTTTTCATTTCAATAAATATCTCCGCCCAACATGTAAAAAGTTTTTCAAATAAACCTGACAAGTACCTGAAAGAGATGGGAGATTTTCTCCAGACAGGCAAGAATAAGAAAGAGGGAAAAACACTCATTAAGGAGTTTGAAGAGTTGTGGGAATCAGGTGCAATATCAGAGGAGCAGAAAAAAAGAATATATTCCGTATCCAATGCATTACTGAAAAAACGAGCCCGTTCATTTCCCCATTTCAGGGATTATCTTACAGTAATAATAAAATATAGCCAAAGTAACCAGAGCATTGATAATTATAATAACTGGGAAAGCGGGTTGCTGATGCTGATCAAAGATAAAAAAGTAAATATGAGGAAAGTTGCCCGTTATCTGACAACTTCCTCTGACCTGTTTTCATCAAATATTGTATTTAAGACTTCTACTACAACATGGCAGGCAGATAACGGTAATTACAGGTTTATTTGTGACAAGGGTATAAGAGTAGAGTTTGATAAACTTAACCTGACATGTTTTGCAAAGAGGGACAGTATCAATATATATAACACAAAAGGAGTGTTTTATCCGGTTGAACAGAGATGGAAGGGAGAAGGTGGAAAAGTAACATGGATAAGATCAGGTTATAATGAAAATGAAGTTTATGCACAGTTGTCAGAATATGAGATTGAGATGAAAAAATCCTATTATAAAGCGGATTCTGTTTCATTCGTTAATACATATTATTTTGATAAGCCCTTGTTAGGTACCCTAGAAGATGCTGTACGCGTGATATTAAGTAAAGAGAAAGCCTCATATCCGAGGTTTGAATCATATAATAAAAGGTTTGAGATCAATAATATTTATGAGAATATTAATTATTCCGGGGGATTCTCCATGCAAGGAGCCAAATTTATTGGCGCAGGTAGTGAAGAGGAAGACGCATATTTAAGGATATTCCGAAATGACACATTGTTTCTCGAAGCCGCTTCAAAAAACTTTATATTCAGAAAGGACAGGGTCATTTCACCAAATACTATTATCTCTTTCAAAGTTGACACTGATTCTATATATCATCCGGGATTGCTTTTTAAATTTATGATCAATACACGTGAAGTATCACTTGTAAGGGATGGTCAGGGTATGGCAAGAAGTCCTTATTTCAATACTTATCATGATATTGATATGGATTTTGAGCTTTTACGATGGAAGATCGATGAACCTAAGATATACATGGAAATGATGAAAGGATCCAGTATCAATAATGCCAGGTTCGAATCGTCCAGTTATTACAGGCAGGACAGATATGATGCCATACAAGGCAGGGATGAGGTAAGTCCTCTTGTAGCAATTAATAAATTTTCAAAAAAATTCGAAACCACAAAATTTACAGTCAGCCAGTTTTCGAATTATATGCATATGGATATTAATCAGATACGGCATGTCCTGATGCGGCTGGCATTTATGGGATTTATATCTT